>Ga0335397_10005511_pt1 | contig 16552 bp, 14 predicted proteins | sample MAT04_FD_205740 | JGI IMG/M metagenome (GOLD analysis project Ga0335397, IMG submission 205740) | Freshwater microbial communities from Lake Fryxell liftoff mats and glacier meltwater in Antarctica - MAT-04 (spades assembly) (version 2) ... | reverse complement strand
ACGACTGCCGTGCGCCACGCACGACCCCTGCCGTGCGCCCCGCGGCGCCGCTCCTGGCTCGTGTCGCGGACCGGCATGTGGCTGTCGATCAGCCGCGCGGCACGATCCACCTGAGGATACGATCGGCGACCTCCCTTGGCGGGATGTCGTCGACATCGATGATGCGGTCCGCAAGTTGCGTGTAGGCGGCCTCGCGACTGGCCCCCTGCTGGGCGAGCCAGGTGAGATCGGTCGCCTCCGTGCGGCGTCCCTCCCCGCTGCCGATGCGCAGCAGCAACGTCTCCGGACGGGCCCGCAGCCAGACCACGCTGGCGCTGTCGTGGATGACCGCGACCGCCCGCTCGTCCGTGATGACACTCGCGGCCGCGCCGATGAGCGACGGAGGCGGCTGCCGCAACGCCTCGACGAGGGCCGCCGACTCCAGCTGGTGAAGCGCATCCTCGCCATCCGTGGCCCTGATCTCGGCCGGCTCCCGGGCGCTCGTCCGTCGTACGAGCTCGTCATTGTCGGCGTATGGCCAGCCGGTCCGCTCGGAGAGCAGGCGCCCGATGGTCGTCTTGCCGGAGCCCATCATGCCCACCAGCACGAGTCGCTGGGGCGGCCCATAGCGCATCGCCCGATCGGTGTTCACGGTCAGGGATGGTACTCGTCGAGCGGTGTCCTGCGCTGCGAACGAATGGGTAGTCGCGGGGTTGCGTCACGGCTACCATCCGGCCTCATGAGGACGCTTCTTCCGGGCCTCCGGGCCGGCCGCCCAACCACGACCCTGGTCGCACTCCTTGCGACCCTGACCACGACCCTGGGTGTTTCGCCGCCCGCGATGTTCGCCGCCAGCCCCTCGATAGCAGCGGCCTGTGTGCCGACGGCGAACCCTGATGCATCGGCCGCCCGGATCTGGGACGAAGCGGCCCTGGACGCGATCCGTCGCGACCTGCCGCGCCCGACCGTCCACGCCCGCAACCTGTTTCACATGTCCGCGGGCATGTGGGACGCCTGGGCGACCTATGACCCGGTCGCCCAGGGCTACTTCACGACCCAGAAGCTCGATGCGCCGGTTCATGTCGAGGCAGCGCGCAGCGAAGCCATCAGCTATGCGGCGTACCGGATCCTCAGCCATCGCTATGCCGGCGCACAGGGCGGCGTGGACTCCATCGCGGAGTTCGACGCGACCCTGGCCTCGCAGTGCTATGACGTCGCGATCACGACCACCGACGGCGACACACCGGCCGCGCTCGGCAATCGGATCGCGGCAGCGACCATCGCGTACGGCCTGACGGACGGCGCCAATGAGCAGCAGGATTACGCGGCTCCGGCGTCATACGTTCCCGTCAACCAGCCGCTCATCGTGACGGAGTCGGGGACCACGATGGCCGACCCCGACCGGTGGCAGCCGCTGGCCCTGGACAAGCAGGTCGCCCAGAACGGCGTGCCCATCCCGGGCAAGGTCCAGAAGAATGTGACGCCCTTCTGGGGGCACGTCACATCCTTCGGGTTGCCGGCATCAGCTGACGGGCTGCCCATCGACCCGGGTACGCCGCCCAAGATCGATGATGCGCCGGACCCCAAGACCGGCATCACCGACTTCCAGGCCGCGGCTGTTGCCATCATCGAGCGCAGCTCGCAGCTTGATGCGACCGACCCCACGGTCATCGACATCTCACCCGCGTCGTACGGCAACAACGACCTGGGCACGAATGATGGCACGGGCTACAGCATCAACCCCGTGACGGGCGATGCCTACGCTCCTAACGAGGTGCTCCAGGCCGACTTCGCTCGAGCGCTGACCGAGTTCTGGGCCGACGGACCCAAGTCCGAGACGCCTCCCGGGCATTGGAACACCATCGCCAACACGGTGGGCGATGCCTCTGGCTTCGTGCCCCGCATCGGTGGTACCGGTCCCGAGATCGCACGGCTCGAGTGGGACGTCAAGACGTACTTCGCCCTCAACGGCGCACTCCATGACGCCGCCGTGGCGGCCTGGGGTGGCAAGGGCTTCTACGATACCGCTCGCCCCATCTCTATGATCCGGTACCTGGGCGGCAAGGGCCAGTCCAGCGACCCCAGGAAGCCCGCGTACGACGCCCAGGGCCTGCCCCTGGTGCCGAACCTCATCGGGGTCATCACCAGGAAGAGTAGTGCGCCGGGCAAGAAGCACGCGGCACTCAAGGATCACGTCGGCGAGATCGCCATCCGGACGTGGCAGGGCAATCCCCCGGACCCCCTGACCGAAGATGGCGGGGTTGGCTGGATCCTGGCCAGAGACTGGGTCCCCTATCAGAAGGCCACATTCGTGACGCCAGCCTTCTCCGGGTTCGTGTCGGGGCACAGCACGTTCAGCCGCGCCGCGGCGGAGGTCCTCACCTCCATGACCGGGTCTGCGTTCTTCCCCGGCGGCATTGCTGAGTTCGTGGTGCCGATCGGTGGCCTGACCGTCGAGGCAGGCCCGACCACGGCCGTGCCACTGCAGTGGGCCACCTACTACGACGCCGCCGACCAGGCCGGTCTGTCGCGGCTTTATGGGGGCATTCACATCTCGCAGGACGACCTCAGCGGCCGGGTCACCGGTTCGCTGTGCGGCAAGGCGGCCTGGGAGCTCGTCCAGCTGTACTTCGATGGGACGACCCCCATCGGTTCCTGATCACTGGCGCTCCACGACTCAGGGTCGGGTTGGTGTTGGGGGGCCAGGCCCGGGCTCAGCCGACCCGATGACTGTAGTCGTGCCTAGTGGAGCTGCTCGACATCCTGCCGGGTGACCTGACCCGGCAGCTTGCCCATGATGATCATGCCCAGGACGTCGTCCTTGGTCACATCCGCCTTGTTCACCGTGCCCACCAGGCGGCCCTGGAGCATGACTGTGATCCGGTCGGCGAGGTCGAACACGTCATGGATGTCGTGGCTGATGAGGAAGATTCCGATCCCCTCGTCCTTGAGCTGGGCTACCAGGTCCCGGACCTGGGCGGTCTCCGCCGGACCGAGTGCCGCGGTGGGCTCATCCATGATGAGCACCTTGGCGTTGAAATGGACCGCGCGCGCGATAGCCACTGACTGTCGCTGACCGCCCGACAGGGACTTGACCGGCGCCTTGAAGTTGCGGAACCGAGGATTGAGGCGGGCCATCACCTTGCGGGTCGCAGACTCCATCGCGGCGTCGTCCAGCGACCCGAAGCGGCTGACGATCTCGCGGCCCAGGAACACGTTCGCCGCAGCATCCACGTTGTCTGCCAGGGCGAGCGTCTGGTAGATGGTCTCGATGCCGTGGTTCTTGGCATCCCGGGGATTGTTGATGGACACCGGCGAACCATTGACCAGGATCTGGCCGCCGTCCGGCGGTCGTGCTCCGGAGAGGGCCTTCATCAGCGTCGACTTGCCAGCGCCGTTGCCGCCGACCAGGCCGAGGACCTCGCCCGCATGCACGCTGACCGATACGCCGTCGACGGCATGGACGCCACCGAACGAGATCCGGATATCGCGCATCTCTACGATGGGGGTACGGGCGTCAGTGCTCATCGCTGCCACCTCCTCAACCTGCACGCTTGCGGAGGACCTGGTCCAGGCCGACAGCGAGCACGAGCACGACACCCACTGCGACGTCCTGGGACGGGTTGTCGAACTTGAGCAGTTGCATGCCGGTGACCAGTGACTGGATGATGAGCGCGCCCAGGACCGCCCCCGGGATGGTGCCGATGCCTCCGGAGAAGGAGGTGCCACCAATGACCGCCGCGGCGATCACGGACAGTTCCGCCCCGACGCCTGCCCCACTGGTGGCGGACTGGAGGCGGGCCGTGGAGATGACCGCGCTGACCGCCGCGAGCACGCCCATGATGACGAAGGTCATCATGATCACGCGTCGAGTGTTGATGCCCGACAGCACCGCGGCCTCCGGGTTGCCACCGATCGCGAACACGTAGCGTCCGAAGCGACGGCGGGTCGCGAGGACCGTCATGATCGCCGCCACGGCCAGGGCGATCAGCACGGGGTTCGCGATGCCGGTCGGGATGATGAGGCCCCCGGGCGGTTCCGTGATGCCCTGCTCCTGGGCGTACCTGGTGGCCAGGCCCTTGGGCCACGCGTAGCTGTTGGCGACCCAGACGGCGCCCATGACCACGCCCACGCCCACGATGCCGATGACTGCCTCGGCCCATCGCGGTCGGAGCGGGAAGCCGAACTTCAGGCGCTTGCGACGGTTCGAGATGAGCGCATACAGGATCGCGACGCTGACGGCGATGCCGATGGCCCAACTGACCATCTCGCCCACGGCACCCCGGCTACCGCCGCCGAGCAGCAGGAACGTGGGGTCGAGCGGGGAGATCGTTCGTCCCTGGGCGAGCATGAAGGTCACGGCGCGCCAGACGAGGAGGCCGCCGAGCGTGACCACGAACGAGGGGATGCCCACGTACGCGACCAGCGACCCCTGCAGCAAGCCGATGAGCCCGCCGAGGACGAGGCCCCCGATGACCGCGACGATCCAGATCCACCACACGTCGTAGCCGAAGCCCCACGCCTTGGGGATCCACTCCTGCTGGAGGAGGGCGATGAACATGCCCACCACGCCGAGCATGGACCCCACTGACAGGTCGATGTTGCGGCTCACGATGATGAGCACCATGCCGGTGGCCATGACGGCGACCGACGCGGTCTGGACCGACAGGTTCCAGAGGTTCTGCGGCTGGAGGAACTTCCCGTCCGTGCCGATGCCGAAGATCACCCAGATGACGATGAGCGCAGTGACCATGCCCAGCAGTCGCGTGTCCACCTCCGCCGAGCGGATCGTGGACGACACTGAGCGGCTCGCAGGGGTCGGCGCGGGCGGTGCGACCGAAGGCCCCGCACCAGAGACGTCAGCCATGTTCAGTGCACCTGTCCTGCTCCGGGTATGAAAGCACCCCGCGCCGCGGAGACCGCGGGGCGGGGTGCTCGGTTCAGCTCAGGATCCGAGGGTCAGGGGCAGGCGGTGACGGAACCCGCCGTAACACCCTGGCAGAGCGCTTCCTGGGTAAGGACGCCACCGTCGACCACGACCTGCAGATTCTCCTGCGTGACCGGGGTTGGCGTGAGGATCATGGAGGTCAGGGTCAGGTCGCCGTCCACGAAGGGCGCGGTGCCTGGGAGGTCGGCGAGTGCGGTGCCCATCGCGAGGGCGACGGCAGCCTCACCGGCCGCCTTGCCCAGCTGGCTGGAGTCCTTCCAGACCGAGACGGTCTGGGTGCCGAGGGCGACGCGGTTGAGCGCGCCGGGGTCGCCGTCCTGGCCGGAGACCGGGATCGCGAGCCCCTGGCCCGCCAGCGCCGCGATGACGCCACCGGCCATGCCGTCGTTCTCAGCGAGCACGGCCTGGATGTCGTTGCCGGCCGCGACCAGGCAGTTCTCCATATTGGTCTGGGCGTTGGCCGGATCCCAGTTGTCGGTGTAGGTCTCGCAGCCCTCGGGGATCACGATGTCACCCGCGGCGACCGCGGCACCGATGACCTCCTCCATGCCGGCGCGGAGGAAGTCCGCGTTGGCGTCGGCCTGGTTGCCCTTGATGATCGCGTAGTTGCCCTTGGGCACGAGCGGGAAGATCGTCTCCGCCATGATGCGGCCGACGCCCTTGTTGTCGAAGCTCAGGTAGAGCGTGCCGTCGTTGCGGATGAGGCGATCGTAGGCGACCACCGGGATGCCCGCATCGACCGCGCTCTGGACCGCGGGCTGGATGGCGGTACCATCCTGGGCCAGGATGATGAGCGCGTCCGCGCCCTGCGAGATGAGGTTCTCGACGTCAGCGAGCTGCTGCTCGGCCGAGGAAGCGGCGTCCGTCGAGATGTACTGGGCGCCCGCTGCCTCGAGCGCGTCCTTGATGGCCGGCTCATCGAATGCCGCCCAGCGTGGCTCGTTGAAGTTGTTCCACGAGACGCCGACGACGATGTCGTCCGCGGCTGGTGACTGGGCCATCGCAGCCCCGGAACCGATCAGGCTTGCGGCGACCACCGTCGCAGCGCCGATGCTAGCGAATCCTCGCTTGAGACCGTGCATGTGTTTCCTCCTCCGACGGCCGGGATGGCCGCCTCTCCGACTGCAGATTAGCGCACGCCGGAAGCGGCGATGTCAAGGAGGTGGCGCCAATGGCTCGGGGAGGGTCCGCTGAGGTGGCGGACCCGCCACATGACTCAGCGCCCGGCGAGCGTCACGACGTGGTCGGGTCGCAACAGGAACGGCGGCAGATACGCCGGGATGTTGGACAGCGGCAGGACCTCCGGCTGAAGGTGGATGCCCAGCTCCTGCTCCATGAATCGCCGCCGCACGGTGATCCGGTCCCACGTTTCCGGATACCGCGCCGCAAGCTCATCGCGGAGCGCGGCGTCGGCGATCGCCACGCCATCCTCGATATTGGTCGTGAAATAGTCGGTGCCGGTGGCCGGGATGATGTCCACCTGGAAGGTCATGCCCGACCGGAGCGGCACCTCTGAGTCGCGATAGATGGGCGTGCTCACCCATTCATCCAGGTGCAGCAGGTGACCTGGGTTCAGGAAGATGCCGAAGAACGGGTCGCCCAATCGGCGGTCGATGATGTCCTGGAGGGCGCCCCCTGGCAGCCCGATCCGCAACGCCTCGTACCACTCGGCGACAGCCTCGAAGTAGGGGCCGACGAGACGCTCGACATAGTCGCTGATGCCGGTCGGTAGCTGGCTCGCGTCCTCGACCACGAACCCGGCCCGACACGTCAGGGCTCCCCAGACGCCGAACGCGGTCGTGAAGCGGTCACCGGCCTCGATGCGTCGATCGGTCGGGCTGTGGAGGCCAAAGGTTGCCCGGGGCCCGGAGCTGAGCATCAGGTGGCACGACAGGGGCATCCCGTTCCACTGCAACAGCCGCACGGCCTCCTGCTCGGTCATGCCGGGACGCAGGCCGGACAGCACCCGCCGGACACCGTCCGAGGTCTGGCACGACGCGTACTCGAACGCCACGATCTGCTCGATCTCGTTGCTGGTCCGCAGGCCGTGCGTGGGGTCGATGAGCATGTCCGCGGCGTTGACCACGGATCCGCCCGGGCCCACCAGGTCCCGCAGCTGGTCCACGAGATAGGACGGGGCATCCAGCCATGCGGGGTCGGAGTACCACTTCCAGCCGATGACCCCGACATGCCCACCGCTCGCGACACCCTCGTCCGCAAGGATCACGGCCAGGGGCCTGGACCGGTCGCGTGGCTGGTTGGGAAGACCCAGGTCCTGGAACAGGTGCCGGCGCAACGGCACGGGCGCGGCTCCCGCCAGGCCGTAGCATTCGATGCCCACCACGATGGCGGGGTCGTCGTCGGGTCCCACCACGAGAACGGCCTCCTCGAACCGGGGGTCGAAGCCGGTGAGGTAGCTGATGTTGGCGCTATGCTCCCGGTCGGCGTAGACCACGACCCGGTCGTAGCCACGCTCCCGCGCGGCGGCTCGCAGGCGGTCCAGGCGTGCCCGGTAGATGGCCGGCGAAAGCGTTGGCATGACGGCCGGCATCGTCAGGTCCGGCAGGTCGATCCGGGCGACCCGGGCGTGTGGCATGGAACCTCCCAGCTACTTCGGCAACTGCAGCGGGACCGTCTCGGTCGCACCCCGGGTGATGCCCTGGTACTCGTCCACGAGCAGTGGTAGCCAGTCGCTCCATTCGCCGTCCGGCCATTGGACCCTGGCCCGTGCATCCGTGGCGTCACCCAGGCCGAAGTGGACGGGGCCCAGCTGGCCGCTCAGGTGGCCGCCGCCAACGGTCAGCTCCCGGCGTTGCACGGCAACCCCGTTGTCGACCTCGATCCAGGCACCGATGGCGTCCTGGTTCGCACCCGGCTGCTGGAGCTGGACACCGGCCCAGTGGCCCATCGCCCTGGGCTTTCTGGCCGATCCCGCGCCCATGTTGCGCCAAGCAAGCACGGGCGAGCCGCGGGGCACCTGCACCAGGTCCAGCAGTCCATCCAGGTTGAGGTCCACAACAGCCGCGCCACGACCCAGCTTGTAGCTCAGGATGCCTGCCTGCTTCGCGCGTTCCGTGAATGTGCCATCCGCGGTGCCCAGGAGCAGGTTGCTGGGATCCTTCTCGGCGTAGTCCGGGACGCCACCGATATTGCCCTTGGAGATGAACAGGTCGATGCGACCGTCGTTGTTCACGTCCGCGAACTCGGGGTGCCAGGCGGTCGACGGCAGTGGGTCGCCGCCCGTGAACGGCCGCTGAGCGCTGAGGCCGATGGGAAAACCCATGTTGTCGTAGGTCGGCTGTGATGGCCCGTCGACAAGGGTCTCGAGCAGGTTCTCGCCCTGGTTGGTGAGGTAGTACTCGGGATATCCGTCGCCCGTCACGTCATAGGTGGCGATGCCCATGCCATTGACCTCGACGTCGACCCAGCCATCCGTCGCGGCGTAGAGGGCCGGCGGCTCGCCTGGCTCGATGCGCCACAATTGGTCCTGGCCTTCCCGGTAGTAGTGCCGGTCGTTGGTGACCCGCAGGTCACGGCGGCCGGAGCGATCCCAGTCGCTGAACAGCATCGACAGCGCGCAGTAGGAGGGGTCCAGCGCAACTGGCGGGGCGTAGCCCGTACCGCCCGGGTCCGGGCGATAGAACTGGCCCTCGAGACACATGTCCTCTGCGGTGGCGGTGTCGCCCATGTCCAGGTAGCCACCCGTGGCCAGCGTCGGCAGCGCCGTGTCGTTCTCCCACGTGGCGCTGAACGCGGTGGTCCACGCGTCGCCGCCCCCGAACGTCCACGTCTCGTTGGCGCGCTCGAAGCGGCAGTCACCAAGTCCGCGCAGGAGCACGTCCTCACCCATGCGGAGAACGGCCAGGTCGGTGATGCCATCGCCGTCGATATCCAGCGGGTACGCCCCTGTGACCGATGTGAGGGAGGTCGCAGCGTCCGGCAGCGGCGCGAATCGAAGCGGGCCGCCGACCGTGCTCTGATTGTGGAACAGGGCGGCCGGGTTGCTGCCGCCAGCAAGATATAGGTCGGGTCGGTGGTCTGCGTCGCAATCGAAGGCAGCCACACCGCCGCCGACGTAGAACAGGTCGCCGTCATAGGTGTGGCGCAGACCGGTGCCCTTGTCCTTCACGAAGCGCGGCGTAGCGACCGCGGCCGGGGCGACCGCGGCCGGGGCACCCGGGGACGGTGCTGCGGCGCCTGCCGGCAGTGCGCCCAGCAGCACGGAGACGACGACCCCAAGGGTCACGCCAGCCACCGGCTGCCGGCGACTCATCCGGGTGTCACGGGAATGCCGCCGGATGCTGCTGATCGGTACAGCGCATCGATGGTCCGAGCCTGGCCCAGGGCGTCGGCACGACCCAGGAGCGGTGGGCGGTCACCCCGGATGGCAGCACCCATGTCTTCCAGCTCCAGGAGGTAGGGGTTCGTGGGCGGGACCCGGATCTCGTCATCGTCCAGGTACAGCACGCCGGTCGTGGAGTGCCACGGGTCCGGCAGCAGGATCCGCCCATCTTGGCCGATGACCTCGAGGGTCTCGTGGGTGGTGGTGTCGAAGCCGCACATGAAAGTGGCCATGACGTCACCCGGAAAGCGCATCACGCCGGCCATTCGCCGCTCGACCCCGTTGGCATCCAGCAGCTGCTCCGCCGTCACCCGCTCCGGCTCGCCGGCCACCAGTCGTGCGCCGCTGATGCAGTAGCAGCCCACGTCCATGAGCGAGCCACCATCGAGCTGCGCCGACACCCGGACGTCAGTCTCGAGTTCGATGACGTAGCTGAACGTGGACCGGATGGTGCGCACGGGCCCGATGCGCGGCAGCAACTCCTGGAGCCGCCGCACCTGGGGCGTGTGGCGCCACATGAATGCCTCCTGGAGCACCAGGCCAGCGCGATCGGCGGCATCGAACGCGTCCACCACCTCGTCCGGATGGCGCGTGTACGGCTTCTCGCACAGGACGTGCTTGCCAGCTGCCATGGACCGCAGGGTCCACTCGTGGTGGAGCGAGTTGGGCAGGCTGATGTAGACCGCATCGACCTCGGCATCGGCCAGCAGGTCGTCGTAGTTGCCATGGGCGCGGGCGATGCCGGCGTCATTCGCGAACGCGCGCGCACGCTCAGCGGTCCGGCTACCGACCGCCACGACCTCCAGCTGGTCCGATTGCCGGGCACCGCGGAGCAGCTTCTCCGTGATGTGCCCAGTCCCCAGGAGACCCCACCGGATACGTTGCCTGTCGGTCATGGTCAGCTCCCTGGTGGGCTCGATGCGGCTGGCAGGATACGGTCCAGTCCCGCCTGGAGCCCGGCATCCGAGAACGGACCGATGCTGAAGGCGCGAACGATACCCTGCTCGTCGATGAAGTAGCTCTGGGGCACGCCCAGACCGATGTAGTCCCGCCACACGGCACGGTCGGTGTCCATGAGCATCGGCCACGTGGCGCCCTGCTGCTGCGCGAACGTTCGGGCGTTGGCCGCGCTGTCGTCATGGACGATGCCCAGGATCGCCAGACCCTGGTCACGGTACTCACCGTAGGCGCCGATCAGCATCGGGAACTCGGCCCGACAGGGCACACACCAGCTGGCCCAGATGTTCAGCAGCACCGGGCGTCCCGCGAAGTCCGCGAGGGTCACGTCATTGCCCTCGAGATCCTTGAGCGCGATCGCTGGCGCAGGCTTGTCCAGCAGTGGCGAGCCGCCGACGGTGGTCGCGCCCGAGGCGCCCGGTGATGCCCTTGGCGGGCTGCCGTTGAGGGGCACGAACAGTACGACGGCCAGCACGACGATGACGACCGCGCCGACTGTCAGTCCCAGGATCCGTCGCCGACTGACGCCGTTCAGGACGAGGGCGGTGGCCCGGCCTTGACCAGCACGGTGCCGATCATGGGCGGGTGGATGGTGCACAGGAACGGGTAGGTGCCAGGAGGAAGGGGTGGCAGCTGATAGTCGATGGTCGCCACGCCGGTGATGGTCTCACCCAGGAACAGGGGCTGGTCCGTGTTGGCTGGGTCGAGGATCTCGACGTTGTGGGGCACGCCGTCCTGGTTGTTGTCGAAGGTGAGTACCACCGCCGTGTTGGCAGGGATGACGATGCGTCCCTGATCGAAGTTTGTCGCCGCTGACGCCGACAGGAAGGGCGTCGTGGTCGCGGGCGGTCCGTCGTCGCCGACCGCCGTCTGCTGGGGCAGGAACGTCAGCAGCCACGGCGCCAACGTGAATACGACAGCCACGGCCGCGATGGCACCGAAGATGGGCACGAGCTTGTGGGGGAAGACCTGGACCGGGTCACGCGTCACCGGTTCCGCGTGGTGGCCGGCCTCCACCTGGACGAACTCCCGGTTGGCATCGACGTACCAGCCGACCGCGGCGGCGGCCCCGATGAACAGGCCCGCCACGATGAGCAGGGGACCGAGCACCAGGCCCAGGAAGATGAAGAACAGGCCGATGGGCGCCAGGAACGGCCACGGGCTGGGGCCTGGCATGTGGATACCGTCGGGGATGACCACGGCGGCCGGCGCGCCGGAACCCGGCGTCTCGTCCACCAGCAGCAGCCCATGGTCGTGCGCATCCAACTGGTCGTATTCGTGCCGGGCATCGCGGTACCAGCCGGCCGCGCCGACCACGCCGATGACGATGCCCACCAGCGCGATGGGGATGTTGAGGAAGACCCCCTCACCACCACCGACAGCGAGCGCGAAGAAGATGAGCACCAGGCCGATGGGCGCCACGAATGGCCACAGTGAACCGCTGGGCATGTGGATGCCGTCGGGCACCGGACCGGCCGGCAATGGCCGGGGGACGCGGGATGCGTTCCGTGACGCGTTGCGGGCCCAGGAGCGGACGATGGACAGCATCACCAGCACCGTCAGACCCAGCAGCAGCAGCGGGATGTACTGCAGCAGGGTCGCCCACAGGGGCGTGACGACCTGGCTGAGGAGGTCGAGGGCCTGGTTCCAGGGATCCATGACGTGCCGTCAGCGACGCCGGGCCGGGACGGCCGTCATGCGTCGCGCGACCCCCGGACGAGCACAGCCAGGCCGAAGGCCATGGATACGCCTGACAGCAGCAGCATGACCACGCCCGTCCGGTCGATCGTCCGGCCGTCTCCCTGCACGAAGAAGTACAGCACGCCCACCACGACGAAGAAGGCACCCAGCAGGATGGTGTTGCGCCAGTTGATCATCGACTGGTCCCCCGGCTACCGCAGCACGTAGATGGTCAGGAACAGGAACACCCAGACCACGTCCACGAAGTGCCAGTAGTAATGGACCGCTTCCACCGCGACGTGATGCTCCGCGGAGAACTGGCCGCGCATGCCGCGTGCCAGGACCACGGCGATACCGATGATGCCACCCAGCACGTGGGCACCGTGGAAGCCCGTCATGACGTAGAACAGTGAGCCGTAGACGCCGCTATTGATGCCGAAGTCGTCGTGCGTCACGAGCAGCAAGTACTCGAACAGCATCAGGCACATGAAGACGATGCCCAGGCCGAGGGTCACCGCGAGCCCGCGGTTCATGCCCGTCCGGTCGCCCTTGCGGATCTGGTCGGTGGCCCACTGCATCGTGAACGAGCTGCTCACGAGGATGATCGTGATGAGCACCGCCAGCCCAAGGCCGAACAGGCCGCTGCCCTGCCAGCTGATGAACTCGGTGCCTTCCGGCGGCCACACCGCGGCCGTTGCCCGGACGTTGAAGTAGACCCCGAAGAGCGCCGCGAAGAACATGATCTCGCTGGCGATGAACAGGAGCATGCCCATCAGGGCGATGTCCATGCCCTTGGAGCCGTGACCGCTATCGTTCTCCGAGCCGTGATCTGTGGTCAGGCTGTCCACAGGTGCCGTCACTGGACCGGTCCCTCCGTCACCGAGAGGCTGATCGCTGCGACTGGCGCATGCCCATCATCCCGGTGCTTGAGGTCGAACAGTGGGCGCTCTGAGCGGACCGGCGGCAGGTGATCGAAGTTGTACACGGGCGGTGGGCTGGTGGTCGCCCACTCCAGGGTATTGGCGTCCCACGGATCGTCGCCGGCGTCCGCCGGGCCGCGCATCGTCGCGAACACGTTCCACATGAACATCAGCACGGCACCGGCGATCATGAACGCACCCACGCTGGACGTGAAGTTGAGTTCCGTCCAGCCGGCGTTGGCGGAGTAGTCCGCGATACGCCGGATCATGCCGTCCAGACCCAGCATGTGCTGGGGGAAGAACGTCACGTTGGTGCCGACGAACAGCAGCCAGAACTGGGCCTTACCCAGTCGCTCGTCGAGCTTGCGGCCGGACATCTTGGGGAACCAGTAGAAGAGGGCCGCCAGGATAGCGAACAGGGAGCCTGCCACCAGCACGTAGTGGATGTGCGAGACGACCCAGTAGGTGTCCTGGACCATGAAGTCGAAGGGCACTACCGCCAGGAACGCGCCATCGAGCCCGCCGATGAGGAACAGGGCGATGAAGCCACAGGCGTACAGCATCGGGGTATCGAAGGTGAGCTTGCCGCCCCACATCGTGGCCAGCCAGTTGAAGAACTTGATACCCGTTGGCACCGCGATGAGGAAGGTGAAGAAGCTGAAGAAGGGCAGGTAGACCGCGCCGGTCGTGAACATGTGGTGGGCCCACACGGTGAAGCCGAGGGCGCCGATCGACGCGGTGGCGATCACGAATGCGCGATAGCCGAACAGGGGCTTGCGGGAGAACACCGGGATGATCTCGCTCACGATGCCGAACGCCGGCAGGATGAGGATGTACACCTCCGGGTGGCCGAAGAACCAGAACACGTGCTGCCACAGGATCGGGTTACCGCCCAGGGAAGGCTCGAAGAACCCGCCGCCGTAGTTGCGATCGATGAAGATCATGATCAGGCCGGCGGTGACCACCGGGATGGAGAACAGCAGCAGCACGCTGGTGACCAGCTGGGTCCAGCAGAACATCGGCATCCGCAGCAGGCCCATGCCCGGCGCGCGGAGACGGAACAGCGTGACCAGGAAGTTGATGGCACCCAGGATGGAGCTGATGCCGGTCATGATCAGGCCCAGGACCAGCAGGTTCACGCCGGTCTCAGGAGCCTGCGTGGAAAGGGGCGCGTACATCGTCCAGCCCACGGGCGCGCCGCCGAACAGGAACGAGCTCTCGATGAGCAGGCCACCGGTGATAAACACCCAGAACGAGAGGGCGTTCACGCGCGGGAAAGCCATGTCCGCGGCGCCCACCTGGAGCGGCACGATGTAGTTGCCGAGGCCCGTGAGCATCGGCATCACGAACAGGAAGATCATGTTGATGGCGTGCAGCCCGAAGATCGAGTTGTAGGTCGCCTCGCTCACGAACTGCAGCCCGGGGGCGGCCAGCTCGGTGCGGATGACGAGGGCCAGCAGGCCGCCGATGAGGAAGAACACGAAGGACGAGACCACGTACATGATCCCGATCTTCTTGTGGTCGACCGTGGTGATCCAGTCGTAGACGGCAGCCCTGCGGTAGGACTGGGCCGGCGGGAGCGGGGTGGATGCCATTACCGTTCCTCGCTTACTGGACCGTCAACGTGCCGGTCATGTTCGGGTGCACGCTGCAGTAGTAGCCGTACTCGCCGGCCGGGAGCGCGGGCGCCTGATAGACCGCGACCTGGCCCGCCTTGGCGATGGGTAGCCCGATCCAGTCCTTGCCGTCCGGCTGACCGGCCTTGATGGACACGTTGTGCGGGTTGACCGGATCGAGGTTCTGGAACTCGATGGTCAGTGGCACGTCCGCGGGCGCTCTCAGGGTGGCCTGCTCGAAGGCCAGCTTGTTCACCGCACTCACCTGCAGCTTCGCCGCGGTCGGACCGCCACTGGGTGCGGGCTGCGGCGTCGCGGCTGCCTTGAGCTGCTCGTCCGTGACCCATTGGTCGAACGTGGCGCGGTCCACGGCGCGGACCGTGAAGTACATGTCTGCATGGGCAAGGCCGCAGAACTCGGCGCATTGGCCACCAAACGTACCTTCCTGCTCGACGTTCACCTGGAACTCGTTGATGCGGCCGGGCACGACGTCCAGCTTGCGGAAGAACTGGGGTACGTAGAAGGAGTGGATGACGTCAACCGAGTGGAGCCGGATGTGGATGGTCTCGTCGACGGGGACCACCATCTCCGGGCCGTCCTTGCCGGCGCCCGTGAAGCTGAGGCCCTGGTCCTTGTAGTCGAACGTCCACTGCCACTGGAAGCCGGTGACGTCCACGGTGACCGCCGGGTTGGGTGCGATGGCGTCCACCTTCAGGAGCACGCCCGTGGAGACCACGAACAGCACGCCCACGATGACCGCCGGGATGCCCGTCCAGAGCAGCTCCAGGACGTTGTTGCCGTGTCGCTGCCCGGGCAGTGTGTCGTCACCACGCTTGCGGCGGAACCGCAGGGCCACGAACAGCAGGATGCCCTCGATGAGCACGAACACGACGACGGCGATGATGAAGATGGGCAGATACAGGTCCGCGGCTTCGCGGCCTTGCTGCGTGACCACCTTGCCCGGCAGGAATGCGGGGCTACCGGCGCTGGTGGGATAGTCGTCCCCTCGGGTCGCGCAGGCAGCCAGCAAGAGGGTCGCGAACAGCGCCAGACCGATCAGGGACAGGTGACGGTTCGCAGCGCGAGCCGCGTTGAAGACGCGCAAGGACTCCCTCGTGATTTCCATGAGCCGCTCAGGGACGGGCATATGATACGGCGTGATGTCGTGGTCCGTAGGCTACCTCCCGACGACGCTGGGAACGATGCGCAGGGTCTCCCCTCGGACGCGCGATGTCGTGTCTGCAGCGGTCGCTTTGGCCGTGCTGGCCATGGTGCTCGGTCCGTCGGCTGCGCGCGCTCATGGCGTCGCGTCGGGGCCACCGGACGTGGGCATGCTGCTGACGGGCTGGTCGTTCGACATCGAGGTCTGGCTGCCGCTCATCCTGGCGGCGTGGGGCTACATGGTCCTGGTCCGGTCGGTGGATCGGGCACATCCTGCCAATCCCGTGCCCCGAAAGCGGATCTGGTGCTGGATGGCGGGACTGGGGCTGCTGCTGCTCGCCACGCAGTCCGTGATCGGGCTGTACGACACGACCTTGTTCACGGTCCACATGACCCAGCACCTGCTGCTGACCATGGTCGCCGCGCCCTTGCTGCTGCTCGGCGCGCCGGTCACGCTGGTGCTCCGGGCGTCGTCGGCCGAGACCCGCAAGCGCTGGATCCTGCCGGTGCTGCACTCGCGCGTGGTGGGCGTGCTGAGCAACCCGTTGGTGGCGTGGTCGTTGTTCGCGGTCGTGATGTGGACCAGCCACTTCAGCCCCCTGTTCGATGCGGCCCTGGATGATCCGTTGATCCACCAGTTCGAGCACCTGCTGTATGTCTCGACGGCACTGCTGTTCTGGTGGCCGGTCATCGGCGTGGACCCGGCGCCGCGCCGGCTGTCGCACCCCATGCGTATCGGCTACCTGATGCTGGGGATGCCCTTCAGCTCGTTCCTGGGGTTGGCGATCTTCTCTTCCACGAGCGTCCTGTACACCCACTACGAGACCCTGCAGCGACCGTGGGGCCAGACACCCATCGAAGACCAGGCGTGGGCCGGCGGCATCATGTGGGCCGGCGGCGACCTCGTGTTCTTCGTGGCGATGCTGCTGGCCGTCGTGGCCTGGCTGCG
>Ga0335397_10005509_pt1 | contig 16563 bp, 13 predicted proteins | sample MAT04_FD_205740 | JGI IMG/M metagenome (GOLD analysis project Ga0335397, IMG submission 205740) | Freshwater microbial communities from Lake Fryxell liftoff mats and glacier meltwater in Antarctica - MAT-04 (spades assembly) (version 2) ... | reverse complement strand
CATGAGCTTTACCTTTATTGTAGCGCAGAGAGCGATCGCGCTTTGTGTTGCTGGGGCGATCGCCCTACAGGATAGCTACGCCGCGCGTCCCTGTGTGCAATCATCGCCCTTTGAAAGGTGGAAATGGATCGGATTGTCGGTGGAAAGAGAGGTTGGGTGACACGAGGGTGAATGGAATATGTCGGATTGGGCGATCGCTCAAGGGGAAAGCTACCAACTTGCACAACTATCACAATCGGAGTAAACTTAGCGTATGGACTTAGTTTTTTAAGAACATGGAAACTGTAAATATCGATCAAGCTAAGACAAATCTCTCAGGACTATTGTCGCGTGTGGAACTTGGAGAAGAAATTATTATTTCAAACGGATCTATCCCAATAGCGAAGTTGGTTCCGTTTCGTAATTCATCCAATCGACGAGCTAGTTTAGGGCAAGATCGAGGGAGATTTATTGTACCAGAGGACTTTAATGATCCTTTACCAAAAGAGATTTTGGCAGCATTCGATATGAGAGATTGAAATGCTTTATAAAAACGCTTGCTGATTGCTCAGACTCGGATATCAACTATCAAAAACTATTTACTGTAAAAAAATGACACAAATTACCACAACTGAATTACCCCAAACCCTCCAGACTCTATTTATAGAGGTTGAACGTACCAAAACTCCCCTCACCATCATCCATGAAGGGAAACCATTAGTGATTATCTATCCTGCCACTTCCCAAACCCTACGCCCCCTGTTTGGTACAATGAAAGGAAGCGGTGAAATATTAGGAGATTTAATTGCTCCTATTGCGGAAATGTGGGAAGTTTTAGAATGAAACTTTTACTCGATACCCACATTTGGCTTTGGTATTTACTCGGCGACGAACGCCTATCGCTCCAACTTCAAACGGTCATTTCCGATCCTAATACTGAACTTTGGCTCAGTCCAATTAGCATTTGGGAGACGCTCATCCTTGCAGAAAAAGGACGGATATCTTTACAGCCAGATCCGGTTACCGGAAAACTGGGTAAAAGCCCCGTCTTTCAAGACGGCTTTAAATTAAGAAAGTTTTTCAAAGTGTCCTGATTATCTCAAAAGTTTGTGCTACAATATAATAGTCAAGGTTAGTGCGATTCGTTTAGTCTAAATAAGCCAAAAAAGCTTAGGGACGGCTAGAAGGTATAACAATACCTTATAACTGGCTTAACCAAGTAGGTGCAAAACCTACCCCGCAGATGTAAGCGGTGAAAACATAACCCCTAAAGGTTCTAGGTAGCATCTAGGCAGTTAAAGCGGGGCTAAAAGGCAGAACTACTAGAAGCCTAATCTAGTAACTGTCGAGTAGGATTCTATGTGTAGCGAGAGCAAAGATGTGTTTGAACCATCGTTAGACTAAATGGTGTAAAGGCTGAATCAAAATAAACCCGTTGCAAGAAACACGGTAAAGATTGATTAACACCAAGCCAAAAGGTAAGGATAAGAGCAAGCGTTTTGACAAACGACTTATTTTACATCTCTAATAAACCCGGTGGATAGCATCACACTAAGGAATCAAAAGTGGTAAGTCGGAACGAAGTAAAGCTCAATAAACTCTAAGAAATTAGTAAGCAGCTAGCGAACGTTTAAAGAGTGTAGGATGGTATCAAAAGCTAACGCTCTACTGTAATGGTAGGGATACGCAGACAGATACTCGGTATCTTCAAAGAAATACAAACAAGTAGCAATCTCATGTCTAAAACACAGCCTAAAAAACTGATGGTAGAATGGAAGTTAATCAATTGGCGTCAAGCTGAAAGGTTAGTTTTTAAGTTGCAAAAGCGGATATTTCGAGCAAGTGAAATTGTACCCATAACAAGGGTGGAGATATCAAGGAGCCGTGTGAGGTAAAAGTCTCACGCACGGTTCTGAAGGAGAGGTAGAAGTCGCAAGGCTTCTATCGACTCTAACAATTCCTTTGCCATCGTTATCAAAAGCGGATGATACACTTTTAGGCATAAATCGGGGGACAAAGTGCGGCGAAAACACTCTAAACAGCCGAACTCGAAAATGTAGGGTTCAGACCAGCAAACACTAACTTTCGCACTGGAGATCGTTAGTAGGGTAGGGCATACCCGAACTCTAGGCTTGTATCCTAGTACGATGAGTGGAGATGAACCCGCTGGGGTTGTTGTGAGTCAGGCTTGTTGATTGGTGGTACTACCACGGTCAAACAGTCTGGGTAATGCCGAAAGGACATAACGCTTTAAGGTATGTCGCTGAATTAAGAATCCCCACGCCTTAAGGCTGGGGAGTGTCAAAATGCCGGTCACTTCGGCGTGAGTGCAGCTTCTTTGTTTTGGCACTTTGTTGATGTGATTTGGATTGTTTTGTTCTCGCTGGTTTATCTGTGGTAGTTCTATTTTTTGCCCAAACCCTACCCTTGCGGTTTTGATAGTGCTTGTAATTCTTCCCAAGTGTAGTGTTTGGGCAATTCAACGGGCTTACCATTAGCGCCTAAACCTAACCCGATCGCAGGCTGAATTTCGGCGATCGCCTCTGAAGCAACATCAGCCACCGCATTGCCGGCCATCCCGCCCGCGATCGCCCCTGCAATGCTACCAATTGCAGCACCAAACTTTCCCCCCACAGAACCACCAATGGCCGCACCGGCTACACCGCCGCCGACTGCGCCCAATCCTGTGGCGATCGGGTGAGAATCGGATGTTTCTGATTGCTCTTTATCGTTTTCATGCGGCTGTTTAACATCATTCATTGCCATTATTTCCTCAAAAATTTTGCTGTTTTTTCTCAATCTTTGCTTTTATATGATGTTCCTAAAACCCTTGATAAATCTCGCATTTATCCTAGTCTCGATCCCCCTCGCATCCCCCGATCGAAGGGGGACTTTGACAAGAGAAGACTCCTGTCCCCCCCTTTTTAAGGGGGGTTAGGGGGGATCTGGCCCAATTATCCAACAGTAGAAGTTACTACATTTGACGTTAAACTTACACCAATAGATATTACTTAATACGTGCGATCGCGCATTGTTTATCTAGTTTATTTTAACCGTTCAGTGATGCGATCGCCAACGCGCAACGCATTTGCCATAATCGTCAGTGTCGGGTTAACGCCTGAATTGGAAGGGAAAAAACTGCCATCCACAACATAGAGGTTATCAACATCGTGGGTGCGACAATTGAGGTCAAGGACTGAGGTTTTGGAGTCTGTGCCAAACCGACAAGTACCGCATTGATGACCAACTGATTGTACCGGCATCTGGGCACGGGGATACAGGCTAAAGGGAATGACGTGCTTGGCGCAACAACGGTGGAGGGATTTGAGTACAGATGTCCAGCGGTGAATTAGCCGATCGCCCGCTTCGACATTATTAGGCGTATAATCCAAGTAAAATTAGCATATTTTTCGCGGGTAGGACGAATCGCATTCATCTCCGCATCGGCTTTCGCGCCTACTAAACAAGGATAGCCGTCACAGGTATCGCAGCGAATGCAAGGGCTGTTTGCGCGATCGCCCTCATTCAGCTTTAATCCTAATGGTAAATGAAACGGATTGTAACCGAGCGATCGAATATCATCTGCGAGTACCTGCATATCCGGTTCGTGACTGACAGCAGGATAAGCATAAGGTTGGCTGCACGGCGGTTCAGTCGGATCGGTTCCTCGCGCTCCATGAACGTCATAGAGTGCTTCAGCTTGCGTGTAATACGGCTCAAAATCTGCATATTTGAGCGGCCATTCTGGAGAAAATCCTTGTTTGTGAATTACGCGATCGAAATCTCGCTCCCGCAGCCGCAACAAAGCCGCACCATAAACTTTTGTATTGCCGCCAACCCAATAGCCAGTCTGGGGTTGAAACTTCTTACCTTCGCGATCGTACCAGCACTCATCCGTGTGATAGCGCTCTTTTTGATAAACTTCCAGCGCACTCCAATTTGCTTTTTCCCTGGGCAAAAAGTCACCTCTTTCTAGCACCAAAATCTTTTTACCAGTCGGTGCGAGACGGTGAGCGAGCGTACCTCCGCCCGCTCCCGTGCCAATAATGATGATATCGTAGTGGTTCGCCGGATTTACCATTGCCAGATTTTTGCCAAATTGTGGTAGTTTCGGAATGATTTTCCCTTAGCTCAGTGGTGACGGATATGTTGCGCCCCAACGGCCTCGCCTTCAGCCCCGACGAAAGCATCCTGTACGTGTCGGATAGTTCTGCTTTCAATATGCCCCAGGGAGATCACCACCTCCGCGCCTATGATGTTGTAGCCGATCGCGATGCGGACAATGGCCGGGTGTTCGCAGTCATCGAGCCCGGTGAACCCGACGGGTTGCGAACAGACGAACACGGCAATATTTTTACGACTTCCAAAGATAGCGTGCAGGTGTACGCGCCCGACGGTACTCGTTTGGGGAAAATTCGGGTGCCGGAGACTTGCGCTAACCTGACTTTTGGGGGAAAAAAACGCGATCGCCTCTGGATTGCTGCTGGCACATCTTTATATGCGATCGACCTCAATACTCGCGGGGTGCAATAAACCGAAGGGAAAATGCTGCAATTATCGGCTATTTACGAATTTGCACTCTCTCGTTTAATGATGTCCAGTTGGGAATATCTCGAACCATTGGAAATGACAAAATGATTTACAAATTTGCTCTGTGGCGATCGCATTTCTATTCGCTAAAGTTTCACCTCACCAGCCAGAACTAAGTTTCAAAGTGCTCAGTTCACTCAATCCTGTTTTTCCTACAGGCATTCCGGGCTGGGCGCTGTTATTTTTAAGAGTGGGCGTCGGCGGGTTATTCCTGCTGCACGGCTACCCAAAAATAACACATCTTCGAGAGTGGTCTGATTCTATGAAAATGCCCGTGTTTCTTTGTTTTCTCTCAGCAGCTTCCATGTTGGCTGGCGGAGTTTGTCTGATTCTGGGATTGCTCACGCTATTAGCAAGTCTTCCGATTCTCGGTTCGATGCTATTCGCTATTTATTTAGACTTATCCAACCGGTTGCCTTTTGTTGCTAGCGGGCCCTATTTAATTCCCCAAGGGCAGTATGAAGGGCCAAATGGCAAGGGCGAACCGCCAAGCTGGGAGAAAGCCTTTATGTACTGTTTGATGCTGATGGCGATCGCAGTTTTAGGGCCTGGTGCCTATTCGCTGGATGCTTTCATTTTTCGAGGGTAAATTATTTGAGTTGCCTAAATATTCGATCGATGGGTTAACCAGTGCAACTCAAGTCTAATCAATCGATCTCAATTATTGCAAGGCATCTGCGTCGATCTGCGCTGCATCTGCCTAGAATCTGCGGTTAACAGGTCGATCTCGTGATTTATGCCACTCCTATAGCGGTTCTCAAGCGTGGTGAGGATAGCCCCATGCCCAATGCCCAATGCCCCATGCCCAATGCCCCATGCCCCATGCCCCATGCCCCATGCCCCATGCCCCATGCCCCATGCCCCATGCCCAGGTTTCAGTGTCAGCCACCAAAAATTACAACTCTGCCTCGTGGCAGATAGTACGAACAGCTCAATTTTTGGGATACTAGAAACTAGCACTCAACTTAGCTGAGGAACAAACGTGCTGCTATCAAAAGGCTTTGAAGTAGAAATGTATACCGGCACGCCCCAAGGCGAGGTTGTCGGTCTGTCCGATCGCATAGTCGCCGATTTAGAGGGATTTGTCCGGGAGCCTGATAGCCGCAATGTGGAGTACACGACTGCCCCGCTGTGCAGCTACGATCGCCTACTGTGCGCCCTAGTCAAGCCCAGAGTCCGGCTGCGCGAGTATCTCAAACAATTGGGCGACTATACCTTGCTGCCGGGAAGTACCCTATCTCTCGGCGGGAGCGATCGATTTTACCGCTCCGATCCCAACAACCCCTACCATACCTACATTGAGCAAACCTACGGCACCAAAGTCGTTACCGCCAGCATTCACATCAACATCGGCATCTCCCAACCAGAACTGCTGATGCGCGCCATCCGCCTCGCCCGCGTCGAAGCACCGCTTTACCTTGCCATGAGCGCCTCTTCTCCCTTCCTCGACGGCGAAGTCACCGGCTATCATTCCACTCGCTGGGGCTTGTTTCCCAAAACTCCCGCCGTCGTCCCCCTGTTTGAAAGTCACAAGCATTACATCCAGTGGACTGAAGAACAGTTAGAACTCGGCACCATGCAAAATGTCCGCCATTTGTGGTCTGCTGTGCGCCCAAATGGCGATCGTCGCCCCTACTGTCTCAACCGCCTCGAACTGAGAATTTGCGATCTCGAAGTCAATCCTCTGGCTTTGTTAGCCATCACTGCCTTGCTAGAAGCTCGCATTTGGCAGATGATGGAAGACCCCAGCTTAGACCCCTTAGAACTCAGCACCTTGCCCGCAGCCACCCGCAACCAAGACTTAGTTGCCCTCACAGATGCCAACGAAATTTCTGCATCCAGGCAAAGTTTGGATGCTGAACTCATCCACTGGCAAGATGGCAGAAAGATTTTGGCGCGAGATTGGATTGAGGAAATTTACCAGGAAGTCTGGCCTTTTGCCAAAAAACGCGGCTTTAGTTGCTTTCTCTCGCCTCTCAAAAAGATTCTCCGGGAAGGTAACACCGCCCAGCAGTGGTTGAAGCTGCACGATCGCGGTTTGGACACCCGCAGTATTATTCTCCAAGGGATTGATGGCATGGCTCACCAAGAATTCGAGCTCGAAGATAACTTGTGCGCCCAGTTAGTTGCTTGAAAGGGGGCAATCAAAAACAAATCAGAATATTTAATCAATGGGAGGAGGGAGACCATATAACTAAAAGCTATGAATTGTCTCTACCTTTGGGTAGATTTCTACATTTCCCAATGGGTGTAAATTCGCGCTTTCAGTTATACTGGTTCCCTAAAAAAATCTAACGGTAAGCAAGCTCCAAACCCTTGTGTAATCAATTATCCCCGATCTCAAATCTCAAATTGTATTAGCTTCATGCCCCAACTTGTCTTGATTCACCCGCAAATCCCCCCGAATACTGGCAATATTGCCCGCACTTGCGCTGCCACAGGCACGGAACTCCATTTAGTCGGCCCGCTGGGGTTTGAAATTAGCGATCGCTACCTGAAACGGGCCGGCTTAGATTATTGGCCCTACGTCAATCTCCACTGCCACGAAGACTTAGCGGCTTTTCAGATATGTCAGCAGGAGCGCGGAGGGCGATCGATCGGATTCAGCACTGGCGGGCGATGCAGTTACACCCAATTCCAATTTCAACCCAGCGACTGGTTGATGTTTGGCTCGGAAACTGTTGGCATTCCTCAATTCGTCTTGGATGCCTGCGATGCCACAGTTTTTATTCCCATGAGCCAGCCTGGAGTTAGGAGTTTGAATCTCTCTGTCAGCGCCGCTGTAGGTTTATTTGAGGCTAAACGACAGTTGGGCGAACTGGGATAAATCACGATCGATACCTACATACACATATAGATATTTAATCGCTGCTAGGGGCTGCTAAACCTTGATTTAAATATAAGAAATTTGTATCAAAGCGGTGAAATTCTCGATCGCTCTGATTAATATATTTGATTCGTCCCAAAACGTATTGTTATCAGCAATACAAAATTGCTCGCAAGATGATTAAGCCAGAAAAACAGAGGATTTCAACGACTTAGGATGCCAGGGATCGCCGGATTGTGCCTGAATGCTATTGATATCTAGTAAATATACGGTTGTAGGTTGTCCGGAAATTAGCATAAAGTCGGACAATAGGTGAGAATCTTAGCCCGTGCCGGAACGCAAATTTTATTTATTCGTTCCAGCTATTGCGGCGTAAGGCTTGTGGGTGTAATTTCAGCAGGTTTGACCGAGAATTTTCAAATTAATTACGGTTCGAGCTTGTGTAAATTAAAAAAGCAAGGTAATCTTGCCTAAGCATGATAGCTGTCAACAATCAAAATATTTTTGGTGGTTGATTTAAATTCAGCGTCATGGAATACCCTTGAGTGTTTCCAAGGACAGTTAGCGCTTCTCAGTAGGAGGTCGTTTTTTTGAAACGAACATATCCCCAAATTAAGCCTGTTCAGGCTAGTGAAATCGACGGAGACGGTTCAGCAGAACCGTCCAAGCAGACAACGCTCAGCACTTGCTCCTTTCGCTCTCTCGCCACGATCGGGCTGGCAATATCTGTAGGTGCTTCAGGCATCATGCTGCCGAGAAACGGAGACAGCGCTCGCGCGTCTGAACTCGCAACGACAGCAAAATCTACCGCAGAAGTACAGCCAGTTTCGGCAAATGCACCCGCTACCTCGGCACAAGTTGACGGTTTCCGGGCCGAACAGGCAGGGGTTAAGGTTCAACAGGGACAAACCCTCTGGGAGTTGTCTCGGGACTATGAAGTTGAACCGAAGGCACTAGCAACTGCCAACGGCATCAAACTCGATACCGTACTCGAAGTTGGCCAAGAACTCAGAATCCCGACTGCGATGGCAGCGGCTCCACAACAGAACGCCGGCAATACTGCCGCGGTCGATCCCGAACAAAAGTTAAATCTGACTGGCTCCGAGTCGTTGGATAGTGCAGCTTCGTCATGGCAGCCTACCTCCGCGCCAGACCAGGAGACGATATCGGCACAAAGCTCGATCGAAGACCCTAACGCAGACTGGGCGATCGACAGTTTGAAAAAACAGGAAAACCGCACCACAGCATCAGGTCGGCCCCTGTGGGAGTCCTCGGTAAGAGCAAATTCATCTACATCGGCTGTAACGACTCTGGCATCCCCAGACTCTCCTACTCAGACAGCAATTCCAGACCTCAATACCACACCTGTAATTCTCAATGGCGGGGTAGGTCAAGCAGGCTCTGACGATCGAGCATTCCAGCCAATTGAACAGTCTCTGGCAACACCCGGTTTGCCTTCGGCTGTGGTAGTCCCCCCCGCAGGCAGTACCGCAGCGCCGGAAACGGTACTGTACAGCGTGCGTCCGGGAGATACGCTAGATGCGATCGCCAAAGGCCACGGCGTATCGCCCAAAGAGCTGATCGCAGCCAACAAACTCGGCAACCCCAACTTGCTGAATGTAAATCAACAGCTAAAAATTCCCCAAGTTGGGTCAAATAATCCAGCGGTGCAGGCGGCAGCCTCTGATTCTGCCTCCAACTCTACATCTCTGTGGTCTGCGGCTTCGGTTCCCGCATCTTTGAACCAGAGTTCGTCTACCCCGGAAAGAACCGACTCGATAGTTGCAGCATCCGCTCCTACAGCGCCTGTTGTCTCTCCCCTGGCGAACTTGGAAGGCCTGAACAATATTTCAGCGCCGATGGTTCCCCAAATCAACAGCATTCCGCTAACTCAAGTTTCTCAAACTATTAGCGACCCCGGTAAACTGGAGCTTCAAGGCGAACCAACTTTTACCGGTGCCGTTGACACCAGTGCCCTGCCTCCGCCAGCAAGTGCAACTGCTACCGCCATCGCTACGGGAGAATACCCCCAGCCGGTCAGCTTTCTGCCTAATGCTAGCCCCCAGGGTTTAAATGCCGCTCCCGGTAGCGCTTTACCTGAGTCGAATTCGGAGGATTTTCGGGCCGGGCAGGCTCTCAACCCTTATGCCGAACGCTTGAGGGCAGAAGTTGTCAGGCTGCGAGAGGAATATCGCGCCGAACGCAATTCGATCGGCGTAAATGCAGTGTCCCTGGCTCCAACTGAGCAGGAGACGACTTTCGCCTCGACCAACCAGTCTCAGGAACTCCCAAGTGTCAATCCCGACCTCTACACGCCCGAGTACGCTGGGGCGGTGCAGAATGAAATCAGCAGACCGCCTTCGAGAGCTTGGTCAGAGCAGGTTCAGAAGCAGCAGCAAGAGCGTTTGGACCCGGCTCGCGCCGCCGAACTGCAACCGATCGACCTGACGCCGAACTCTACTCTGGATCGGCCTGTGGTAGCAACGGCTCCTTTGGGTTCCCAGGGTTACGACCCCCTCAGCAACCCGTCTTTGGGACGCATGGTTTCTCCAGAACTGCCTCCGCTTTCGGGCCCTGATACTTATCTCCCTAACGGCAAACAACGGTCTGCCAACGGGTTTATTTGGCCGGCTAAGGGCGTTCTCACTTCTGGCTACGGCTGGCGCTGGGGACGGATGCACAGGGGAATTGATATTGCAGGGCCGATCGGTACGCCAATTATGGCCGCCGACAGCGGCGTTGTTACCTATGCACAGTGGCACGACGGCGGCTTCGGCTATCTGGTGGAAATTACCCATGCAGACGGCTCAGAGACGCTCTACGCCCACAACAACCGCATTTTGGTGCAGAAGGGTCAGAATGTCGCTCAAGGCGAACAGATTTCTGAAATGGGCAGCACCGGCTTCAGTACCGGGCCGCACTTGCACTTTGAAATTCATCCCGCCGGATCGGGAGCTGTCAATCCAATGGCTTTTCTGCCAAAGGATGATTCCAGCGCTTCTCGGTAACGACCAGTTAGAAGTTATGGGTTTTGAATGATTATCAAAACTCATAACTTTTACTACGAGTTATTAGAAATAATGTTGAATGGCAAGCAGCCATAGCTCGCCCTACCGTGCTACAATAGTAAATCGTGAAGTGAATTTGGCTCAGTGGCGCAGTGGTTAGCGCAGGGGACTCATAAGCCCAAGGTCGCAGGTTCAAATCCCGCCTGAGCCATCATTTCATCACAAAAACCGCGCTCTCAATTTTGAGAGCGTGTTTTTTTGATTTTTCGACAAGATACTTGTAGTCGTTATGACTATGATATATTTGTAACAGTTCGTAAAAAAGGAAACAAAATCTATGACAAGTGAATGCCTCCGGGTTGGTCAAGCTGCACCCGATTTCGCAGCAACAGCCGTAGTGGATCAGGAATTCAAGACAGTTAAACTGTCAGACTATAAAGGCAAAAAGTATGTAGTCCTGTTCTTCTATCCCTTGGACTTCACCTTTGTGTGCCCGACTGAGATTACAGCATTTAGCGATCGCCATCAGGACTTCAAAAAAATCGATACCGAAATCCTCGGCGTATCCGTTGACAGCGAATTCTCTCACCTCGCTTGGATACAAACAGACCGCAAATCAGGCGGTGTCGGCGACCTCAACTATCCCTTAGTTGCTGACATCAAAAAAACAATTAGTTCCGACTACAACGTCCTAGACCCCGAAGCAGGTATTGCCCTCAGAGGTCTGTTCATTATCGACAAAGAAGGCATCATCCAACACTCTACTATCAACAATCTTGCCTTCGGCCGCAACGTAGACGAAACCCTCCGCACGCTGCAAGCTATTCAACACGTCCAGTCTCACCCCGATGAAGTTTGCCCCGCAGGCTGGCAGCCCGGTGACAAGACCATGACTCCCGACCCGGTTAAGTCTAAGGTATTCTTTGCTGCGGTTTAAGCAGATTATATTTGTAGGGACACCGCACTGCTGTGTCCTTACTCGCAAAGTTCGATTCATGGAGTGTCAGGGCTGTGGTGTCCGTTTTTGAGCGGTTAAAAGTCAACATTAGTCATAAGCCCCCAGCCTAATGACAACTGACAACTAACAACTGACAACTGACAACTAACAACTGACAACTGACAACTGACAACTGCTATAATTACCAATCCCCTAATTAGGAAATATGCTGACTTCTACAGATTTTAGCGGCTTGTTAAATCAGCGGTTTTTCCAAAATTTATTGCCAGTTCCCGCCACTAATGTTCTGAAGCTGGGACACATGACTCCTGATTTTGAACTGCCGGATATTAATAATGGCAAATTGGTGCGGCTGTCGAATTATCGCGGCGATAGACCCGTAGTTCTGGCTTTTACGCGGATTTTTACTGAAAAGCAATATTGCCCTTTCTGTTTTCCTCACATTAAAGCTTTGAATGAAAACTGGGAAAAATTTGCCGATCGCAATATAGAATTATTGATGGTAACTAGCACCGACGATCGCCAAAGCCAAATTGTGGTTAGAGATTTAGGCTTGAAAATGCCTTTGCTTTCCGATCCCGGCGTAAGAGTGTTTCGCACTTATCAAACCGGTCAAGCTTTGGGCGCTCCTTTGCCCGCTCAGTTTGTTTTGGATAGAGATGGAAAACTGCTATTTAAACATTTGTTTTCTTTCATAGACCACAATGCTAGTGTGGAAACTTTGCTGAAATGTTTCGACCAGCAAGAAGACGGCAATGCCCTATCCTAATTTGGACATTCCCCGACGTATTTCTGGTAAACAAACCGGGTTTTTTGCATGAAATTGAAGGTTTTAACCACATATTTTGGTTGAAACACCCGGTTTATATAGCGGTTCTCAAGCGTGGTGAGGATAGCCCTATGCCCTATGCCCATAGCCCATAGCCCTATGCCCTATGCCGTTCGCGTACCTCATCTTTCTGAGAAAGGCTATAACTATCCCTGCTTCCGCGAACTATTGGAGTTTTTAACCGCAGATACACCCTGGTGTACGCGGTTATTTTTATGTTGGGCGATAAATACTCGTTGTGCCAATTCTCAGGGCGGAATACTCGGATGTTCGATCGGCATTAATCTAGACTATAGCTGGAATGTAGCTAGCACCAGTTTAAGCCGATGTCGTCTCCAAAAGGTCGATCGAGTAAAATTGAATTCAGCGTCTTAGCCTCGCACCCTGAGTTGTTGACAGGTTTAGATGCGTGGCTGCGGCTGGGCTTGATCGAGCCCGCTGAGGTTGAGCAATTGTGCCGACAATATTTAGTTTGCCCCCTGCCCGAACCCTCAAAGACGATCGCCCCAATTACTCAATCAAAAATACCCGCTCTCTCAACACAAAAAGCATTGCCCAGCACCGCTAAAAACGTTGTAGAGCGCGCAGAAACGGCTCGCACCCCTAATTTTGTCGCTCAAATTTTGCACTCGCTAATAGCCGAAATTAGCGTCGTGTGGCTGTTATTTTTAGGAGTGTTCATGGTAGTTGTCTCCTCTGGAGTCTTAGCTGCCAGTCAGTGGGACAGATTTCCGGCAGCCGGACAATATGGAGTTTTGTTAGCTTATACTTTAACATTTTGGGCGATTAGCAGTTGGGCTAAAAAACAGGCTAATTTGCACTTGACTGCTCAAACTTTGCAAGAAGTGACGCTGTTACTGGTGCCGATTAATTTTTGGGCGATGGACACTTTTGGATTGTGGCAGTATCCGTGGAACTTTGCCGTAGCAATCGCCGCTGCACTTATTTTGACTTGGATAACGCGCGGGATTATCAAATCTCAGTATGAAAGCTTGTCGGGTAAAAATGTCACTTGCTCGATCGCCCTAAATCATTTGGGATTGAGTTATTTGCACTGGGGTTGGGGATTTCTAGGCTTTTCCCTAGCTGCAGTTTATTTGGGTACCGTCGGAACTACTGCTGCTGGTGTTTATCAGGTTCAACAACAACGCTTACAATCTCTCCGACGCGGGGGAAACACTGAAAATATCGCCGCTGCTTTCACTTCCAGCCCAGATTTTCTGACTTACAAAAAAGCTGCTTTAATAGCTTATTCTTTAGGCATTTTACTGGGTCGGGCGATATTTGTCAAGGGCGTAGATATCGCTCAAATGGGTTTAGCTTTGGGGATTTGCGGCGTGCTTTTAGCATGGTTGGATTGGCAGCACCCTCTCGCATCTCGGACTATTACAAACAATATATCCGAAAACCCAAATCCCGGCAACTTTTTTAACTGGCAATTAGCCGGAGGGGCTTTATTGGGTTTGGGCTGGCTGGTTTGTTTTCGCGAAATTCCCCTAGAGGCGATCGCAGTTAGCGGATTGGCTATTTGGTTTTTTTATAGCCGCTTAGTGCGATTTTGGCAAAAGTTTGATTTGCTAATCCTTGAAGTTGCAGGAATTCAGACGATTTGGCTGTTTTGGCGAGTGCTTCCTTTCGAGATTAAAACACCATTTTCTGCATTTTTAACTCAGCTTACCAACTCTCAGCAAACTCCTTGGGCTTTGTGGGGTGTTTTGCTCTTGCCTTATTTAATTTTAACCGCAAGTACGGCGCAGTGGCTCTACCGATCGCGCAAGTTTCAACTTGCCCGTTTTGGTGAAAATCTTGCTCTCGGTTTTGGCAGTGTTTTAACTGTTATTAGTTTTGTCAATCCTTTTTGGCGATCGCTCAATTTATTGGTTTCTACTTTCACTTTAGCTTGGATTGCTTGGAAATACGTCATTCCCGATAATTCCAGGCGATTCTCAATCCCAGATTCTGCAGTCGATATCCAGCGAAATCCGGCATTTTTAGTTTACCTGACTCACATTCTGGGTTTAGGCGCGATCGCTTCGACAATTGACTTATTTTTGCCGAACCAAACACCCCATATTTGGGCAGGAATTTTATTGCTGTTTATGGCGGCTGAATGGGGATTTTTTGTTTGGATGAAAGCCGCAAATATCACAGAAAGTTCTGCATTTTTCCGTTGGCATCCTGCATGGTTCAAAAGTTCTTGGAATCTGGGTTTAGGATTAGCGGGATTCAGCTTTATCTTGCTATACAGTAATTTGCAGTCTCCGTGGGGTTTGATTTGGCTAGCGGCACCTGTGGCTTTGACTGCTGTTGCTAAATATACTGATTTTCCTCACAAACAAGTCGCCAGTACCTCCAGCGCGATCGCCCTAATTTTAGCACAATTTCTGATTTTGAGTTTCCCCGGATATCAGTTAATCGCTTTGGGTTTGGCTGCTGCGTTGATGTTAGTCAATACTTACTATTTGGTAGAGGTACCGGCGGCTGCAATTTGTGTCGGATTTCACTTGGGTTTTGTAGCTGCGGTAATCGATCGATTAGGTTTTGTGTCTGGTTGGGCTTGGGGAGTTGCTGGGGCGATCGCTCTTTTCTGTCTCTGGTTGTTTCGCAGCACGATTGTTCGTGTTTCTAGCCGTTTCCCTCAGCCTTCTCGATTAGCTCAAATTTACGATCGAGCTTTAGATGGTTGGGCTATCTTACTCGCCAGCTTGCTGTTAACAACAGTTACTGTTTATTCCTATGATATCTACGCACGCATTACCTTCAATTTCTCGCCCTCTGTTCAAGTATTGGCTGCTATTTTGGTAATCATGGCTGCGATTGTTTTCCGAAGTTTGCACCAACTTTCGCCTCTGGCAATTTATGCTTTGGCTTGGAGTTTGGAGTTGCTGACAGCAGTAGGTTTGAGTTTTGTCGATCGCACTGCGATTAATTTGGCTGTGGCGAATATTGCGATCGGCTTGTTTGCACAATTGATGGGCGATTGGTGGCGGCGGCGCAACAGTGACGATCACACAATTTTACCCAGCATTCACGTTATACCTTTGGTTTACGGGTTGTTGGGTTTGATTTTGCGATCGCAAACTTTTGCTAATTGGACTGGTTTAACTGTGTTTGGTGCGTCTTTAATTGCGATCGGCATTGGCCGGCGCGAGCAACAATTCAAACCTTTGGTTTATTTGGGATTAATTGGCGTATCAGCATCCGCTTACGAATCCCTACTATATCAACTTTCCCAAACACGAGGAGGCTCTTTTGGCGACGGCTTAATTGTGCTGGCCACCCTCGGTACAACTTTAACCTATATCTATCGCATTTTGTCTCCTTGGCTCAGCAACTATTTGCGTTTAACTAATGCGGAGTTAAAAATATTTGCTCACCTGCACTGGGTTTTGAGCAGCGCACTCCTGATTTTGGCTTCTACCAACGATATTAAATCCGGGATAAATTTAGGATTAGTCACCGGTGCTTTATTAGTCCAATACGCTTTCTTGCAAGGGCGAAATAATCTCGATCGCCTGCGGGCAGAAATTTGGATTTACTTGGGCTGGATAGAAGCTTTTTGCATCCGGCTTTATTGGATAAATACGCCTTTAGTTAAGTACATTTCCGGGCCGCTGGGCCCGTGGAAAGTTGCTTTCGCTTCTTTATTTGCCTATTTCATTTACATTTTACCTTGGGATAACTGGGGTTGGTCAAAAAAACCTTGGCGGATAATTGCTTCTCTGATTCCCGCAGTCGCTATTTTGGAATCTCCGGCTAAGTTTTATCCGATTAGCTGGCTGATAGCTGCCGCGTTTTATATTTTCCTAGCTTGGGAAAAGCAGGAAGTCCGTTTTACCTACGTGAGTGTGGCAATAATTGACTGGCTATTGTTGCAGTGGTTTGCACAAATGGGATTGACTCAGCCTGAATACTACTTTACTCCTTTGGGGCTTTCTTTCCTTTATGTTACTCAGTGCGATCGCGCTTTGCAGTTACCAGCCCAAAAACCCCTGCGCCACACTCTGCGAATCCTCGCCACGGCGCTGATTTGCGGGTTGCCTCTTTTGACTCAGCAAAGCCACGGTTTAGTAGCGGGGGCTTTTAGTTTGCTGGCGATTGTGGCTGGTTTGGCGCTGCGAGTGCGGGCGTTTTTGTTTGTGGGGACTGGAATTTTCTTAATCAATGTTTTCTATCAGTTAGTAGTGCTGATTTTCGATTATCCCCTGATTAAATGGGCGATCGGTTTGGCTTTTGGGATTGTGTTTATCTGGATTGCTGCTACTTTTGAAACTAGCCGGAATCGCATTTCAGCTTTTGTGCAGCATTGGGTTGTACAATTTCAGTCATGGGATTGAGTTTTCTACAATCAAATCCTGTCGCGCGGGGAGGG
>Ga0335397_10005505_pt1 | contig 16568 bp, 14 predicted proteins | sample MAT04_FD_205740 | JGI IMG/M metagenome (GOLD analysis project Ga0335397, IMG submission 205740) | Freshwater microbial communities from Lake Fryxell liftoff mats and glacier meltwater in Antarctica - MAT-04 (spades assembly) (version 2) ... | reverse complement strand
TCATCAAAGCTCGCATCAATGGTCATTCCCAATGATTTTCCGCGTTCTGCGGTGAACGCTTGCGGCCATGATGACACGAGCCGATCCACCACGGGATCAAGCTGCCACGATACGCGCGCCGCGACGGACCCGCCTGCGACCCGACGCAAACTCTCCACCATTTCACGAACGGACACAGTGATGCCGGGTACGCTGATGCTGCGCGTGTAAGGCAGCGCACTCGCGGGTGCTTCGTGACCGATGACGATGTTGTCGATCACCCGCGGCGGGCTCAGACACCACATCTTCGCGTCCGGCGAGGCGGGGCAAACGGAGTCCACACCGGCCAGCGGCTCACGAATAATTCCGCTTGCAAAGCTCGACGCCGCCTTATTTGGCTTGCCAGGCCGCACCGTAACGGTGGGTAGCCGCAGTGAGCGCCCGTCAATCATGCCGCGCCGCGACATGTCGGACACCAGCAATTCGCACATCGCTTTTTGTGCGCCGTAGGAGCCTTGCGGCGTCAGAATCTGATCGTCTGGCAACACCGCAGGCAGCGCGCCGCCAAACACCGCGATCGAGCTGGTAAACACAAATTTCGGTGGCGCAGGCAACAGGCGCGTGAGTTCGAGCAGGGTCCGTGTCGAATCCACGTTCACACGCATGCCAATATCGAAGTCTGCTTCGGCCTGACCACTGACGACTGCGGCGAGATGAAAAATGCTGCCTGTGTTGGGTGTTACCGCGCTTGCGAGCACGTTGCGATCCGTGACGTCGCCGATGACTTGAGTCACCCGTTTGTCGCCAAGCCACGGCTCATTCTCGGCCGCGGCGATGTCAACCAACACCAGTTCCGTGATTTCGCTAAGCTGTCCGGCTGTGTCCGTCAGCGAGCCGCGCTCCAGCAATTTGGCCGCGAGCAGCTTTCCGAGAAACCCGGCACCGCCGGTGATGACTACACGCATAAATGCCGCCTTGATTGGGTTGTAGGTGCGGCGCGGGCCGCGAAGATGTCCTGATTCTAGAATCGACCGATGCACACAGTCACCGAACAAATCACAAACGCACTTTCAACCGCTGGGTGGTACGTCGGCGATTCCATTTTTTCTGCCTCGTTGACGAGTGATCTTTCAAGTCAGGGGCTTTCGCTCTCTCGCGCAGGCCACCTTCATGCCGCGCGTGTAGGTCGTGCTGACGGCACGCAACTGAGTGGGCGAAGCCGCAGTGATGAAACCCTCTGGCTCACCGATGCGCCGCACGACGCATACGAGCGCGAAGCGCTGGCGACGGTGAACACGCTGCGGACACATCTGAATGAGTCGCTGTACCTCGGCGCACGGTCGACCGAAATGCATTTTGCGCGCTATGCACCCGGCGCGTTCTACTTCAAGCATCGTGACCGATTTCGCGACAACGACGCCCGTTTGGTGTCGATGGTGTTCTATCTCAATAAAACGTGGGCCGATGACGCCGGCGGTGAGTTGGTGATCTATGACAATGATGCTGATGGGACGCGACTCGCGTGCGTGTCGCCACGCAGCGGCACGATGGTGTGTTTTCTGAGTGATCGCTTTCCGCATGAAGTATTGCCTGCGACGCAAGAGCGGTTTTCGCTTACAGGTTGGTTGTCGCGCGACCGGCCCCAATCCCCGCCTCAATAAAATCGACGCATGAGAGTTCTGATTCAACGCGTCGCGTCAGCCAATGTAGTCGTCAACGAAACGGTCACGGGTGCGATTGAGCAAGGTCTGTTGCTACTCGTCGGCATCACGCACGCGGACAGCGAAGCCACCGAAGACCGCATAGCCGACAAAGTCGTCAAGCTGCGCATCTTCGGTGATGAACAGGGATTGATGAACAAAAGCGTTCTCGATGTGGGTGGGGGCCTTCTTGCCGTCAGCCAGTTCACACTTTACGCGGATGCGAAAAAGGGCAATCGCCCGAGCTATACCGACGCCGCGAGACCCGAGCAGGCGTCCCCCGCGTTTGATCGTTTCGTTGCGAAGCTCGCTGCGCGAATTAGAAAGCCCGTAGCAACCGGAGTATTCGGTGTTGATATGAAGGTTTCGCTCATTAATGATGGTCCGGTAACGATCTGGCTGGACTCGGAAACGCTATGAACGCTATGAACACGATCTGCACCGAACTCGACCACATCGTCGTCGCAGCAAAGACGCTTGATGAAGGCCGGACGTGGGCGCGTGAGACGCTGGGCGTCGACGCGGTTGGCGGCGGCAAACACGACGGTCTGGCGACCCACAACACGCTACTCAAACTCAACGGAAATCGCTATCTCGAAATCATCGCAATTGATCCCGACGCGGGTGCGCCGACGTTTCCGCGCTGGTTCGGGCTTGATACAGCAGAAGTGCGGGAGCTCATCGTGCAAGGACCGCGTCTGGTCGCGTGGGTTGCACGCGCGATCGGCGCAACGAACGCCATTGAGCAACTCGCCGCGTTGCCGCACTACAGCGCGAAAATGGTTCGCCCTGCAACGCGTGGCGATTTTCGCTGGCGATTTGCCTTCACGCCAGACGGCGAACGAATTAACGGTGGCGTTTTGCCGCACCTGATTCAGTGGGATTCGCCGGTGCATCCGTGTGAGCGCTTGCCGGAGAGCGGCATGGCATTGATCGCACTGGTGCCTGGTGCGCCGGAGCCGGAGGACACGTCAAAGCTGCTTGAATCATTTGCGTTCTCCGACGAGTCGGTACAGGTGGCTCAAAGTGTGTCGCCGCAGTTGGTGGCAATGCTCAACACACCGCTGGGGCGTGTGGTTCTCGATTAATCTTTGTCGTTGTGGGAGCGGCTTTACCCGCGATAGACCGTGAAGCAACCAATCGCGGCTGAAGCCGCTCCCACAAGCGAGTTGACTGCCATCAATTCCAGCGCACCCCACGTTATGCTCCCGCCAACTGATTTATCGGCATAAGACCGGGAGACGTGATTGAGAATACTGTCTATCGCCGCAGCAATCGCCTGCCTCAGCGGTGCCGCTCACGGCGACCTCAACATTCTGAGCTCCACCGACGCCGACTGGCGCGATAGCAAGGCGCGCGAGTTCTCGGTACGGACGGGGATCAAGGTCAATCTGGCGCGCAAAGCGACCGGCGAAGTGTTCGCACAACTCAAGGCTGGGGCAGCGAACCCCAAGGCAGATGTCTGGTACGGCGGTACGCATGACCCGCATTTGCAGGCGGCGAACGAAAGTTTGTTGCAACCCTACGTCAGCGCGAACATGAAGGATCAATACGCGTGGTCGGCCGATCTGCTGGAAAAGAGCGGCAATCAGGTCTCAGGCATTTATCGCATCACGCTCGGCTTTGGTTACAACACGGACTTGCTGGCGAAGAAGAAGCTCGTAGCACCGTCATGCTGGAGCGATCTCACCAGGGCGGAATACAGAGGCGAAGTCGAAACCTCGAACCCCTCGACCAGTGGCACGGCCTGCACCATCCTCGCTACGCTCGTGCAATTGATGGGCGAGGACAAGGCGTTTGACTACCTGCGCTTGCTTAACAAAAATGTGAACCGCTACACCACGAGCGGCACTGCGCAGCGGCAAAGCGTGTCGCGCGGCGAGTCGCTGATCGGTGTCACCTTTCTCGATGAATTCATTCCGGAGCAGTACCTGAACGCACCGGTTGAAATCGTCCTGCCCTGCGAAGGCACGGGCTACAGCGTTGGCGCGATGAGTATCGTCAGAGGTGCGCGCAATCTGGACGAAGCGAAGAAGTTCTACGACTGCGCGTTGACCGCCGACGCGCAAACCATTCGCGATCAAACCAAAGTCATCGCCATTCCGTCGAACAGAACTGCCTATGCGCCGGAGCGCGTCAGAGCACTCGAAAAGGCCAAACTCATCAACTACGATTTCGCGAACTACGGATCAAGCGCCGAGCGCAAACGGCTGATTGAAAAGTGGAATCGCGATGTGAAAAACGCGCCGCGCTAACACCAGACCCTACCAGCGCAGTCTGGCGCGATTTTCGCTATCCTTGAAGACTATTTCCTTGTCTCTGTCGCATTTTTTATGGTTTTACCGAAGGTTCCAATGAAGAAATCCCTGTTTAAACTCAGCGCACTGGCCATCAGCGCGTGTCTGTTCGCTGCGCCGTCGTTTGCGCAACAAGTCAACGCGTATTGCTCCACCAATCAATCATGGTGCGAAATGGCGGCGACCGAATTCACCAAAGCCACGGGCCTTAAAGTCGTGCAAACGCATCTGGGCACAGGCGAAGCGCTCGCGCGCCTGAAGGCCGAGTCGGCAAACCCGAAAACTGACATCTGGTGGGGCGGCACCGGCGATCCGTTCCTCGCGGCTGCGGAGCAGGGCCTGCTGGAGCCGTACCGCCCCGCGTACCTCAAAGACCTGTATGACTGGAGCGTGCGTCAGTACGACATGAGCGGCAACGCCGTCGGTGGCATCTATACGAGCTTTCTCGGCCTCGGCTGGAATGAAGACGTGCTTAAAAAATCGAATTTGCCGGTACCGAAGTGCTGGGCCGATCTCGCAGATCCGAAGTACAAGGGGCACGTCGAAATGGCCAACCCCGGCTCGTCGGGTGGCGCTTATACGATCGTCGCGAGCCTCATCCAGATCATGGGCGAAGACAAAGCGTTCGACTACATGAAGCGTGTGCACAAAAACATTACGCAATACACGAAGAGCTCGCAGGCGCAGGCGAAGAACGTGGCGCGCGGCGAGGCAACCATTGGCATTTCGTTCCTGTTCGGTTTTGATGAGGAACGCCTGGCGGGTTTCACGTCGGTGAAATCGGTCACGCCGTGTGAAGGCACAGGCTATGAAGTTGGCGGCATCGCACTGATCAAGGGTTCACGGAACGCTGACAACGCAAAAAAATACTACGACTGGCTCATGGGCCCGGTCGGTCAAAGTATCGGCGCAAAGGCAAACTCATTGCAAAACCCGGCCAACAAAACGTTCAAACAGGACGTCAGAATCCCGACCATGGATGGCGTAAAGCTCATCAACTACGACTTCAAGAAATACGGTGCATCGGCAGAGCGCAAGCGCATTCTGGAGAAGTGGGAAAAGGAAGTAAATTCGCTGCCGCGTTGAGGCGAGCCATCCCTGCGCGGAGTCCTCTGCGCAGTTTCAGCTTTTCCTTGTAAAGACGGCTGCATTGGGGCTATATGCAAAAAACGCAAATAGTCGACTTTTGACGAATTTCGCATCTAGCCCCAGTGTAAGCGTTGTTTCAGCACAAAGACGTACGTCTGAGTTAGTGTGCAGCGCGGGCGCGGCCCGCCTTGTAGGCATTCGGCGCTAGTCGCAATACTTCCGGCTTCACGGGGCGCTTCAGGCGGGCCGCGCCCGCCCTACGAAGGCGGCGCGTTAACTCTTCGGCCGCTTGGCCTCGTCAATATCCATCAAGTGCCAGAAATGCTGGCGAAACGGAAGGCGCTTGTAGTTCATGAGCCACGGTTGCGTAAGTACGTTTTGATAGCGGAAAACGCCGGGTTGCCACACCGAATTTACCGTCGCGAGTTCATTCATTGTTTTGTAGAGCGCCCAGCGCTGCGGCCCGATCGGCAGCGTCTGCGCCATCTCGTATAGCTCGTCGTACTGTTTGATGTTCATGCGCGCGAAATTCGATTGACCGATGCTTTTGCTGTACAAAAGCTGCAAGAACGAATTACCGTCGGTGCCAGACGAATTCCAGCCAAGACCCCAGAATTGCAATTGACCGGCACGTCCCTGCTTCAGAAGGTCGGGCCACTTTTGATTGTTGTACGCAATCTTGATTCCGATGGAATCGAGCGCTTTTTTCCAGAGCTCGTCATTCTCGCGGTCAGTGGCGCGCGGTGACGAAGATCGCGTGATGACGAGCGGTTTGCCATCAGGCAATTCGCGGAAGCCATCGCCATCGCGATCTTTGTAGCCGAATTTGTCGAGCAGCGCGTTCGCCATCGGCACATCGTACTTGTTCAAATTGGGCTTGTTGGGAATGTGCCCCGTTTGTGTCGGCGGCAGAATTTGATTGGCGGGCGTCGCCTGATTGCGGAACACGATGCGCACGTAGTCATCAATCGGATACGACATGATGATGGCGCGACGCAATGCGATTTTCTCCAGCGTATAGCCGCCAACGACCGGGTCCTCCATATTGAAGTAGTCGAAGGACAGCGCGGGTTCAAGCGCGCGTTGGTGCTTTACGCCTTTATCCGAGAATTCGGGGGACAGTTTGCCGTTGATCACGACGTTTCCGATCAAATCCTGACCTACGAACTCATAGTCCAGTGAGCCCGATTTGAACGTGAGCAGGCGCGGGTTGGCCTCTTCAATGATGCTCACTTCGACATTCCCGATCAGTGGCATGTCTTTGCCCTGATTGGCCGCGATGATGGCTTTGTCCTCGGCCGTTTCACCTTCGGTCAGCGGGTATTTGCGGGCGTAATTCGGGTTCTTGGTCAGGATGACTTTGTTGCCCTTGATCCACTGCTTGATCATGTAGGGTCCGGCGCCTACCGGATTGCTCATGATGCGCCCGCCCGGATCGCGATACGCCTCCACCACTTCGCGTGCCACGGGTGACCAGTTGTACTGCTGCATCAACTCAGTGAGGATGTAGTCCGGTTGCTTGAGCTTCAATTGAACCGTGTATCGATCAAGCGCCTTCAGGCCTTCAATCGGCTTGTCGTAGTCGAATTTGCCGGAAGCCTTGGCTTCTGCCACAAGTTCATTGGCACCGATCAATTTATTGTCGATCTGCCAGAGATTGGGGGAGGCCATCTTCGGGTCCAGCATGCGCTTCCACGAATACACGAGATCGTCGGCCGTTACCTCGCGTTTCTTGCCCTTGAATACCGGATCGTCCGCGTAGAACGCGCCCTTGCGCACACGAATTTTCCAGGTCAGGCCATCTGCTGAAATTTCAGGCATTGCCTCGGCCAGCGCTGGACGCAAGCGCGCGGGGCGAACGTAGTAATCGAACTCGAAGAGATTATCGAAAATCGCGTTGATGACGTGCCCGGAGTACAAATCGTTGGTGGCTGCAGGGTCAAAGCCGGTGACGTCAACAAGAAACGCCACCCGCAGCGTCTTGTTCATATCGGTCGCTTGCGCGGGCAGGGCGAGCGCCACGGTGGCCAGGCACAGAAATAGGATTCGCTTCATACAGACGCGCTTGCAGAAAATTGAAGCGTTTATTATCGCGAAACTTCGAGATCTAGCGAACGCTTCGCTTAAAGTCTCTCCTGCGAAGTAGGGGAGATGTCGGCGAAGACGACAGAGGGGTCACTGCCGCCATGCGACATCCCTGCGGCAACCCCTCCGGCGCTTCGCGCCACCTCCCCTACTTCGCAGGGGAGGCTTTTGGCGGCACTCCGCCGCGCAACGCTTCGTCAATGTCGACGTACTTCCAGGGCGTACGCCAGAACGGATGGCGCTTATAGCCAAGGAGCCACGGCTGCGACACGTCGTTGGCGTAGGTGTGAATACCGAAGTCGAGCACGCTGTTGGCAGCGGCCAGCTCCGATAGCGCCCGATAGATGCGATCTCGCGCTGGCCCCAGCGGCAACGTCGCACCTTCGTCATAGAGTCGGTCGTATTCGGCGAGCTTGAACTTCATATCGTTGATCGCGTTGATGTTGCGCGACACCAGAAGACTTAAAAAACCATCGCTACTGGGGCCACCGGCAATCCAGCTCCAGCCCCACATCTGCAGTTTTCCAGTGCGCGACATTTCGATCAGATCGGGCCATTTTTGGCTGAAAAATTCCACGCGAATGCCAATCGCATCCATGCTTTTCTTCCAGATTTCTTCCTGAATGCGGCCCCGGCTGTCTGTAGTTGAACTGCGCGTGATGTTGAGCGGTTTGCAGCCCGGCGCTTCACGAAAGCCATCGCCGTCGCAATCCTTGTAGCCAAATCGACCCAGCAACGCGTTCGCTAGCGCCGGGTCGTACGGCGGTCGCAGTTTCAGTTTCGGATCATGTCCCGATAGTCCCGGCGGGACGAGCTGTTGCGCCAGTTCCGCTTGCCCTTTGAATACCGATGCAATCTCCCGATCCGTGTCATACGCCAACAAAATCGCGCGTCGCAGCGCGTTCTTTTCCAATGAGTACCCGCCAACGACTGGGTCTTCCATGTTGAAGTAATTGAAGCCAAGCAGCGGCTCAAGCGCCCGCTGATAGTTGATCCCTTTGGCGACAAACTCAGGCTTCAGCGCGTTCTTTTCAAACATACGATCTGTCAAATCGCGTGGCACCTCCAATCGATCCAGCTCACCCTTCTGAAAGGCCAGCACTCGCGGCAGACTTTCTTCGAGCACATTGACGACGATGCGATCCACGAGCGGCGCACGCTTGCCCATCGTAGCCTGCGCGAGCTTCTTGTCCGCGTCCGTCGTCGGCGTCGGCACAAAGTCTTCGCGATAACCCGGATTGCGAATCAGCTCGACCTTCGCCGAGCGCTGCCACCGGCCAAGCATGAATGGGCCGGTGCCGACGGGGTGCTCACGTACCCGATTTCGTTCATCGCGATATTTCTCGATGACCTCGCGCGCGACCGCCGCAAAAGGCGAGGTCGTGAAGTTGTAGACGAACTCGAAGTCTGGCTTGTTGAGTTCGACTCGAAACGTGTAGCGATCCAGCGCGCGCAGTCCGACGATCTCGGCATCGTAGTTAAAGCGGCCCGTTTTCTCGGCGTGCTTGCGCACTGCCTCAGCACCGAGGAGCTTGTTCTCGAAGAGGTAGTAATTCGGCGACGCGACTTTTGGATCGAGCAACCGTTTATACGAATACACGTAATCGGCGGCCACTAGTTCGCGTGGCCTGCCGTTAAAGGCCGCGTCGGGCGTGAAGAAAATGCCCGGCTTGACGCGGAGCGTGTAGGACTTGCCGTCCGGTGAGGATTCAATCAGCTCGGACGTGCGGGAGGTAACTGAGACGGGCCTTGCAAAGTAGTCGTACTGCAACGGCGGTTCCATCATCATCACGATGAGATCGCTTGATGGAATGTCGTCGCTCGCCGCAGGATCGAAGGTGGATTCGGCTGCGGCTACTGAGAGGTTGAGCGTCTTGATTGCCTGCGCCGTGAGTGGCGACAGCCAACCGATAACAGCCAAGGCAATCGCAATTGGCTTTGTCATCCTGAGCACGCTCGAAGGATCAGGTCGCATGCTGCGGTTGTTACGGTTGGCGGCACTGTTGGCATGCCACGTGACGCTTCGCAAAGCTCAGCATGACATCCACAACTACCCCAGCGCTTTTTCGATATCTTTCGCGAGCGAGGCGGGTTCATCCTTAGGCGCAAAGCGCTTCACTTTGCCATCGGGCGTCACTAAAAACTTGGTGAAGTTCCACTTCACACCTTCGCTGCCAAGGAGGCCAGGGGCTGCCTTTTTCAAATGCTCGAACAGCGGTGCCGTGGTATCACCGTTCACGTCCACCTTGGCGAACATCGGGAAATTAACGCCGTAATTCAAATCGCAAAAACTGGCGATTTCAGCCGAATCGCCGGGCTCTTGCCCGCCGAACTGGTTGCATGGAAAGCCCAGCACTTCAAAGCCCTGATCGTGATACTGGTCATGCAATTGTTGTAAGCCCTTGTACTGCGGTGTGAAGCCACATTTGCTCGCGGTGTTGACGATCAGCAAAGTCTTGCCTTCGTATTGCGAAAGCTTCTGTTCTTTGCCGTTGATGTCTTTAGCTGTGAATTCGTAAGCGGTGGTCATGATGTTTTTCCTGTTCTTGTAGGAGCGGCCCTGCCGCGACCCATTTCAAATTTTGCAACCGCTGGTCGCGATAGAGTCGCTGTTACAGTGCTGCAAATCCCCGCACTAAATCTTCGCGCAAATCATTTTCATCTTCCAGCCCAATATTAAGCCGGATCAACGCGCCTTTGTGTGGCCAACTCGTTCTCGATTTAGAAAGATCGTAGGTCAGCGCGAGCGATCCAATCCCCCCCCAACTGGCGCCAACCCCAAAAAATTCAAGCGCATCGATAAATCGTGCTGCCGCGTCTTTGTCGTATTGATCGTGCAGGACGAACGAGAACACGCCGGTCGAACCGGTGAAGTCGCGCTTCCACGTTTCGTGACCGGGGCACTCAGGCAGCGCAGGATGCAACACAAGCTTCACCGCAGGCTGGGTCTTGAGCCAACGAGCCATGTCGAGCGCAACGCGTTCCGTATGCTTGATGCGCAGCGGCATCGTCGGCAAACCACGCAACACCAGATAAACGTCATCCGGCGCGCAGCACTGCCCGGTTTGTAGCGCCATGTCTTTCACCCGCCGCCAGGTCGCTTCGTCGTTGGTCGTGATCGAGCCCATCACGAGGTCGCTGTGGCCCGCCGGGTACTTGGTGAGTGCGTGAACCGAGATGTCCGCGCCCTTCTCGAATGCGCGCAGATACCAGCCAGCGCTGTAGGTGTTGTCTATCGCGACCAGCGCTCCCCCCACATGCGCCGCGGCAGCAATGGCGGGCAAATCGCTCACTTCCATCGTGATTGAGCCGGGTGTTTCAACCCATACGATTTTGGTATTTGGCTTCATTTGTGCCGCGATTCCCGCGCCGATCAGCGGATCATATTGCTCGACGGTCACGTTCATGCGCTTGAGCAAACCGTTGGCCAGCGTCTTCACCGGGTCGTACACATTCGACGGAATCAGAACGTGATCGCCGGGCTCAACGAATGGCAGGAACGCGAAGGCCACTGCGGCAAGTCCCGACGGGAAAAGCACCGCGTTGAATCCGCCTTCCCATTCGGCAATGCGGTTCTGAAGATCGCGCGTGGTTGGCGTGCCACTGGTGCCGTAGGTGTAGATGGACTCATCAAGTCCTGAGCGATTTTCCCACTTCTCAGTGCTTTCAAACAGGATGGTGGACGCTCGTTCGGTGCCGGTCACGAGCGAGCGAAAACCTTTAGGCACTTCGCGCGATGGATGAATCAGGAGAGTACTGGAGCGTTTCTTGGTCATAGCGTTTGCGATGGTTCTAATCGTGGAAATTATGGGCGGAACAGCGTACGCGCGTGATGATCGAGGTGATCGTTGATAAAGGTGGAGATGAAGTAATATCCGTGATCGTAGCCCGCGTGGCGGCGCATCCGTAATGGCTGTCCGACGTTCGCGCAGGCGGCTTCGAAATGCTCAGGATAAAGCTGCTCTGACAAAAATTTATCCGCAAGTCCCTGATCAATCAGTATGCCATCGGGGTAGGGCGCACCGCTGCATTCAGACATCAGCGCAGAGGCGTCATGCGGTGTCCACTTTCTTGAGTCCGGTCCAAGGTAGCCGCCGAATGCTTTCTGCCCCCATGGGCACATGGTCGGCGCACAGATAGGCGCGAACGCTGACAACGACTGAAACAACTCACGATGCCTGAGCGCCAGCGTGAGCGCACCATGACCGCCCATCGAATGACCAAAAAGTCCAAGACGCTTTTCGTCAATTGGGAGTTGTTCTGCGACAAGCGAGATCAGCTCGGCGGTAAGGTAGGTCTCCATGCGGTAATGCGTCGACCATGGCGCAACGATTGCGTCGAGGTAAAAACTCGCGGCCAATCCGAAATCCCAGCTGTCGCTCTCACCCGCGATGCCAGCACCGCGCGGGCTGGTGTCGGGCGAGATCAGCGCAAGACCCAATTCCGCTGCACGACGTTGCGCACCTGCTTTCGTTGCGAATGTTTCTTCACTGCTGGTGAGCCCCGCGAGATAAATTAATGCAGGCACTTTCTCTGCATTATGAGCGAGCGCAGCAGGTGGCAGAAACACAGAGAAACGCATCGGCAAACCGATGACCTGGGATTCGTGTTGATAGAAGCGCTGCACGCCGGAGAAGCAAGTGTGTTCGCTGAGGAGTTGAAGGGTATTCGTCATATCAATGTCGCCAATCGTTTTACCCCCTTTCCCCTTGCGGGAGAGGGGACTACTCCCGACTTAAAACAACACCACCCCACGAATCGACTCCCCGCGTTTCATCAAATCAAAACCCTTGTTAATGTCCTCAAGCGGCATGGTGTGAGTAATCAGATCATCGATACTGATCTTGCCGTCCATGTACCAGTCGACGATTTTCGGAACATCGGTGCGACCCCGTGCGCCGCCAAATGCGGAGCCTTCCCACTTGCGGCCCGTCACGAGTTGGAACGGTCGCGTGCTGATCTCTGCGCCCGCTTCGGCCACGCCAATGATGATGCTGCGGCCCCATCCTTTGTGTGTGCATTCCAGCGCCTGCCGCATGACTTTGGTGTTGCCGATACATTCAAAGCTGTAGTCCGCGCCGCCGTCGGTCAACTGCACAATCGCGTCAACCACGTTCTCGGTGTCTTTCGGGTTGATGAAGTGCGTCATGCCGAATTTGCGCGCCATCGCTTCGCGTGCAGGGTTGATGTCGACACCAATGATCTTGTCCGCACCCACCATCTTCGCGCCCTGAATCACGTTCAGGCCAATGCCGCCAAGACCAAACACGACGACGTTCGCACCCGCCTCTACCTTCGCCGTAAAGATCACCGCGCCGATACCTGTCGTCACGCCACAACCGATGTAGCAGACCTTGTCGAACGGCGCGTCCTTGCGAATTTTCGCGAGTGAAATCTCGGGGGCAACTGTGTAGTTGGAGAAGGTTGACGTCCCCATGTAATGAAAGATCGGCTTGCCATCCAGCGAAAAGCGGCTCGTCGCGTCGGGCATCAAACCTTTGCCCTGCGTGCCACGGATGAGCTGGCATAGATTGGTCTTACGCGAGAGGCAAAATTTGCATTGACGGCATTCCGGGGTGTACAGAGGAATCACGTGATCGCCCTTTTGCAGCGTCGTTACGCCGGGACCAACGTCCACCACAATGCCCGCGCCTTCGTGCCCCAGGATCGCCGGGAATATGCCTTCCGGGTCCGCGCCGGAAAGCGTGTAATAGTCGGTATGGCAAATCCCCGTAGCCTTGATTTCTACGAGTACTTCACCCGCTTTCGGGCCTTCGAGATCAACGGTTTCGATAGTGAGCGGTGCGCCCGATTTCCATGCGACAGCAGCTTTAGTTTTCACAGTAAATACAGCGGAGTTTGAATATCGAATAGTGTAAGCGCGAACGATATGCGCTGCTGACTCGGCCTAGAATCAAACGCACATAGAGCAACTTGCAGTATAGGAGGAGGATTTCATGCGTTGGTTGAAAAATTTGACGTGTTTGGCTGTGGCGAGCGTCGCCGGTGCGCAAATCGCGCAGGCCGTTGATGTGCCGCGCGGTGCCGCGCCACCCAAATTAGTTGTCGTGGTGGTGATTGATGGTTTGCCGCAGGAGCAGTTGCTCAAGAGTTATGACCTGCTGGTGCCCAACGGCTTCCGCCGATTGATGGACAAGGGTGCATGGTTCTCCGATGCGCATCAGGCACACGCCTTCACTGTGACTGCTGTTGGCCACGCGGCCATTCTGTCGGGTGCCTATCCCTATCAAACCGGCATCATCGGCAACGACTGGCGGAGCCGCGACGGCAAATACATCTACAACACCGCTGACTCAGCGCACAAGTACCTCGACGGCACACCGACGTCCGAGGATGACGGCGTCAGCCCGAAGAATTTGCAGGTGAGTTTGCTGGGCGACGAGCTGCGTTACGCCACGAACAACGCTGGCCGGATTTTCTCGGTCTCCGGCAAGGATCGTGGCGCGATTTTGATGGCGGGCAAGTCTGGCACGGCCTATATGCTGTCCAAAAAAACGGGCCGTTTCACGAGCACCAGTTACTACATGGACAAGCACCCCTCATGGTGGGAAACCTACTACGAGAAAAAGCCGCAGGACCAATGGTTTCACAAGCGCTGGAATCTGTTGCTCGATGACCCGAAGGCGTATCAACGCGCGCTGCCCGACGGCCAGCCGTGGGCGGCGGTCTACAACAACATGACCTCGAAGATGGGCTATATGTATGGGCTCGGGGAGATCACACCGGGGTCGATTTATTACAGCATGCTGATCGCCGGGCCGTTTGGTGACGAGGCTACGGCGGAGTTTTCCACTTCGCTTCTGAAGGGCGAATCGATTGGCAGGAACCCGAAGGGCGCCACCGACATTCTGACGGTGAGTTTTTCGAGTCACGACTACATCAATCACAACTTTGGGCCCGAGAGCATTCAGTCGATGGATCATTTGATTCGCCTTGATCGCACGCTTGGAAAGTTCTTTACGGCAATTGACGCTCGAGTCGGTCGCAACAACGTGCTTACGGTGTTAACCGCCGATCACGGGTTCATGAACACACCTGAATACAGCACGGAGCGCGGCTTCGATGCGGGGCGCGTTGATCCCAGAGCGCTGCGGAGCACCGTCAACGCCTTGGCCGAGAAAAAATTCGGCATCGCGAATCTCGCGCCACAGCACATGACGGGTGGCTGGACGCTAGATTACGCCGCGATGGAAGCAAAGGGAGTCAACCGCGAGGAGGTTGAGAACTTCATGGCGCGCGCTGTGTTGGATCAGCCAGGTATCGCGTTTGCGTTCACGCGCAGCCAGTTAGAGCGCGGCGCTATGCCAGCAACCCGCGTGGCAACACTAGTGCAGCGCTCCTGGCATCGACAATTTGCGGTCGATCTGGTCGTGGTGCCGAAGCCGTTTTACTACTTTCAAACCAAGTCGAATTCGCCGCAAGCGGTCTGCTCGCACGGCACGCCGTACAGCTACGACACCAACGTGCCGCTGATGATTCAAGGTTCAAAGTGGGTCAAAGCGGGGCGCTTTGGTGAGTATGCGGAGACCGTGGATATCGCACCCACGCTGGCGCAAATTCTCAACGTTCGCGTGCCGAGCGCAAGCGAAGGCAGGGTCCTGACGCAGGCGTTGATCCGAAAATAGTCGCGATGTAACAGCTCGAACCCAATGTGACACTGGAGACCCTCATGAGAAATTTGAGTGTCCTCTTGTGCTGTGTGCTTTCAAGCGAAACGTTGCTTGCGCAGGAGTTTCCCGCCAAGACCGTTCGCATCATCGTGCCGTTCGCCACGGGCGGCCCCGCGGACGTTTATGCGCGCGCCGTCGCACAGCGACTGACGGAGTCGCTCGGACAGGGCTTCATCGTCGACAACCGGCCGGGTGGCGGCGCGGTGGTGGGCACCGATACGGCCGCGGCGAAAGCGACGGCTGACGGCTACACATTGCTCATGATGTCGAACGCGCAAACAGTCAACGAAACATTGATCCCGAACAAGCCGTATGCGTTATTGCGTGACTTTGTGCCGATATCGCCAGTCAACTACTCTGATCTCGTGCTGGTCGCGCATCCCAGCGTCGCCGCCAACAATCTGCGCGAATTTATCGCTGCTGCCAAGGCAAGCCCCAAGGCGATGACCTTCGCCTCAAGCGGTCCGGGCACGCCCTATCACATGGCAGGCGAACTGCTGAAGGCGATGGCGGGCATTGATCTGCTGCATGTGCCGTACAAAGGCAGCATCGGTGCGCGCACCGACATTGTGGCTGGACACGTCAACGTCATGTTCGACGCGATCACCACGATGGCGGCACGAGTCAAAGCGGGCAAAGTGAAAGCGCTCGCGACCTCCGGCAAGACACGCTCAACGGTGATGCCCGACGTGCCGACGCTCGACGAGGCTGGCGTGCCCGGCTACGAGTCCGTCATCTGGCTCGGCATCATGGCCCCGATCAACACACCACGTTCCATTGTCAACAAACTTAACGCTGAAATCACAAAGGCGGTGAACCGCGCCGACGTCAAGGCAGACTGGGCAAAGCAGGGCGCAACGCCGATGCAGATGACACCCGATGCGTTCGCAAAATACGATAAAGAAGACATCGACAAATGGGCGCAAGTGGTCAAAGTATCTGGTGCGAAATTCGAAGAATAAGCACGTCTGGACATCTTGAGCGCGGGTGCAGCTAAAGGGCTGTTGCACACAATCGCTGCGAGCGAAGGCATCATCCTTGAAGGCGAGTTTGGCGCTGTCGGCGTAATTCGTGATCGGCTGAACGCCGGGGCGAAGTGCGATGTCATCGTTCTCACCGCCGCGATGATCGCCGAGCTTGCTGCCGCAGGCCAAGTGGATGCCGGCACTGTGATCGGGCTAGGCACAGTGCACACCGGAGTAGCGCTCCCCGCGTCAAAGCCAGCGATTCAAATCGACAGTGTTGAGTCGCTGCGTGCGCTGTGCGCGGGCGCATCGAAAATCTATTTCCCCGACCCTGTGCGCGCCACCGCCGGTATTCATTGCCTAAAAGTCCTCACTGCGCTCGGTTTCGCCGAAAGCCACAAAGACCGCTTCGCGACCTGCCCCAACGGTGCCACCGCCACGCGTGCGATGGCAGATTCGGGCGAGGAGAACGCAATCGGCATCACGCAATGCTCGGAGATTTTGTACACCCAGGGCGTGCAATATGCGGGCGCGCTGCCGGTGCCGTATGCGCCGTCGACGGTGTATTCGGCGGCGATTACAAATTGCGCTGCCAGCGTCGCGGGGGCGATGCGATTGTTGAAAGCGTTGTCGTCGATGAAGAGCAAAACGGCACGCGTTTCTGCGGGCTTCGAACCGATAGCGGAGTGACTGGCATGCAACTGAAAAGAGCAAGTGGTAGGCCGTGAAGGACTTGAACCTTCGACCAAAGGATTATGAGTC
>Ga0335397_10005503_pt1 | contig 16569 bp, 10 predicted proteins | sample MAT04_FD_205740 | JGI IMG/M metagenome (GOLD analysis project Ga0335397, IMG submission 205740) | Freshwater microbial communities from Lake Fryxell liftoff mats and glacier meltwater in Antarctica - MAT-04 (spades assembly) (version 2) ... | reverse complement strand
GATTCATATTCCACGTCCTCCAGGATATATGTCGATACATATGTTTCATTATCAATCCATTCGGCATTCTGTAGAGCAATCGCTTCAATCGTTGGGTCTCCTTCCGGAAAATCAATTTGCGGACTTATCGCGGTATTCATCTCTCTGTCGAAGGTGATGCTTACTGAAATTTCCGAACCGATGTTGGATGTGTTATAAATTTGCTCCGAAGAAGCCACCTCTAATACAATTGGTTTTACGGCGCTTACAATGCTGTTTGCTTTATGAAAAGCATTCGGACCTATTTTCATTCCCATAAACCTTCCGGGAATGTCGTCGATTGGCGGATGGATTCCTCCCCAAATTCGTGAAAGGCTGCATTGGTCAGAGGCATCACGGTAAGTGGCCCACTGAAGTATGATCTCTTCACTCGGACCCTGTTCGAAAACGAGAAATTCGTTTTGACCCGCCACAAAATTGCTCATTCCGCCTGGAAAATAGGCCGATCCGGTCATCAAGGTCATCAATTCTGCAGCGCTGCGCGAAAATGTGCTGTGCCCGGATACGTACCCCGCGAAAGGAGGCGTTACGAAAGTTGGCCTTTGATATGGCCACCATTCTTCGGCCAGTATCCATCCCACGCCAGCCATGTCTGTGTTGGGATTTTCGATGTAGTCCGGCCCTTTCCAGGTATAGAGTTTCATTTTCCCAATATGTTCGTTGTCATCACCGGCAAGTGGATCACCTGCTTCGACCACTTCCACATGTCCCGGAATGAGCGGAAGTCCGGCCGGATCAAAATTATCGAGAGCAGGATTGCTGCACTGACCATGATCTCCCATAAAACGGATGGCGGACACTGGTCTTGGATAATCGTAATATCCTTTAATCCCCCATGCCGAAATTGCTACATCGTGCATGGCACCTCCAAGCGCGAAGAAGGCCTTGACATCATATTCCAGATCGCTTAATATCTCTCCTTCACCCATCCATTTTCGCTCGAAAAGTGGGTGATCCATGGCATAGTGAAGAATATCGAACCAATGTCCAGGTGGAGTCACAGAATTTGGCCCATCAGCCCAATACTCCGCCAAAACCCGGGAATAATCTCCGCGTTTTACGATTTGGGGCTCATATGGCATACCTGTTACCGGATTCACATCATACCCCTCTCCCGTGTCGCCCCCGCCATACAAATCGTAAAATTCTTCCAGGCCTTCCTGGGTGGTGGGATAGCTTTGAATGTTTCCCTGAGACCTTGGGGATATATCCCAAGAAACATCATCATCTATCCGATGATGTGATTGCCAGATGGAGACCAGCAGAAAGTTCCATTTGTAAGCAGATTCGAGGCCGGCAGCGTCATTTGTATCGAGAAGCACTGGCATACCGGGATCGTGGTATAAATTGTAATTGTGGCCATCGCGTTGTGCAACCGTGAGCACTGAGTCATCCAGTGAAAAAGGGTATACGTTGCCCCACTCCGGTCCGAGGAAGGAAGGGGTCGAAGCCACAGGGTTTCCTGACTGATCAATAGAAACAGTAAGGCTGATTTGTTGCCAGCGATTTGGATCCAACATATTTGGATTGCCCGGATTTTCGGGGGCTACAGGTGGATTGGCAGGCACATAATATAGGTTGGCATAGTTACCTCCCTCGTTGGATCCATCCTGGAGTCCGAATGCGATATACTGCGCAGCGATGTAATTGCCCAAGGCTGCAGGGCCGTCGTTGAAATAATCGGTTGATGTATTATTGATATCAAAACCATTTTCAGACATCAGGTCGTTAAGCCGTGGCAAAACCTGCCCAAGACCCGGCGAAGTCTGAAACCGATGGAGGATCATACGGTATACTGCGTGGCTGATGGCTTCATTTTGGGCAAACAGGATGTTGTCCGGATTTGGTACTCCTTCGAATGTACTGGTAAATGTTCCATGTGTTTTGCCCAGAAGCCATGTCTCTGCAGAAGGCGTGTAGGCCGCCCAGGAGTCATACATGGCCGCCGAAACGTGGAAGAGATTTCTGGCGTGGACAGTGGGCCGGGCGAAATCTTCGCTTATCGCAAAAAGAAGTTCGTCATTCCATTCCCGCGCTATCGAATGCTCCTGCGCATTGGAATGGGAAGATAAAAAAAACAGCAGGTTGCATGTAAACAGCGTGGAAAATTTCAACATAACGGAAGAAATGATTGGTTAATAGATCAGGTCTGGGATTAGAAATATTGCATTCTAAAAAGTTCTCTAAAATAAAATCACATTTCGGAGGAAAGCCTTTTGGAATAAAATATCGATCAATCCCTGACGGACGAAATTTATTTTAAAGTCATATGGTTAACACAACTTTCTATTCAGCACGTCCATAGTAGGACGTACATTTTAAATACGGTTGGCCGAAAGGCTAAAAATATTGTTGTGCAAATCTAAAATTGGAGTAATCAGGACTTTTATCCTCGTGGGGTCTGCGATTGGCTTTTATTATAGCGACCAAGGGCAAGATACAATGACTCTGTAAATTGATCCGCGATTGACCATTTCAGTTGTCGGCTGAGGTCTTCAATGGCTTCCACGCGCGTGAGAAATGTTGCTATGAGCTGATGGTAGTGAAGGTGATCCAGACATTGTTCGTATGATCTTAGTATGCTTGTATAAAATGAATCTTGTCTCGGTGGGCGCTGTTGCGCAAAGGCCATAGCCGTTTCGATATTGTACAACATCAGATCGGCGATCAATCCAGGCTCCATTCCCAATGTCAAATAATGTTTGATCAGGTTTTGAGCCACCGACCTCCTGGCTTTTGGTCTCCTTCGCGTTTGCGGAAAGTATTCTTTGTTGATTCTGGCTTTCGCGGCATCCATCATATCTTGCTCTTTCGGATTGAAAGCGAAATCATAGAATACCTTTACTTCCTTGTAGCGGGTGTAGAGATCCAGAATCTGTTCTTCAAGCGCCTTTTTCTTGAGCGATTTAAGATACTTTTTAAGTTCCAGTTTTGACATGGCACAAAGGTACAGGGCATTTTAAATAATCGTGCATGGTGCATCGCAGTCGTTGCCCACGCTCGCCTGACCGCCGTCGAGGCAGGCGTCCCGCGGTGTGGCTTTCCCCGGCGTCCCGCCGAATTGATGAATTGAGATCAGATCAACGAATTGCCGCCGACAAAAAAACGCCAGAGGTTTGAACAAGCCTAACCACGCTTGGACCGTGGCCACGGCCTTCTTCCATATCTCGATCTTCAAATCAACAGAATATCGACATCTTTGTATATGAAATACGCCGCTTGAGGGGGTGTCATTTCATAAAATGCTAACCAAAGCTGATGTATGAACAACGATATTTCTTCCTTCCCGGGTGCGGTAATGGCCATCCTGATACTCGCCTTTGTACTCACAATTCCCATTGGAATTTTTATTATTTCCCGCTACAAAAAGGCGCTAATCAGGGGGAAGAGCTATTCCTCTCTACGTATCGGCCCTCAGACCTACAATCCTCAAAACCAGAATTCCACGGCGCCACCCTCCGTCGAACTCAAGATTTACGATTTGGCGTCATCACCATTCCCAACTTCAAAATCCTTTAAGCGCATCAATGCCCTGCTTCAAAAACATTGGTTCATTTACGGCGCAATTCCTGATAAAAGAAGTCGTTTTTGCAGGAATTTTCGGTGAAATCCTTATTGCTATTCCAGATCAGTAAAATAAAACAATCACATGGGGATTTTGCGCCGCGTGATACCCAGTTTGCCTCCGAGCAAGGCCATCGGAATGTATGCAAGACCCAAATCGACGATGATAAACCAGGTTGGTGATGGAAGCATCATCACGTTGGAAATACCGCCAATGAGAAAGAAAAAACCAATGACCAGCGCCATGGTCATTTTTCGGGTGGAAGCAATTCGCGCGGCAATAAAAGCACCGACCAAAGTTCCTATCGCATGGGCAAGAAATGGAAAAATAAAGTGCCTGGGTTCAAAGAGATGCATGGTGGCATTTAGTCCTTCCATTGTGGTGCTATCACCACCAGATGGAGGCGGTATAACATCACTGCTTACCATGATAATTCCCATGTTGACAATGCTGCCCACAATCAATCCGGTGAAAACAGCAAGTATATCTTTCAGTATCGGATTCATAATGGACGGTTAATGAATGATTAAAATTTTTGGTCGGTCTGAGCTATCACAGTTGTGACCGGCCAAACCCACGTCCAAAATAAAATTTATTTTGAGATTAGGAGGTGGGTCTGCGTATTGATGACTAGAACAACTTGGATTGAACCATAATGTCCCCGCATGTCAAGTCTGAATTAAATCATTTCTGGAGATCCACCCGCGCCGATAATCCACAATTTCTTCACCCTGCAAAAGGCTTTCTCATCCATCCAGCATAGGTAATCGCGCAGGCTACAAGGGCCGCTACCACAAATGGTACGAGTGCGATCGAGAAATAATAGAAAAAATCAATTCCAAAGAGGACTTCACGGAAATCAGATGTTTTATTGAAGTCTGAGAGGGAAGTGGCCAAAACGGCCGGTCCAGCTATCAGAAGTATACAGAGTAAAATTGTTTTCATGGCAGAGACTGGTTAAGGATAGCATCAACCCAAACGAGAAAAGATATTTCTTGCGGAAAGGTTTGCTGCTTATCGCCAAACAGATGCCAAATCCTGTGCCGAAAATTTTACATTTTTTAACCAAAAGCCGTTTTTCATAAAAAAAGGTTTAAAATTCCCGTGTTTGTAGCAGTTATCGCACTGTTGAAATGATTCATGCACCACAAAGTTTCATGTAATCGAAACTGGCCATGTTGCTATCTTTCCCAAAATGGGGATAAAGCGGGAAAAGGTTTCGCGGTAAACCAGGTTTTGGCTTTCATATTCGGAAATGATGGAAGACTGACTTCATTCATTTTCGCCGGGCACATACAACAGCTGACCGGTGGCAAAATCATAGAGCGTGAGTCTTCTCAGATCGTAAAAAGCCAACCAGAAATCCCGAAGTGCGTTGATGTATGAGCGTTTGGCTTCATCTTTTTCCGAAAGGGCGATATTGAGGTTGGTGATATCCACTTTTCCCGTAAGGTACCGGTTCTGAGCCACATTGTATCGTTCTTGCGCCACTTCATCCGATTTTCGGGAGATGCGCAATTGGTTGCGCAGGAGCTCAAACTGGCGCACGAGGGTAAAAATTTCCTGTTCAAAATTTTGCTCATCCTGGTCGATCACAAAATCGTTGAGTTGCTGGTTGGCCAGGGCCGTTTGCATGCGCGCCCGGTTGCGGCCCCAATCCAGAATGGGGACCACCAGTCCAATATCCACACGTTGCTGGCGATTTGGGTCTTCATAGGCGTTGTCGAAACCACCGGAAGCACTGTTGAGACCAAAAGATGCAGTGAGCATGGTTTGAAAACGCTGTCCTCTCGCTTCAGCGATTTCACGCGCTGCTTCCAGTCGGCGGCGCTCGAATGCGATATAGTCCGCGCGGTTCATTTTGGCATAGAGTATGGCGTCCTGCATATTGATCTCGAAAGAAGGGATTTCCTGAGGTACCAACAGATTCATCGTGTCAGCATAACTCATGGCGATATAGGCCCGAAGTTGTTGATTACCGATTTGTCGATCAAGTTGGGCTTGCGCCACATCCTGCTGCGATCGAAGGAGTTGCAGTTCGACCTGCAACAGTTTGTCCAATGAAGTGGTGCCGATGTTGTACCGACCTTCTTCAATTTTATAGATGGTATCGTTGTTCACCAGGTTGAAACTCGCAATCTGCTCGTTGATTTGCGCATTCAGCAAATTGAAAAAATAACTCACCGCCTCACGCGACAAAAATTCCAGTTCTTCCACATATTCGCGACGGCTTTCTTCGTATCGGAGCGGCTCGGTGCGCTTGTCCCATCGCAGTGGGTTAAACCCAAAAAGCGGTTGGTCCAGTTGCACATTGTATGTCGTGGTATTGTAGCGCGTCAGGTCCTGATTGATGTCCTGAAAATAGTTGAGATTGGTATTTACAGAAATGTTTCCACCTGTAAAAGCAATGGGCTGGTTGAGTCCCAGGTTCAAACTGGAGTTGAGTTGTTCCCTGTCCTGAAAAACGATTGTTCCGTCATCGAGCCTGTTGCTCAAAAAGTCGCGGTTGTATCCAGGCACATTTCCCGAAAGGGCGAGCTGGGGATTGTAATTTGATCGGTATAACTTGTACTGCCAATAACGGTTATCGCGCCGTGTTTCAGCCTGTTTGGATGAGGACGACTGCCCGCGGGCCATTGTCACGACATCTTCCAGAGATAATTGACGCACCAATTGGGCTTGCGATCCAAAAGCGAACAACAGGAAAGCCGAAGCCACCAGGATTCTAAGACTATTCATAACGAAGGGAATTGATCGGGTTTTGGCTGGCTGCTTTGCGGGCTGGCGCGATACCAAATATAAGTCCTATTGAGGCTGCCACGCCAAACGAAATAGCGATTGACGACATAGAGATGACCGTTTTTATTTCGGCAAGTTCGCTCACCAGATAGGCCATGGCAACACCCAATACAATCCCGATCAACCCGCCAGTAACGCTGATCATGACTGACTCAAACATAAACTGGTTGATGATGTCTGTCTTTTTTGCGCCAAGCGCCAGCCGCAGCCCTATCTCCTTGATGCGTTCAAGCACGGAGGCCAGCATGATGTTCATAATACCAATGCCTCCCACGAGCAGCGAAATGCCAGCGATGGCGCCGAGTACATAATTAAACAGTTCATTGTTGCGCTGTTGCTGTTTGAGGAGGAGTTCCGGAATTTCGATCTGGTAATCCACCACGCCGAAGTGTTTTCTTGCAAGCATGCGCGAAATGATATCGGCGGAAGGATTGAGCCTCGAGGTTTCCCCAACCTGAATGACCAGCCTGTCGAGCTGGTGATAGTTTGGGGAAACTTGGGTTTGCTCCTGGTTTTCGCCTTCACCATTGTTTACAGCATTTTCTTTGGCTATCATGGCTTTTGTGACGAGATCTCTGTTTTCATACCGGATGAGAACTGTTTGCAAAGGCGCGTAAACATCCATGTTGTAATCGCGGATACCGAGATTGCTGACGCTTTCTTCCGAAATAAGGCGCTGGTCCAGAACACCAATCACTTCCAGCCATTGCTGACCTACTTTGAGCTGTTTGCCAATGGCATTTTCGGTGGGGAAAAATTGATTCTTGATGGATTTGCCGATGATGCATACTGCTGATCCAGACTCCCGGTGTATCTCCGAAAACATCCGGCCTTCGCTGAGTTCAAAATTGAAAATTTCGAAATAGACAGGCTCGACACCAACGAGCTTTGCGGAGCGGCGGATGCCTTTGTTAATGATATAGGTTTCGAGAAGTATTTCAGGGCTGATACGCTCCACGTCAGGTACTACATCTCGAATAGATTCCGCATCATTCAGGCTCAGTCCCGGCGAAAACTTCATTTTTTCAGAACTGCCTTCGCGGTTTACTTTTTCGTTGAGCTGCTCTATCACCGGTGCGATAACGATGTTGTTGACGCCTACCAATTTCATCTGCTCATTGAGTTCCTGCTGGGTTCCGTTGCCAATGGCAAGCATGGCTATCACGGCTGCCACGCCAAAAATTATTCCGAGCGCAGTGAGCAATGACCGGGTACGGTTGCTGATCAGGGCATCAAGTGCGATGTTGAAATTGGCAAGAAGCCGCTCGTTCATTGTTGGATTTCGGTTACGCGTGCTGAATCATTTCCGGAAGACACCTCCTCGGGCACTCCCGGAGCAATTCCATTTTCCTTCTTCTGACGCTTTCCCTCCATTTCCGGAAGCAAGACGATGGACTGGTCTTCCGCGCTGCTCACCCGGCTCAGGTACACTTTGTCTTCGGCTTCCAGTCCGGCGGTGATGACCACCTCGTTTCGGTTGGTGGGACCGATGATCACTTCCTGTTTCGTGGTGGTAAGGCCGCTGCGTTTGTACACGTAAGTGATTGAATCATCCTGATTGAACAAACATTCGAGTGGAATGTAGAGCGCATTTCCCGTTGTCTCTGTGACGATGCGGTTGCTCGTGGTCATGGCCGGCCGGAGGAGGTCATCTTTTTCTTTCACTTCGACGCTCACCATAAAAATTTTGGCGTCAGAATTGGGTCGCTGTTCTCCCACATTGGCTACGCGGATTACTTTGCCGGTCATTTTTTTATCCGGGAAGGCGTCCAAACCTATTTCAACCCGCTGACCAACTTTTACCCTTCTTATGTCCACCTCGTTGATATAAGTCACTGAAAGCATAGTGCCCAGATCGGGTAGGGTAGCCACCACGGGATCCCAGGCGCTGATTTGAGAGCCAGCTTTGATTGATTCGCCGTTCCAGTCCTTCTTGTAGATGAGCATGCCGTCTTCAGGAGCGGTTATGGTAAACAGATCCATTAGTTCACTCATTCCATCAAGGCTGTTTTGCTGTTTTTGCCGGTTGAGGGCTACTTCCTGCATCTTTGCGATATTCTGTTCTTTTTTGATTTTATAGTTTTCGCGGGCCTGCTCGAGGGCGCGCACCGACTTATCGAGATTGATTTCAGCCTGTCGTACCGTGGCTGGCGGCTCGTATTGACTTTGATTGAGAATGAGTTGTTTCTCGTCCACCTCGTAGGTGAGGTTTACAATCTCATCGCGCGTTTGCCGCATTTGCAGTGTGGTATCGAGTTTCGTCTGAATGAATTGTGATTCAATTTTTTCCAATTCAAGCTGCGCATCTTTCAGGTTGTTGGTCAATTCGGTGGGATCCAGTTGAGCAACAAAATCGCCTTTTGCCACAAGGCTGCCTTCATCGATTATTTCCTGAATGGTAATGTTCCAGATCCGGTAGTTGCGGGTGCCTGAAGGACCCATGATACTCACTGAATTTTTGGCCTCGAGTTCTCCCGTGGTTGTGATATCCACAACGAAGTTGCCTTTTTTTACCTGTACGAGTATTCCAGAAGACTCTCCGGAGGTGGCTGGCAAGAGAAAGTAGATGACCACAACAATTGCAACCATTGCCAGGGCGGCATATAAGAGCTTTTTTCTGTTCAAAATTTCAAAAAAATTTAATGGGTGGCCGATAGCGTCCGTGAATCTAGGATTATCGCTGCCACCGCATGAGGGCTTCGTGTTAAGTCTTGTTAAGAGCGTACAGAGATATGCATGTGGTGTTGGTCCGTGATTTTTGTGGGGATAGTAATCCTCTATTCGGGTTGCAATCTGTACGGAAATCCTTATTCTGGTTTGAAATTTTATTTAAGAAATTGGTTATTTGCGTTTCTGGTTGTCCTTTCGCAAAAAGTAAAAGCCTACGGCAACAACCACCAAAAGGCCGACAATCAAAACAATATAAAGTGGATTGCTAAAAATTGATACACTTTCATCACCGTAGCCCGGGTCTATGTGGGTGGGTTGCTGAGCGGAAAGGAAAGAATTGAAAGAGAGCACGATAAATAGAAGCGGGTATTTAATTTTTTCGGATATCATATTTGAGATTTCAAATAATTTTGCAAAAAGCAAGCCAGCTGATAAAGGATCCTGTGCTTGGATTTTCGGCATTAAGTTGATCGAATGATCAGCGGTTTTTAACATTTTACGGATTCTGCCGATTTGAATATTGGCAATTTCCGCGCGCTCTCTCGCTGTTCTTCCCACAGAAACGCTATCGCCCACATCAGTTTGGGTAATGAGATTTTTGCGCTCCTCAAACATGCGCAATGCGGTCCACAATGTTTCTTCAATTTTTCGGCTCTGTTCCTGAATCATTGAGGCTGCTGTATAAGCGTGTCCCGTATGGCATCTGAAACGCATGTCATCATCTTCCGCAATCTTCCACAAAACGCCTCCACAACCAGGTCAATTAAACGGCACTTGCGCCCCCAGGGCATTGACCGAAGACAGATCGCTTAGCGTACGTTCGGCAATTGGGGATTCAATCTCAACTTCTTTCGGAAGAGGTTTACGCTTTTTAAGTTTTTGCGCCATCAGTTGATAGATCAACCCGCCCATTTCTGACAAGCGCACGACATGATCAGTCGCCACGTTGTTCAGCGCATTTTGGGGCATGTTGGGATAGTCGGCTTCCATAGGATCCTGTAAGATTGAGATACCGCCGCATTTCATTACAGCCTTCATTCCTGAAGTTCCATCGTCGGGATATCCCGTGAGCAAAACAGCAACTACACCTGTATTGAAAGTGACAGCAGCTGATCGAAAAAGCGCATTGATCGATGGTCTTGCCCTGTTTTCAGGGGCACCTTTCGTGAATAAAATCGTTTTGTCGTCTCCGATAATCAAATGTTGATCGGGCGGGGCCAGATAGATGTTGTCGGGAAGAATTTTTTTGCCATTTATGGCAAATTGGCAATTCAGACCGGTTGATTTGCCCAAGGCTCTCAACAGTGCCTCACCGGAATTTGGATTGGATAGATGTTGAACGATAAGAATGGGTGTGGGAAAATTTTCCTGGATTTGTGAAGTCAGCGTGGTCAATGCGCGGAGACCGCCAGCAGAGGTGATTACCACAACCACCCGCTCATCGGGAGTGGATTTTTGACTTTTCTTTGAATTGGTCATGTGTGAACTATGATCAAAACAGGTGCCTTCGCTTGTCCCAGGGTTTTATCAATTTCATATATGCACTGCATTTTTTCAGAACCGTTCGAAATTCCTAAATCTAATCTGAGCCCATGAACGTAGGTTTTGGTGGCCGTTGGTTTGAGATAGACGAATTTGTGGTGAGAAATAGTTAATTTTTTGTCTGCAAATAACAATCGGCATAATTTAGCCTTATATAAAAGCGATGTAACCGGAAATGGGGGTACTACACCCGCCCAACCTTAAAAAACTGAAATGCCATGAAGTTTTCCTTATCAATCATCCTATTATTTTGTTTAACAGCCTGCGGCAATGCCAACAGTGTGGAACAGAATTCTTCACCTTATCAGGAAAAACCCATTGCTCAAGGAATGGCGACGGCCTATTTTGCCAGTGGGTGTTTCTGGTGTGTGGAGGCCATCTATGAAAGTGTGAACGGTGTGGAAGATGTCATATCTGGATATGCTGGTGGCCATACCGACAACCCCACATATGAGGGCAGCAACACGGGTACCACCGGGCATGCAGAAGCGGTGAAAGTGGTGTACAATCCTGAAGTCGTAACATTTGCAACGCTTGTGGATGTATATTTTGGAAGTCAGGATGTAACGCAGGTCAACGGTCAGGGAAATGATATGGGATCACAATACCGATCCCTCATTTTTTACCAAAACGAAGCGGAACAAAAGATTATTCAGGAAAAAAAGGTTGCTCTCGCCGAAAAACGCAATGTGAAAATTGCTGCCGAAGTAAAGCCCTTTGACAAATTTTGGGTAGCCGAAGAATATCACCAGGATTATGAAGAACGAAACCCCAATAATTCGTATATCCGAAATGTGTCTGTGCCCCGGTTGAATCGTTTCAAAAAAGAATTTCCGGAATTACTGAAGGAAGAGGAGTAGGGGTTTTTTATGGAGTTTTGACATTACGTTTTATCGCTTACTGAATGATTTTTTAATTATTTGACTTAATAAAGGAATATTTTTCTGCAAATAATTTAATCCACTCTTTTCCTGTAGTGTTTCCAATGTGACCGCTGTTCATATCTGTCAACATTATTATATTTGTTTCTGACAGGTTGTTTTCTCTCAATTTAGCAGTGTATTTGGCTGATTGCCATACTGGCGTTTGGTAATCCATATAGCTGGCAATCAAAAAGACGTTGGGATACTCTTGTGGTTTTATGTTCTGATAGGGAGAATAGCTTTGTATATAATCGAAAACGTCTTTTTTTTGTGGATTGCCCCATTCTTTATATTCATCAACGGTCAATGGCAGTGTGTCATTCATCATGGTATTCACTACATCTAGATAAGGATGGTCTAAAATAACGGTATTGAACAGGTCGGGTTTGATATTAATTGCCTGAGCTACAATTAGTCCTCCTGCGCTGTTACCATATCCGATAAGTGATTTAGGTGATGCGATTCCCTTTTTTATCAGGTATTCAGCACAGGCGAGATAGTCCAATATTGAGTTGATTTTTTTCGACTCTCGTCCTTGTTTATACCAATCAGCACCCAATATTGACTCTCCCCGAACATGTGCATAGGCAATAGTATAACCTTGCTCGAGTAAAATTGCATCCTGAGCGTTAAATGAAGGAGTCGTGTTAGCGCCATAAGCGCCATAAACTTTTAAAATAACTCTTTTTTGATCGGTAATGGAAGCCCGGTTGTTAAGAATAGTAATTGGCACTTTAATTTGATCATGACTTTTTGCCCAGATGCGCTTAGCAGAAACGTGTTTATAGAATACTTCGCTGTGAACTTTGATATTCGATAGTTCAATCAATTTCTGAGTTTCAAACTCATAACGATAAACTTTTGGAGGGGTTGATGGACTGCTGAAAGAAAAGGTAAAACCTATTGTATCTGAAGATGATGCATGTAACTGAAATTGACCAATGCCTAATTTTAATTCAAGTTCGTTCCATTTTTTTTCCCCTCTTTTGATTTCCTTAAGTTTAGGAATTGAGTTCTCATACATGAACCCAACAATTCGATTCTTTAGCGGGATAAAGTCGACTATGTAATCATCTTTGTCGGCATGGGCAATTATTTTTGTTTGGCTCGTGTTATCAAAATTTGCGTATTCAATTGTACTACCTGTTTTTTCATCATTTACAAGCAAATAAATTCCGTCCAATGGCATGATTGAATTAAAAACACCCAATCGTCGGGCCTTGACGGGTTCTAAACGAGGTGAATTTGAAACTAATTTAACCATGTAGATTTCATTTTCCGTCTTTGATTGAATGGTGCAAAAAAGGTGAAGACCTTTTCTTACGATTTCAACATCAAACGTTGGATCGTACTCTACATAAATTGAAGAGTCTTTATTATTTTTTAAACATCGAAATCTTAGTTCTCCTGCTCTTCCTGTCTTATCCGATTTGGAATAAATAAGTGTTGAATCAGTTAACCATTCTATCGAGTAAACATTCGAGAAAGAATCTAATTCCACATTTTCTCCATGGGCTGCAACTCCAACAAAATCACCAATTATACCAACTCTTTCGTATTGAACCGCGACAAGACTTTTTGATGGGTTAGGAATAAATTGTTTTATAAAAATATTTTGATGCTGATACTCAAACGCTGTTATGTCGAGAATTGGAATTGCCGTAACCGAATCTTTTTGATAGTATAGTGCATCATGATCCAGACTGTCTTGATCGAAAAAGAAAGTTCCGGGATTTACAGTCTTGTTAGTCGTGTCAGCTTCAGGATAAAAATTATTTAAGGCGTCAAATAACTTTTTCTGATAACTTTTATCCTCTACAAGTTCGTTTTTAGCATATTCATTTTCCGTTGAAAGATATTTTTTCAGTTCATTCTTGAATGCTGGAAGTGCCATCCAATGAAGGCTGTCAATAATACTGCTGTCATGATAGTTGAATGAATGATAATGTTTAAATACATTGGGAGTTGGAAGCATTTTTTTCTTCTGTTGCTGAAAACTATCGAACTGTGTGGATAGAGGCTCATATAATTCTAAGTCTGATATCAGTTTTGAATCCAATCTACTTGATTCAGGCAAATCATAAATGTTCCAATAAGTTGGATTGTAATTTTTTCTGTAGTAGCGGATAGATGAAAAACGCGTGGAATGAAAAAGCGTGGTGTCTGCAAAAGGGGTTACATTTTCTAATTGTACTGAATTGACATATAGCTCTTTTGTAGCTTTATGGAGTATGGATTCCCCATTGTCTTTTGTGCCAACTTTCTTTGTTTCTGAAAACTTGATTTTATCGATTATATAGATATCATTATGTTTTCTGTAAGTCATTTCTACATGATAATCCAAAGGCATTCTGTTTGCAAAAAAGCCATAATCCCTGTCAACAGCAAGATTGTACTGAAATTTAACCAAAGCGAATGTTTCTTTAGAAATATATATTCTTCCTACATAAATTGCAGACTTGTTCTTCCTTGACTGATCTATAATAAACTTTCGATCGGCTAACTCTGGATGAAAGGAAATTACGTGGCAAGCCTCATCATTTACCATTTCTGTATGCTCATGCTTGAATTGATATTTGTTTAGTATAGAAGGGTTAAAGAAATCGTATTGATATTTTATCTTATCGAAAGCCAATAGAAGTAGTGGGTCACCTACCAAGGTCGTTTCAATTCCGTACGTGCTCAGATTATCTGAGTATCTTGATGCAACAACAGTTTGATGATCTCTTTTCGTATTGAAATCTTTGAGTAAGGGATGGAAAAAATCATTGCCATCGAATTCAAAAGCATAAGATTCATTATCGTACCAATCTAACCATATCTTTGGGTCCAGCTTTTTTTGAGGATATTCGGTGTAATATATTTCAACAATAGCTTCATTCAGTTGAATATAGGAGTCATTTTCTTTTACTGTTTCCCGATATAATGTGTTGTATATAACATCTTGAGAAGGATAGTTTTTACTTGTATTTTTTATAGCTTCTCTTATTATTTTTTCTGGCTTGGGAGGTTTAACGTATTTAACTTCAACTTCCGTTAATATTAGATCGGATGTGCGTAGTTTTACTTTCAATGTTGATTGAATGTCGCTGCTTACAAATAAAACTTTTTTCTTTGTATATCCGATATAGGAAACTATCAATGAATCTCTTTCCTGAAGTTTAGATTGGTTAAAGATGGCATAGCCATTTATAGAAGTAGATGCTCCAATACCCGAATTTTGAAAATATATGTTTGCAAAAGGCAATGGATTACTTGTTGCGGAGTCCACAACAAGAACTTTTATGCCCTGTCCAAACGAACAAATAGGCAGAATTATGAATATGATAAGGATTAATCTCATTTTTTTATGTTGCGCCCAACTGTCCACAAGCCCAATAAACCTCACAAAATAACCAATCCATTCTTTATCGTCCTTCCTTGTAAATGAAACAACCCCAATTCTCACTCCTCCACTTTCTCTTTTTCACGTTCCAATTCCATTGCCGCCTGCATTATTCGCAGTTTTCCATAAGAATAAGCCCCTTTGAGTTCTTTGAATAAATCATTCAGACCCATATCCGGATTTTTTTCAAACACCTTGTGCAAGGTTGAGCTTGTTTCTGTATCCAACACTTTTTCTACTTCAATTTGCCTTTCCACGATGCCACGGGCAATGTGGCCTTCTATGGTGCTTTCCGCCATCTCACGCATTTTGGCAATAGCCGCCACATCCATGCCTTCCTTTACCAGCGCATACGTTTTCAGATACGTCTCGCCAACAATTTTGTCGCCCTTTCTTGTACCTGCTTTCTTGCGTTTCTTCCCTGTGGCCGTCTTGAGGTTTTTGGGATTGGCCTTTAAATGATTTTCCACCCTCGAAAGCAAGACATCACGTTTGGCTTTGCGCTTGTTTTCAAATTCTTTGATCACCTCGATTTCTTTGTTCTCCAGAATACATTGAGCCAGATGCGCTGCTTTTTGCAAATCAGAAATTTTTCTGCTCAGCATCTGATCAATTTCTTCCAGGGCGTTGACGTAGGTTTTGGTGCGGGTAAGCATGCCCACTTCACCCATATGCACGAGCAAATCAAAAAGACATTCGTGCAGGAAACCGAGGTAATAATCGCTGCCTTTTTCAATACGTTCTTTGAGCGTGTCGAAGTCGCCACTGGACAACATAGCCGCTATCTGGTTTTGAAATTTGATCGTGTTGTCCCGTTCTTTCTGAATTTTTTGACGAAGGTCGGGCAAGGCATTTTGCATATCAGCATCAGAAAAAACCGTATTTCCACCACCTTTCTGTTCTGTATGATCTATTTGTTTGATGATGGATTCAAAATCGAACGTTTGTCTCAGGGTTTCACTCAAATATTCATTCTGTCCGGCCTGAAGTTTTGTTTCCAAAAGACCCTGATTTTCGTTGGTTCCGGAAAATTCAAGAACCTCCTGATCACAGGAAATGGCTGAGGTATTGATTTTGGTGCGAAGAATTAAACCATCGAGCGACCGCAGGCGCGACAGGGCGACGTACACCTGACCAGGAGCAAAGGCCTGACCAACATCAATAACGGCCTTGTCGAAAGTGAGTCCCTGACTCTTGTGCACCGTGATAGCCCAGGCGAGCTTGATCGGAAATTGTGAAAATGTGCCCGCAATGTCTTCCTGAAGTTCTTTGGTGGTGCTATTGAGGCTGTATTTTTTGTTTTCCCAACTGACTTTTTCAATCGTAAGTTCACGGTTTTCATCCGTCATAGAAACGGTGATCCCTTCATCGCTCAGTTTTGAAATCCGCGCGAGTTTTCCGTTGTAATACCGGTTTTGAGGGGAATCATTTTTGACAAACATCACCTGCGCACCAACTTTCAGGTCAAGTTGTTCAGGCAAAGGGAAAATATTCTCTGGAAATTCTCCCTTAATTTCAGCTTTATAACTATGCGTTTTTCCGGGCAATTCCTTCAATGCCTTCAAATTGATGTCATCGGCCTGCCGGTTGTGGGTGGTGAGGGTGATGACATCTTCCGTTTTTGGAATTTCTGATGTATAATGTTC
>Ga0335397_10005498_pt1 | contig 16586 bp, 15 predicted proteins | sample MAT04_FD_205740 | JGI IMG/M metagenome (GOLD analysis project Ga0335397, IMG submission 205740) | Freshwater microbial communities from Lake Fryxell liftoff mats and glacier meltwater in Antarctica - MAT-04 (spades assembly) (version 2) ... | reverse complement strand
GGAATTGATCGAACGGCATGTCGGCATTGAGTGCGCGGATGACATAATCGCGGTAGTGCCAGGCGAAAGGGCGAATGGTGTCGGTACTGCCGTCGCCGTCGGACTCCGCGAACCCGGCAATATCGAGCCAATGCCGGCCCCAACGTTCGCCATACTGGGGCGAGGCGAGCAAACGGTCCAGCAGCCGTTCATAGGCATCCGGGCTGGGGTCCACGACGAATTCGTCGAGATCGCCGGCATCCGGCAGCAATCCCGTCAGATCGCTCGTCGCGCGACGAATCATGGTCCGGCGATCCGCGCTGGGGGCGAAACTCAGCCCCAGTGTTTGCAGCTTGGCCGCGACGAAACCATCGAGTGGTTGCTGCGTCGCAGCGGTGGCCGGGACCGGATGCCGCGTGATCGGTTGGAAGGCCCAGTACGCCCGGTCTTCAGGGGTGATGTCGATTCCCGCCGGCAATTCCGCCGGTTCAACTCGCGAGGTGGGAGCGCCGGCCGCGATCCAAGCTTCGATGATCGCGATTTGTTCTGCGGGAACTTTCTTCTCGCCCGGCGGCATCTCGCCCGATTTCAGCCGCTGGACCAGCACACTCGCCGCCGGGTCGCCGGGGACAATCGCCGGGCCACCCTCTCCACCTCGGATGACAAATCTCTGCAAACGAAGATCGAGCTTTCCCGAGAGTTCCTCGCCGCCGCCGTGGCAATCCAGGCAGTACGCCTTGAAGATTGGCCGGACCTGATGTTCAAACTGAGGCACATCTGCCACGGCCAAGGCGGGCCATGTGATCAGCAGAGACCAATAAACCAATGAAGATCGATGCATATATCGTCCGGTTCATCAACGATTTCGGGCAGGCAGGTTGGTCGGGCGGCTGTGGAGGCGAGGCTCCTTAATTTTAACCACGGAACCCCCGTGGCGGCAATCGCGGAACCGGTAGGAAATTCTACCGCAGGATCGGTTGCGACTCGGAGCCTTTTCTGGGACAATCTTGTACTTCGGTCGCGATGGTCGCGCCGAGCGTCTGTCTTCGGTGACCAACTGCATTCGATAGAGCGAGTCGTCCCATGCCCTTGTCCCGCGTCGTGTTAGAGCGTCAAATTCAGCAGGCCCGGACGGCAGTTTCGGTGTGGGTCGAATCTTTGCAGAAGGCCGGAATTGAACGCCCGGCATTCCGTAAAAACGTCACCTGGCGGCAGTTGAACGCCAAATGCAATCAAATTCAGCGCCGCTTGAACAGCCTGGCGCAGACCGAGGCGACCGATGCCGAAGTCACCCGCCGTAAGACTGAAGTCGCGGCTGCGGAGTAGTTTGCCGAGTGTGACCTCGATCCAGAGTGTCACGCGCACCATGTCGTCATAATTAAGTGGCGAAATTTTGATGCGTTGGCCGTGACACGGCTACCGGGTGTCTTGTATGCTCATAGGTGTCGGGAGTTTTCTCGCCACGACGCACCCCGCCCTGCTCTCGGAGCGCAACATGCTGCAACCTGCCAATCCGTTCTCCGCGAATCAGGTCTCTCGCCGACGATTGCTGGCCGCGGGCGGACTCGGGGCGCTGGCCTGGAACACCCCCGGCGCGGTGACGGCCGGAGTTGACGCCAGCAAAGTGCTGGGCAAAGGTGCCGCCAAGAAATCGGTCATCTTCGTGCTCCTGTGTGGCGGACCGAGCCACCTCGACACCTGGGATTTGAAGCCCGACGCCCCAGACTCCATCCGCGGACCGTATCAGCCGGTTTCGACCAACGTCCCCGGCATGCAGCTCTGCGAACTCCATACGCATCTGCCGAAAATGGCCGACAAGTTCAGCCTCATCCGGTCGATGACGCACGTCGGCAACATCAGCAATCATTTCGACGCCATGCATCATCTGCTCAGCGGCGAAGCCAACGCCCCGGCCGATGCCGCTTATATGGGGTCCGTCCTGGCGAAACTGCGGCCAAACGAACAAGCCGTGGCGTCCTACGTCTGGCTGATCAAATGCGTGGGCGATCCCGTGTTCTGCGCACCGAACATTGGCAATGGCGGGTCGCTCGGGGCGGCGTTCAGCCCGCTGTTCGTCGGCTCGGCCAACAATCATCCAGCGTTGCCGACGTTCCAGGCCCCCGAAGAGTTGCTCTCGCCGGTCGCCGCCCACCGCATGGATGACCGCCGCCGTCTACTGGCCGGCATCGATCCCGCGAGCGTCGCTCTGGTCGGTCAAAAAGCGACGAAAGACTGGCAGGACATTCATAACAAAGCCTTTGAACTCGCCAACGGCCCGGCCGGCCGGCAGGCGTATGAACTCGAACGCGAGCCAACGGCCGTGCGGGAACGCTATGGCATGCACGCCCTGGGACAGAACTTGCTCCTCGCCCGGCGGTTGGTGGAAACCGGCGTCGGCTTCGTCACCGTCAACGGTTGGACCGGCCCCTCGCCGACCTCTCCCGACGGCGGACCGCCAAGTTCCAGTTGGGATATGCACGGCGGCGAAATGGGGATGGGCAATGCCTTCGGCAACGGTTCGTATGGCATGGGCTGGTGTCTGCCGCGTCTGGATGAAGCGGTCTCGGCGTTGATCACCGATCTCGAAGATCGCGGCATGCTGGAGAACACGCTGGTCGTTGTCAGTGGAGAATTCGGCCGCACGCCGAACATCAATCAGAACGGAGCCGCCAATCCCGGCCGGCAGCATTGGCCGACCTGTTACTCGTCGATCATCGCCGGCGGCGGCATCCGGGGCGGCGCAGTGTATGGAGAATCGGATCGCATCGCGGCGTATGTGAAAGACAAACCGGTCCGCCCGCAAGATCTCAGCGCGACCATCTTCCACGCGCTCGATATCCCGCTGGATCTTCGCGTCGACAATGGCACCGGCTTCGGCCGCCCCGTCTCCATCGGCGAACCGCTGCTCGAACTGTTCGGCTGATCTCGCAGCGGTATCGCATTCTTTCAAAGCCCGGCGTTGGCAACGCCGGGTCTTTTTTTTGCGCAGCTGACGTAGGGTGCGGTCGAGGCATTGCGAGGCCCACCGATCGCGGATTCCAGCACCATGCTGGTGGGCCTCGTCAGAGCACTCGACCCACCCTACGGTTTTCGTACCGCAAAACTCGTCCACGGCCTGGTCGTGGGACACTTGTTTTGGGTGGCTGGGGCGCTGTGGTGGTGACCATTGCCATCGACACGCATGGCCCCAGTTGCGGCCTGATTCTGGGGCTATGTACGTCGTTGACAATCGCGAAGCGTGAGAGCGCCCCAGCCACCCCACTCTGGAGTTTTCAAAATGTCCCACGGCCCACGTTCTGGTGCAACCCGAGCTTGCTTCCTCCCGGCTAGTCAATCCCTTAGCATGGAAAGTGCGGGCGTGTGATAAGCAATGCTGTCTCTTTCTCGAAAGGACGTTCCCATGCTTCACATCGACACGATTCTGCATCCGACCGATTTGTCCGACTCCGCGGGCCACGCTTTGCAGTTGGCTCGTTCTCTGGCACGCGATCACGGCGCGCGGCTGGTGTTGCTCAATGTCGTCGTGCCACCGATCCCCGTGACGGAAGTTTACATCCCCAACGGAGAACTGGTGGAGCTGATGGACCAGCAGTGCCGGCACATGGCCGATCTCGCCGCTCAGATTCAAGACGTGCCGGTGGAAACGCACGTCGTGCAGGGGCAACCCGGCGCGGCGATTGTCTCTGTGGCCGAACGCTGCCAGGCCGACCTGATCGTCATGGGTACTCATGGCCGCAGTGGCATCACACGCATGCTGCTCGGCAGTGTCGCCGAAGTGGTGATGCGGCAGGCCCATTGCCCGGTGCTGACGGTGAAGCCCGGCAAGGCGGACCGCGTTCCCACCGAGGAGACCGAAGCTCAAGCCCAGCAGGCGCGCATGGCCTGGGCGACCATCTGACGGGACATCTGGCGGATGGCACCGGGGTCGCACGTCCCGGAATGCGCGCTCAGTCGGGATGAACCCGTAACCAATGCACGATGGATGACAACAGATAGGCAGATGTCAGCCGCTGCGATTTGGAGTAGGGCGAGGCGATGGTTTTGACGAGGCTCACCATTGATTCAATCAGCGGTGGGCCTCGCAGAGCCTCGACCCACCCTACAAAATGTACTCCTGAAGAATACGCCTCTATGCCGCCTCGAATCTTGATGACGATGGTGAGTTTGTTCCTGCTCGGCTCATTTGCCTTCGGGCAGGAACCACGCGTATGGGACGGTCATCTCGACGCGGTCTATGCGCTGCAGACTTCGCGCGACGGCAAGACGATCCTCTCCGCCGATGTCGCCGGCACGGTCATGGGATGGGATTGGGAGACGAACAAGCTGTTGCAGAAGTTTCCGCTCGCCGACCGCGGCCTGCTGACCCTCGCCGTCTCGCCCGATAATCGGCAGTTCGCCGCTGGCAGCGTGGACGGGAAAATTTTCCTGGCCGATGTCCCGATGCGAACATTCCTGGGCCAGATGGGGAATCCCGCACCGGGCGTGGTGTCTGGCTTCGTTGTCACGCCGGATGGTCGCTTTCTGCTGGAAGGTGATCAGGGAAATTATGTCCGCATGTGGGACACCGCCACCGGCGCGCATGTGCGTGATTTCGGCGGCTCGGTGGGCGGAATTTTCGCCATCGGTCTTGATCCTCAAAAACCGAATGTGCTCGCCGCATCGATGGACGGCATGATTCGGGGCTGGCAGATCGACAATGCGCAACCTGTGCCGGGCATTCAAACCTCTCCGCTGCGGGGCATGGTCGTGGTGCCGGGGGAAACGACGCGGCTCGTCACTCTCGGCGATGATGGCTCTTTGAAACTGATGCGCTGGCCCGCGGTACTTCCGCAAACATTGCAGGGCCACTCGAATCAAGTGACCGCCGTGGCGACCTCGCCCGATGGAAAATGGATTCTGACCGGCAGTCTTGATCAACAGTTGATTCTTTCCAAAAGTTCAGACGGTGCATTCGTCCGCACGTTTCCGGGACCAATCGGCCCCCTCACCGCTGTCGCCGTGAATGCCGACAGCACGATTGCCGCCGCGGCCAGCCAGACGGGCATCATCAAATTCTGGAAGCTCGATGATGGGGCGGAACTCGGCCAGTTGACCGGGCACGTCAATGCGATTTTCGATCTCACGTTTCATGGCGCGCGGAATGAACTCGTCACCGCCGGCCACGATGCCACCGTCCGCGTGTGGAGTGTGCCAGCACCGGCGACCCCCTGGCTCGGCGCTGCCGGTACCATCGCCGAGATTGTCGCCTCCAGCAAAAGCGACTTCGTAGTCAGCGTCGGTGCCGATAAAGCCATTCGCCTCTGGAATCCGACGAATGGCGCGTTGACGAAAACATTGGACGGTTTCGAGCAACCTCTCACCGCGGTCGCCGTCAGTGCCGACGATCAGTGGATCGCCGCTGGCGATGCTACCGGTCAGATTCATCTGCGAAAGCCCGACGGCACAAGCGGCGGAGTGCAGAAAGTCTACGATGGCGCGATTGGCCGCATCGTCTGGAAGCCGGATGGCAAGCAACTCACGGTCTGCGGTTCCGACGGCAAGGTTAAATTGCTCGCCGTTCCCTTCACCGCTGCCGCTGAGCCGTTGAAAGTCATCGACGCCGACACCGTCAAGATTTATGATCTCGCACAATCGGCCGATGGTTCGCAGCTTTTCACCGCGGGCGAAGACAAGCTGGTGAAACTCTGGTCGGCTGACGGGGTGCTGGTTCGGCAGTTCGGACCGTATCCGTCCGTGGTGCGTCATCTGGCCTTGAGTGCCGACGGCACCGCGATTGCCGCCGTCGGCGATCCCAGCGGCGGTCAAACGCACGCTGTGATCTGGAATGTCGCGGACGGCGCGGCGATTCGCGATCTCGATACGGCGATCGGCATCACGGGGGGCTGCTTCCTGCCAGATGGCACGTTCGTCGTTTATGGAGCCGACCGCAAAGCTCGCCGCTACGAACTGAAAACGCCCCTGCTGCTGGAAATGGTGGAATTCCCCACGCCGAACACGGCGGCATTTTCGCTCGCCGACGGCAAAACGCTGATCGGCGGCGGTGCCGACAACAAACTCTACCGCCTGGGTTACAACCTGCAACAATTTCTCCTTGGCCATACCGGTCCGGTCCGAGCCGCGATCTTCGATGGCGATGATATGATTAGCGCCGGTGACGACAGCACGATGCGCCGCTGGAAACTCGCGGACAAATCGGTCACGCAGACCTTTACGGGACACACCGCCGCCGTGCATGATCTGGCCCTCTCCGCCGATCATCTTGCGTCGGTCTCGGCGGACACGAACTTACGAATCTTTCCGCGTGCGAAAACGCCGGAACAACTTGCCGTCAAAGATGTCGCGGCGACGATGACATTCAAGCATCCCGGCATTCTGCGCGCCGTGGCGGCTCAGGGGACAACGTTCGTCACCACCAGCGACGACAGCCTGATTCGCCGCTGGGAACCCACGCTTGGTGAACTGGAACGCCTGAGCGGACAAGCGGGCCAGATTCTTTCCGTCGCCGCCTTGGCCGATGGCCGCCTGATCTCCGGCGCGACTGACAATACCGCACGGCTGTGGGTCCCTTCAGTCACGCAGTTCGCCGCCATCGGTTCGGCACAAGGTTTGAAACTGGCTGGCAGTGCGGATGGAACGTCGTTCGCTGTTGTGGGCCGCGGCCCGGCGGGCATGCCGGATCGGTTGTCAGCGTGGAAACTGGGCGACACGTTGGAACGCACGGCCGGCCCCGTCGACTTGCCCGCTGTCAGCGATGTCGTGGCAATCCAAGCGGATGCTCGGTTGATCGCCCTCGGCAGCGCGCTCGGGTTTTCGCTGTGGAATCTCGCCGATCTCAAGCCGATTACCGAGGTCGTTCATCCCGCCCCCGTCACCGGCTTGGCATTTTCTCAACAGGGGAAACGCCTCGCAGTGGCGGTCGGCCCGACGTTAGTGCATTACGATGTCACACGAAAAGACAATGCCGTCGAAGTCACGCTGGTGCATGACACCATCGCTCATCCAAACAACATTGTCGCGATGGCCGTTGGGCCGGATGATCGGACGATTTTCACAGCGGCGCAGGATAATATCGTCCGCAAATATCAATCGGCGAGTTCCTCGCCGCGCACGATTCTTGCTGCCGGCAAGGCCCCGGTTTACACCACGGCTTACAGTGCCGATGGCCGCTGGCTGGTCTCCGCCGGTGCCGATGGACAAATTCGGTTGTGGAACGTTGCTGCTGGAAAACTCGTCGACCAGGCGGAAACGCCGCAGGCCGTGAATTCGGCGGCATTTTCCGTGGCGGGCGATCTGTTGGTGACGGGAGGCGATGACGGGCTGGTCCGCGTCTGGAAAGTCGCGACGCCGATGATCGATCCGAACACGCCGGTCGCGCCGGAGAACCTGATGGCGAAACTCGAACCGCTGCAAACCTGGACCTGCGCCGACGGCAAGACGAGCCTGCCGGTCCGCAGTGTGATCTTCTCCACCGACTTGAACTGGGTGATCGCCGGCACAGCGCGCGGGACGATGTTCGCCTGGAAAACAAACGAACCGCTGGTCGAGCCGATGAAGTTGGAAACACACAATGCCCCGGTCACCACGTTGCGTTACAACCTGGCGAACAACCGACTGGCGAGTTTTGATACCGCGGGCCATGTCGCCATGTGGAACCCCGGCAACTGGGCGTTTCTTGCATTTCAACGATTGCCTGTCGGCGTGTCGGGCACGAACGGGGCGTATGGGCTGGACGGAATCAGCTGGATCACGGGCCAGCGCAGTGGGAAGATTCTCGTCACGCCGATTACCGTGCCTGGCCGGTAATTTCGGAGCCGGACGCGTCAGCGACGGTCAATGTTCAATCGACCGTCGCTGACGCGTCCGGCTCGGATGAAATGCGTCACACACCGAGCCGCCCGGTCCACATCAGCAGTTGCTTCCAGAACTGGGCATAGTGGTTGCCGACTTCGATTGTCGGCCCGCCGGGAGCTTGAGCCGTGACGCGGGACTCGCCCCAGTCGACGAACCCGCCGACCCAATGCGGGGCGATGTCGCTGGCGAATGCCGCCGTGCGTCCCTCGCCTGCACAGCCAATGGTCAGCGCCGGGTACATCGCGCGCACTTCAAACGCGATATCGCCCGGATAAGGTGTCCCGAACGGTGATACGCCGGTCAATGTTTCCTTCACCTTGGGCGGCAGCAGCCAGTTCTCGACGAAGCCCTCGGCCGCCTGCACCCACGGATGTGTCGCGGCGACCTTCGCGGAGAACGATAACGCTGCCAGGAGCGCCTCGCTGCCCGCTTTGGGAGTTACGCGATTCAGCCCCCCAATCGTCGGCGGACGTTCGTTCCACGGCAGCCCGGCGAGAATTGGATGCGGAATCGGGGAGGCGGCCGTCGATCGGAGTAGCGTCGGCTGATCAAAATTGATGCGGTCATCCATCGCCGCGATTGTCACCGGTAGCAAGTGGTCCAACGGCGTGCCCCCCCAGTTCCCGCCCGACCCGTGATATGATTCCCACCCGCCGATCATGAGCAAGCCCGCCCCTTGCAGCACGCGTTCGGCAATCAATTGCTGCATCACGGGATCGGCCTGCGCCGCCGGATAGTCGCTGAAAACATAGACGGCCCGCGGCTCCAGCAAGTCCTCCGGCCGCAACGGCTGATCGCTGGGAATGTACCGATAGTTCCACCCCCACGCGGACATCAGCCCGCACAAATATCCCGCCGCGCCGTTGAGGGATGTATCGCCGCAGTAGAGGATGGTCATGCTATTTCTTTCAAGAGCCGCCGCGTGTCGCGGCGCGTTATTGAGGTCATAGAGTTGATAATAAACCGAGAAAATTGACTTCGCCATGCAGAGTCGCTACTTTCAACATGACGCAAACTCGTGCGGTCCAGCATGACCGCGATTCAGCGGACTAAAACTGATGATCGCAGATTGAGGCTGGCATGCTCTGGCCATTGATCCTGCCGGCTCAAATCACATTCTGGCTACTCTTGGCCGTGGTAGCATCGCTGACCGCCCTCGCACCGAGAGTCAATTGGAAACGTGGTCACGCCTTCAACATCTCGTTGGTTGTGGCATTGCTGGCGTTCGTCCCTTCCTGCACGGGAGTCATGACGATCCTCGATGCCCAGCGTTTTGGCATCTTTCAATACTCGTCGTTTACCGATATCCACGATCTCCGGATTCAGCGTTTTCTCCCGACACAAGCCCAGAGTATTGAGCTAGAGAAATATGCCTGGGGGCATCGCGCGAAGTATTCCATTACTCAATCTGAACTCACGCAATTCCTCGACGGACTGTGGCACAAATATGGGCCATCGTCCGCGACACCGCGAGACAAACTGGACGATGGAAAAACTGTGACGGACGAGTCTTTCAAGCACGTTTTTCATGGCTTGGACTGGCTCTTGCCGCCAGAGGCGATTGAATTTCGCAGCCCTGTCGAACGCGATGGTGGCGGCGCGACGTACTTCTTTGACCCAAAAACCGAGACGGCGTATCACCGTGCGGGGTATTGGTGACGAGGCCGGTGGGTGGAATGAGAGCCGATTCGGAGATGTCATGATGTGTGTATAATGGAGACCATTATGGGCCGCAAAGCACTTCCTGCATCATCCGCGATAAGCATCACGCCGCGATTGAACAGTATTTGTGTGATTTGCAATGTTGTTTCTCTCCAGGTCTAGCGATGTCGGAGCTTCACAGCCACGTTAGAATTCGGCGATGGACACAGTTTATATCGAAACATCCATCGTCAGCATCGCAGCGGCTTGGCCGAGTCGCGATCTCCAAACCGCTGCGCTGCAGCAGCAAGCCCGCGACTGGTGGCATTATGAACGCCCGAAATTCGAGCTCGTCACTTCACAACTGACGATTACCGAGGCTACCGCTGGTGATCAAACAGCCGCTGCTGAACGGCTCAAGCTGCTGGATGGCATACGACTGGTTCCGATCGACGCGGATGTCGAACATCTCGCCGCGAAGATTCTGGCGGCTCATTTGATGCCACAAAAGGCTGCTGCGGATGCACTACACGTTGCGGCGGCTGCTAGGGCGGGTGTAAAATATCTGCTCACGCTAAATTGCAAGCATATTGCGAACGCTCATGAACTTCCTCGTGTCAATGTCTTGCTTGATGACGAAGGGTTTGGGCAACTCCTGATTTGCACTCCATCACAATTCCTCGGCGGTGATGACGATGACGGCCAGACATCCGATCCTTGACGAACTGCATGCGGTTCGCGAGCGTTTATTGGCGGAATCCGGCGGCACATTGTCCGGACTTGTTGCACGGCTTCAGGCCGAACAAGAGTCCTCTGAGCATCCCATCCAGACAACGGGACGAATCATGCCATGCCTTGAAGCTCCCGAGTCCGGCGAAGTGGAAGTGAAATCTCAGCCGCCACAGCTCAATGCGCGCTTGGTGTAGAATTTGGCCGAATTGCTCGGGCCGGGTAGCGCTGTCGCCCACAAGGATTCTCTGCCGAATCCACTGCCAACCGACTGCGAACCGCTCGACCATCGCCAGTTCTGCGGGCCGGTTTGCTGGCTCGAATGGACACCTGAAAAGCCCAATGTGCCACGGCTGAAATACAGCGATGGAGCTGGTATCTCGTAGAATCATCCCGCCAGAATTTCCGCCAGCAGCGTGGTGGCGTAGACGCCGGAAGGTAGTGTGAATTCAAATCGCAGTCCATTGGGTTCTTCGGCCACTGACAACTCACCGGGACGGATTACCAGTGGTCGCCGCGTGCCGGACAGGATGTCGCCGAAGCTGCGGAATTGATCGGCTGTCAGACCCGATTCGGCCAGGATTTGCGATTCCAGTTCCGCGGCTGCGCCGGTTGGCTGTTTCATCTTGGGGCCGAACATCGGCCCGGTGATCACGGTTTCATTTGCATCGCACCGAGGTTGTTCGACCGTGGGGTCTTCGGCGTGAAACTTGCCGCCGGACGCGACGACTTCCATCACATCGCCTGTCAGCACCGTGGAGATCGTGTTGTTGGCGAGCCGAGCGGCCAGAACGCGGTTGAACAGATCCGACTGCACGGCGGACAGGCTCAAGCGCAGGAGAAATTTGCGACGGGAATAGGGGATGTCTCGCGGCGATTTGCGACCGGCAATCAGATTGTATCCCAAGGTCAGCGTTTCGCCGTCATGTCCGAACCGCTGGTCGCCGTAGTAGTTCGGGAACCCCAATTGTGTGATGCGATCTGTGAGTTGCCGGGCAATTTCGAGGGGGGACAACCCCGCGGCAGTCTCGTCATCAACATGGACATCCCGCACGAGAATGGAAAAGCGGTTGCCGCGGAGATGACCGGTGCGGAGTTTATTGCCGTGGCGGATGGATTGCAGAATCCGAATCTGCTCGGTTTCGGCGGCGGGGATGAGATCAGCCAGTTTGGCGGGGACCGACAGCCATTGCCGGGTGATTGCCCGACGGTCTTTGATGCCCGCAGCACCGATGTCATGCGGTTTGAGGTTCAGGCACCGTGCGAGATGCCGCAGTAACTGTTCGCCGGACAGGTCACGCTTCTCGATCCAGAGGAACAGATGCTCGCCGTCGCCGGAGAGTTCGTAGGCAGGAATTTCTTCCACGACAAAATCTGCGGGTTCCGTTTTCAACGTGCCGGTGAGTTGAGGGAAGCCTTGATGCCAGCGTGGCTTCCGGGGTTGATCGATGCAGTGCGCATCGGGTGCGTCGTCTTCGGAAATTTCTTCCGCATCGTCAGTCATGCTTCGGATTTTCTGCGTAAATGGTGAGCGTGCTGTCAGTTCAAAGTTTAACGGGCGGAAAGTGAAATGTCAGGAATTCCCATCGCAGCCGAACCTCACGAAGGCGAACGTGTCACGAGAGAACTTTGTGCGGAATTCAGTGATCTGCAAAAGTTGATATTGCCTGTCAGAAATAACATGGGATAATTATGGATGACAGGGGAAGCAGACAAATCGTCGCCGCGCTTGGCGATGGAATCGCTACCGCTGTCGCGGGAATGGAGTTCCGGACGCACTTGGGGATCGCCTGTCGTCGGGAACTTTAGGCCCGGCGTTACACAGGCCATGCACACGATCAGTCTTTCGTTCTTTCCCACACCCATCGACTGAGACCACGGACGGTCGAGCATTCCTCGGGGAAACGATCCCGCAACGGAACGAAGTCCGTTCCGACTGCGCAGTGACCGCACCTCAGCGGAGTGCGATGATTCGGCAGGAGTCCTTCATTCGCATATTTTGAACGCACAAATTGATCCATTCGGAGGGAGTCGTGATGAGTACCGGACGCCAATTGCTGGAGCAATTTTCCGCGCGGCAGCAGCCCGATGCCTATCGTCAGGAACACTGGCAAGGCAGCTTCGCCGAGTATCTGGACATCGTGCGGCATCACCCTGAAATCACCCGCACGGCTCACCAGCGGATTTACGACTTGATTGTGTCGTACGGGACCTATGCGGTCGATGAAGGCCGCCGCGATGGCTTGCTGCGGTACAAGTTCTTCGACGATCCCGACAACGACGGGTACGACGCCATTTTCGGGCTGACCGAGCCGCTGATGCAGTTGGTCAACGTCTTTCGCAGTGCGGCTCTCAAATACGGCAGCGAACGCCGCGTGCTGCTGCTGCACGGCCCGGTCGGCAGTTCTAAAAGCACAATCGCGCGGCTGTTGAAGCGCGGCGTCGAACGCTATGCCCGCACGCCGGAAGGGGCGTTGTATACCTTCGGCTGGAAAAGCGACGATGGCACTGTGGAATGGGACCCGATGCACGGCGAACCGCTGCAACTTGTCCCACTGGCGTTCCGTGAAGAAGTCTGCCGCGATCTGAATGAAGGCCGCGATCGCAACACGCAGTTCGTGGTCGAAATCGTCGGTGAAGTCAGCCCGCTGGCGCGGTTCTACTTCAAACAACGGCTCGACGCCTGCGACGGTGATTGGACGAAGGTACTCGAATCGATCATGGTCAAACGGTTCTTTCTCTCCGAGCAGGACCGCATCGGGATTGGCACATTCCAGCCCAAAGACGAGAAGAACCAGGACAGCACCGAACTGACCGGGGACATCAACTATCGCAAGATCGCGGAATTCGGCAGCGAATCCGACCCGCGGGCGTTCAACTTCGACGGTGAGTTCAACGTCGCCAATCGCGGGATCATCGAGTTTATTGAAGTTCTTAAGCTCGATGTGGCGTTTCTGTATGACCTGCTGGGGGCATCACAGGAACATAAGATCAAGCCGAAGAAATTCGCGCAGACCGATATCGACACGGTCATTCTCGGCCATACCAACGAACCGGAATTTCGCAAGCTGCAGTCCAACGAGTTTATGGAAGCGCTGCGCGACCGGACCGTGAAGATCGACGTGCCTTACGTTGTGAAGCTTAGCAACGAGCTGCGGATTTACGAAAAGGATTACAACCCGAAACGCGTCCGCGGCAAGCACATCGCCCCGCACACGCTGGAAGTCGCCGCGATGTGGGCCGTGCTGACTCGGCTCGAAGAACCCAAGCATCACGGCTTGACGCTGCTCCAGAAACTGAAGCTCTACAACGGCAAAACGCTGCCCGGCTTCACGCTGGAGAATATCGAGCAGCTTCGCAAGGAAGGCAAACACGAAGGCTTGCAAGGCATTTCGCCCCGCTATGTGCAGGACAAAATCTCCAATGCTTTGGTCAACAACACCGAGGCGACCTGCCTGAATCCGTTCATGGTGCTGAACGAACTGGAAACCGGCTTGCGGCATCACTCGCTGATCGCCAACGAGGAGACGCGCGAGAATTACCGCCGGCTGATTTCCGTCGTGAAAGATGAATACACGGATGTTGTGAAGAACGAAGTGCAACGGGCCATCGCCGCGGACGAAGAGGCGTTGACCCGGCTGTGCTCGAACTACATCGACAACGTGAAGGCGTATACCCAGCGGGAGAAAGTCCGCAATAAATTCACCGGCCAGGACGAACAGCCGGACGAACGCCTGATGCGGTCGATTGAGGAACGGATCGACATCCCCGATCAGCGGAAAGACGATTTCCGCCGGGAGATCATGAACTACATCGGGGCCTTGGCACTCGATGGCAAACGGTTCGATTACAAAACCAACGAACGCCTGCACAAAGCGTTGGAAATGAAGCTGTTTGAAGACCAGAAAGACACGATCAAACTGACCAGCCTTGTGTCTAACGTGATCGACAAGGACACGCAGGAAAAAATCGACGTGGTGAAGTCACGGCTGATCCGCAACTTCGGCTACAACGAAGAATCCGCCACCGACGTGCTGCAATATGTGGCGAGCATTTTTGCACGCGGGGATGTGAAAGTTTCCAATTAATGTAACACAAGTCGCTTGCGCTTCGCGGATGCCGCAGGCAAGCAATGAATTCTTGCAGCCCCGCGCAGCGGTCCCGAGTGACGACATCAAGATTCTTAACGAGGACTCAGCACCATCCAAACCATGACCGCCACCACCGACATCAAGGATTTCAGTCTGCCAACCCCCACCGGCCGCCCTTCCCAGCGCGGCGAGCCGACATGGGAACTCGCGTGCCAGTTTCCTCAGCAAGGCGAGTGGACTGAGGAGCAGTATTCTTCGCGAGAGTTTGAGGGCATCGTCGAATACGTAGATGGGAAATTGGTGTTCCATTCGATGGTCTCACGCCGGCATCAGGATATCTGGGAACTGCTTTACGATCTTTTGCGAGGATATGCGCGTCCGCGCCGTCTAGGCAAAGTCTACTCCGCGCCGATGCGCTTGCGGATTCGGGAGGGAATTCAACGAGAACCGGATGTCGCGCTGGCCGGACTTGATCAACTGGGATCAGTCAGCGGTCCGCTGGAGGGTGCCAAACTCGTCATGGAGATTGTCAGCGAATCGAAGGTTGACCGTGAACGGGATCTCGTGGAAAAGCGGATCGATTACGCGCACGCGAACATCCCCGAATACTGGATCGTTGACCCCGAAACCGAAACGATCACCGTGCTGACCTTGCCCGCCGGGCAAACCGAATATGCCGTCCATGGAGAGTTCAAGCCGGGGGAGATGGCGAACTCGAAATTGCTGGACGGCTTTACGGTCGACGTGACGGCGTGTTTTGCGGCCGGGAAGGAGACGCAGGCATGAATTCCACATTGACTCCCGCTTTATCACGAACTGATACGCCCAAGGTGCCGTCTGATATTGGCGACCCAACTTGGGAAGTAACTCGCCTGTTTCCCAGGCAAGGCGCTTGGACGGAAGCCGATTTCATCGCGTTGGATGCGAGTTGCCTGGTGGAACTGAACCAGGGAGTGCTGGAGTTCCCGGAGATGCCAAGTTTGGCCCATCAGATCATTCAGAAAAAGTTGTCGCGTGTGTTGGATGATTATGTGACGCGAAATCGGCTCGGCGAGGTCCTAAATGCCCCGACTGCAATCCGCTTGCCGGAGGGGCAGCTTCGTGAACCGGATGTGGTATTCCTGGCTCAAGCAAGATTGCCGTCGAATTTGGATGAGATACCCGACGGAGCCGATTTGGCGATTGAGATCGTCAGCCCGACGCTTAAAAGCCGCAAACACGATCTGGTGACCAAACGTCTCGAATACGCTCAGGCAACCATCCCTGAATACTGGATCGTCGACCCCGAAACCGAAACAATCACCGTACTCACCTTGCCCGCCGGCCAAACCGAATACGCCGTCCACGGCGAGTTCAAGCCTGGGCAGACGGCGAACTCAAAACTGCTCGATGGTTTCACGGTCGACGTGACGGCGTGTTTCGTGGCGGGGAAATAACCTTGATTCGGGAGCGACGGAATGCGGGCTAGGCTATCCGGACTGATCATTTTGCTGACCATCAACCTCACTTTAGCAGAGGATGAGACGAAGACATCCCCCGCGGACGAAGCGATTTCGTCGGCCATCAACGTCTTGGAAGGCAAACTGGAAAAAACCGAGGACACACTGTCTCAAGCAAAAATTCATCGAGCCATAAGCGAATTGAAGGCGATACGAGAAGCAGAGCAGACAGTCGAACAACTAAACGCTGTCGACTTCGAGGTGGATCCAACTGTCCTGAAGAACAAATTTCAAGCTCGGACAATCTACGAGCCTAAAGTTGGCATTCTAACCCTGGTTTACGACTTCTCCAAGAAGGATCAACTTCTGGACTTTACCACTGATAATTCAAAAGCGATCGTGATGAAAAGATCGCTCATTATTGATGGAAGCGACCATGTTACCCACAGGGTTAAGTTTAAATCCTTCACGGTAAAGGGCCTTTGGGGACTGAAGACGATGCGTGGAGGCGGAATATTATCCACCAACGGATCGCATTTAGGCGTTGGTGGTCTGAATCAGGATACTCTCTATCTTGGCGTGCCAGGTGCCAGCACAATTTCTAAGATTGTACCCCAAAAAATTCGTTCAGGAGTAATCCCTTTTGAATTCGGCGTCTCACCTCAAAAAACGGCTGTGACATTTGGCAGCGAGCGGCTTACTCATCCGACAGTTAAAAAGGATGATATGCACCAAATTGTTCTCGACGGTGGAACCGAAGGCTATGCATTTTCAAGGCTGACAATTTCCGGCGTTCCCGAGCCGAAATGGTTTCAAGAGTTTTTGGAAGCAGAGTGATGTTGAATTTAGCAGGCAG
>Ga0335397_10005495_pt1 | contig 16592 bp, 12 predicted proteins | sample MAT04_FD_205740 | JGI IMG/M metagenome (GOLD analysis project Ga0335397, IMG submission 205740) | Freshwater microbial communities from Lake Fryxell liftoff mats and glacier meltwater in Antarctica - MAT-04 (spades assembly) (version 2) ... | reverse complement strand
TTGCATACGCGTGTGCGTATGGCCCGAAGTAGCGGGTGCCCTTGCGCTTGCGACCGCGCATCACCAGTGCCCTCGGGAACTGCTCGTCCAATGTCACTGCGAGGAACGGGTAGCTCTTGTCGTCACGCAGGCGGACATTGAAGCGCGGGTGGTGTTGCTTGATCAGGCTGTGCTCCAGCATCAGCGCTTCGACTTCGTTGCGTACCTCGATCCACTCGACGGAGGTTGCCGTCGCCACCATTTGCGCGGTGCGTGGGTGCATGTTGCGCGGGTCTTGGAAGTAGTTGGAGAGCCGCTGACGCAGGCTGGAGGCCTTGCCGACATATATGACGCGCCCGTCTTTGTCCTTGAACTGATACGAACCCGGTGTCTCGGGAATCGTGCCGGTGGGTGGGCGCGTGACCATCGACTCGACTCTACGGGGAGCAAGACGGTGTCGCGGATAGGGTTGGCTCGTGCCCGGCCGCTACCAATTCTCGATGCCCGAACGCCCCACCCGCGACGGCTGGTTCAAGGTTGGCGCCCTCGATGTCACCACCACGGCGCTGCTCGTCGGCCTCGGCATCATCTCGATGTTCGTGTATGCGATCAACCGCTCGGTGCTGCTGGATCTGGCTTTCCTCGGTCCGCTGGTACGTCAAGGCGAAGTCTGGCGGTTGGTCACCTGGCCAATGGTCAATCCGCCCACCGAGATCTGGGTGGTGCTGACGCTCGCCTTCTTCTGGTTCGTCGGTCACCGGATCGAAGACTCGATCGGCAGGCGCCGGTTCACCACCATGATTGCGCTGATGACTGTGGTGCCGGCAGCGTTGGTGTCGCTGGTGCAATTCGATGCGGTGGCCTACGCATTCGGTCTCGGCATTCTGGGTATCGGGTTGCTGGTGGTGTTCGCACTCGACAATCCGGGCGCGATGTTCTTCTTCGGCATTCCTGCATGGGCAATCGCCGGCGTCTACGTCGGCATCGACATTCTGCGGTACCTCGGCGACCGTCGGTTCGAGACGCTCTTCCTCGAGTTGGGTGTGATCGTGGTGGGCCTGGTCACTGCTCGCCAGTACGGGCTGGTCAGCTCGCTGGAGTTCATTCCCAGGTTCGGTGGCGGTGCGTCGAAGAAGCGGACTGCGCGTTCCACGAAACGACAGGGCGGTTCAACGGTGGTGGCAGGTCCGTGGCCGGTTGCGGACGCAGGTCATTCGACGCTCGACCAGATGGAACTCGATGGGCTGCTCGACAAGATCAGCGCGCAGGGCATCGACTCGCTGTCGCGCACCGAGAAGAACCGTCTCAACGAACTCAGCAAGAAGCTGCGCGGCCGCTAGCAGTCCCGCGTTTGTGCACTTTCGGTCGCATACCGAGCAGAAGTGCACAAACGCTTGCTAGGCGAGGCGAGTACGGGTGCGTAGTTGGTGGGTATAGGCGACCACGAGTAGCACGCCGGCCAGCAGCGTGGCCGCGTTGGCCAGCATGTGGTAGCCCCACGCCTGCTTCACGAAGCCGGAGGCAAAGGCGGCCATACCGCCACAGAAGCTCATCGTCAGGTCAGCGGTGCCTTGCACTTCAACTCGCGCCTTCGCCGGCACGGCGCCGGTGAGCATGCTGCTACCGGCGATCAAGCCGATGTTCCAACCAATGCCCAGCAGGAACAGGCCGGCGAAGATCAGCGACGGCACATACCCCGCAACGACCGAAACAACAGTGCCGCAGGCGAGCACCACCGCACCGACCATCACCGCCCGCACCTGACCAACGACGCCCACGAAGCGGCCGACGAACGGGGCAAACGCGTACATACCGGCGATGTGCAGCGCTATCACATACGCCGACAGATCGGCCTGCCCGTGGTCCTTCATGTGCGACGGAGTCATCGTCATCACGGCAACCATCGCCGTCTGCGACGCCACCATCGCTATCAACCCCAACGTCGCCAGCTTGCTGCTGCGGATCACAGCCGAAGAGAGACGCACCTGCTGCAGCGGGCGCACCCGCTCGGCGTGTGGGTCGAGTTCGCCGTTGATTGCCAGCGGATCGGGGCGCAGCCGGCGAGCAATCACCGCCAGGGCGACCAGCAGGAACAGGGACGCGAAGAAGAATGGGCCGATGAACTGGTCGAGGCCAAAGGCCTTGCCAACCCTCTTCTCCCACGGCGTCAGGATTGGACCGAAGATGGCACCCAACGTGCCGACCACCACGACGCTGGCAATTGCCTTCGCTCGATCGTGCTCGCGTGCGAGGTCCGCAGCCACGTACCGACCCTGCAACGTGGCTGCCTGGGCGCCACCGAAGCACACCATGCCGACAAGGAACAACGGGAACGAACGCAGCTGGCCACCGACGCCGGCGACCACAGCCCCGAACGACCCCAGGCCAAAGGCAACCATCAGCCCGGGGCGACGACCGTTGCGGCGCATGAACGCCGACAGCGGCACCGCCAGGAACGCGGCACCAAAAGTGAACGCGGCGGCACCAGAGCCGGCGAAACGGTCCTTGCCGTGCAGTAGATCCTTGGCCAGCAGTGCGCCAACAGCGACGACACCGGCGACGGCCGCCTGCCCAGGAACCTGGGCAAGGCGAAGCGTGAGCAGTGTGCGCCGCTGCAGCACGGAGTGGTCGGCGACGGTGTCGACCACCAGTGGAGTGTCAGTCACAGGGTTGACGGTAGCAAGCCGCGTCAGCCGTCGAGCAGTGGCTTGAGGAAGCGCCCCGTGTGACTGTCGTCCACCTTCGCCACCGTCTCTGGGCTACCTTGCGCAACCACCAGACCGCCACCACTGCCGCCTTCGGGCCCTAGGTCGACGATCCAGTCGGCAGTCTTGATGACGTCGAGGTTGTGTTCGATGACCAGCACCGTGTTGCCCTGGTCGACCAGCCGTGACAGCACGGTGAGCAACCGGCGGACATCCTCGAAGTGCAGACCGGTGGTGGGCTCGTCGAGCAAGTAGATGGTGTGACCCGTGTTGCGCTTGGCGAGCTCGGTGGCCAGCTTGACGCGCTGTGCCTCACCACCCGACAGTGTGGGCGCCGACTGGCCCAGGCGGACGTAACCGAGGCCGACATCCATGAGCGTGCGCATGTAGCGGTGAATGGCCGGCTGGTTGGCGAAGAAGTCGACAGCCTCGGCCACCGGCATGTCGAGAATCTCGGCGATGTTCTTGCCCTTGAACTGAATGTCGAGCGTGTCGCGGTTGTAGCGGGCGCCCTTGCACACCTCACACGGCACATACACGTCGGGCAGGAAGTGCATCTCGATCTTGATGGTGCCGTCGCCGCTGCATGCCTCGCAGCGACCCCCCGCCACGTTGAAGCTGAAGCGACCGGGCATGTAGCCCCGCACCTTCGACTCGGCGGTGGTGGCGAACAGCTTGCGGATGTTGTCGAACACACCCGTATATGTGGCGGGGTTGCTGCGCGGTGTACGACCGATGGGCGATTGATCCATGTCGATCACCTTGTCGAGCTTCTCGATGCCCTTGATGCTCTTGTGGCGCCCAGCCGCAGTCTTCGACTTGTAGATCTTCTGCATCAGCACCGGCAGCAGAATGTCGCGCACCAGCGTGCTCTTACCGCTGCCGCTCACGCCGGTGACGGCCACGAAACAGCCCAGCGGAATCTTCACATCGAGGTTGCGTAGGTTGTGTTCTTTTGCGCCCTGGATCTCGAGCCAATCGGCTCCCGGCTTGCGGCGCACCTGCGGCACCGGAATGCTGCGCTTGCGGCTGAGGTACTGACCCGTGATGGACGCCTTCGACTTGAGGATGCCCTTCACCGGACCGCTGTACACCACTTCCCCACCATGCTCGCCGGCACCGGGGCCGATGTCGACGATCCAGTCGGCCTCCATGATGGTGTCTTCGTCGTGCTCCACGACCAGCACCGTGTTGCCCAGGTCGCGTAGGCGCAGCAGGGTGTCGATGAGGCGACGGTTGTCGCGTTGATGCAACCCCACGGACGGCTCGTCGAGCACGTACAGCGTGCCGACGAGGCCGCTGCCGATCTGGCTGGCAAGACGAATGCGCTGCGCCTCACCGCCGGCCAAGGTGCCGGCGCTACGTGAGAGCGAGAGGTAATCGAGGCCCACGTCGAGAAGGAAACCGAGGCGAGCGTTGATCTCTTTCGTCACTCGCTCGGCGATCATGCGGTCCCGCTCGCTGAGCTCGAGCGCGCCAAGGAAGTTCGACGAATCGCCGATGGCCATCTCGCAGATCTCGGAGATGTTCTTATCGTTGATGGTGACCGCCAGCGTGGACGGCTTGAGTCGGGCGCCCTTGCATTTCGGGCATGGCACCTCGCGCATGTAGCCCTCGTACTGCTCGCGGGCCCAATCGCTCTCGGCGCCCTCACGGCGGCGATTGAGCCACGGCACGACGCCTTCGTAGGCGGTGGAGTATTCGCGAGTGCGGCCGTAGCGGTTCTTGTACTTGACCTTCAGATTGCCCTCGACGCCGTAGAGGATGACCTTTTGCTGCTTGGCATTGAGGCTGCCGTACGGCGCGTCCATGTCGATGTCGTAGGTTTCGGCGACTGCTTCCAGCATGCGCGTGAAGTACTGGGTGCTACTGCTGCGCCACGGTGCGATGGCCCCGCCGTTGATGGACAGGTCCTGGTCAGGGATGAGCAGCTCGGGATCGACCTCGAAGGTGGTGCCCAGGCCGTCGCATGCTTCGCAGGCGCCATACGGCGAGTTGAACGAGAAGTTGCGCGGGGCCGGCTCGTCGTAACTGGTGCCACACTTCGGGCATGCGAGGTGCTGGCTGAAGATGAGCGTCTCGCCTTCCACGGCGTCGCCACCGGCCGCATCCTTGGCGGCGAAGAGCTCGATCTCGGCGACCCCGTCGGCCAGCTTCAGCGCCGTCTCCAGCGAATCGGTGAGGCGTCGCTCGATGCCATCGCGGCGCACCAGACGATCGACGATGATCTCGATCTTGTGCACCTCATAGCGCGCCAACTTCTCGTCGCGCTTGAGGAACTCGGCGATGTCGACCACCTCGCCATCGACCCTCGCGCGCACGAACCCTTGCCCGGCAAGGTCGTCGAGCAGCGTGCTGTACTCGCCCTTGCGGCCGCGCACCACCGGTGCCAGCACTTGGAAGCGAGTGCCGTCGGGCAGCAGCAGAATGCGGTCAACGATCTGCGACGGCGTCTGGCGCTGCAGCCGAGTGCCATCGTTGGCACAGTGCTGCACACCGATGCGGGCGAACAACAGGCGCAGGTAGTCGTAGACCTCGGTGATGGTGCCGACTGTGGAGCGTGGGTTGCGGCTGGCGCTCTTCTGGTCGATGGAGATTGCCGGCGAGAGACCCTCGATGACATCGACATCGGGCTTGTCCATCTGCCCTAGGAACTGGCGGGCGTAGGCGCTGAGCGATTCCACGTACCGACGCTGACCCTCGGCATAGATGGTGTCGAACGCCAGGCTGCTCTTACCCGAGCCGGACAGCCCAGTGAACACCACCAGACGGTCGCGAGGGATCTCGATACTGACGTTTTTCAGGTTGTGCTCGCGCGCGCCACGCACGACAATCTTCGCTTCGGGGGCAGCGGCCATGTCGGGAGGATACCAAACGAACACCTGTTCTCTGCAACCACGGCCAGCTCAGTTTCGGCAGCCGAAGATTGATCGTCAACATTCGTTGAAGTTGCCTGCTCAGCGTGCCGATAGACGAGCATGAGCATTGGCGCCAGTCACGACACCACGTTCACGCGTGCGGCACAGCGCGTGCTGGAACACCTTTCTGCGACCACCGGCCTGGGCACCTGGGCCGTGTGCAGGGTTGGCCAATACGGTAGCCAGACGCTGGTCGTCGACGACGCACTCGGCGCAGTTCACGGCAACACGACGCTGTCCGAACCTTTTGGCCAGGATGCGTACATCCGCGTCGCAGCTCCCGTGACCTTCCCCGATGGCCAGCCGTTCGGTGAGCTGGTTGGCTTCGACCGGCGCGAACCATCGATCCCGGTCGGACAGAGTTCGGCGCAGGCCCGTGTTTTCGCGACGCTGTTGGGCGCGCTTGCCGCCGCCGAGGCGACGCTGTGCATCGAACGCCGGATCGCAGAGATTCGCGACGGACTCGCGGACCCGCTGACCGGTCTGGCCACTCGCCAAGGTTGGGAGCAACGGCTGCGACGCGACGAGCAGTTCTGCCGCGAGTTCGGCGAGCCGGCTGCGGTCATGGTGATCGAGCTGGATGACCTGAAGCGCAACAACGAATTGCACGGCCACTCCGCCGGCGACGAGCAGCTGAAGGTAGCCGGCACCGTCTTGCGCGAGGTGCTGGCCGGCCGTCACTACGGTGCACGCATCACCGGCGACCGACTGGCTGCACTGCTGGTCGGCGTGAGCGACCACGAGGTTGCTGAGCTGGAGCGTGTGACCCGCCAGGCCCTTGCTGCATCCGAAGTGTCAGCCGCAGTTGGAGTTGGCCGGCGCAGACCGGAGACGGGTATCGAGGGTGCGTTGGTAGCTGCCGATGGCGACATCACGCGGACTCACTCTGTTCGCGAGTCGGCATCGGCCGACGAGAATCAGGCCGCCGAACTCATGGACGCAATGGAGCGCGGGGCAATCAAGCCCTACTTCCAACCGATCGTGGACCTACGAACAGGCGAAGTCGTCACCCTGGAGGCGCTGGCCCGTTGGCATTCGCCAGACGGGGTGCGCGAGCCGGACCAATTCCTCCCGCTGCTCCAGCAGGCAGGGCTACTGGGTGCGTTGTTCGATCGCATCTTGGAGGACGGCCTGGAGAAGTTGGTCGAGTTCCGAGTCATCTCCCCCAACCTGCAGCTGGCCGTCAACTTCGAGTTCGACACCAAGCCGGTCAACTCGCTTCTCGACACCGTCCGCGACCGACTGAATGCATACGGCGTGCCGCCGGAGGCGCTGTCGCTGGAGCTGAGCGAACGCCAGACATTCGAGCTGCCGGCCGACGTCCGCGACGAACTGTTCGCCATTGCCGACATGGGTGTGCATCTGATGCTCGACGACTTCGGTACCGGGTTCGCGTCACTCGAGACACTGACCAGCCTGCCCGTCACCGGCGTCAAACTGGACCGTCGGTTCACCGGCCAGGTCGTCAAAGGCGAGCGCGAGAGCATCGTGGTGAAGGCGATGATCGCGCTGGCCGCCGAGACCGGATTGACCGTCATCGCCGAAGGTATCGAGACGCAGCTGCAGTGCGACCGCCTGGTGCGCATGGGTTGCCGCCTCGGCCAGGGCTATCTGTTCGCACTCCCCCAGCCTGCCGAAGCCGTCGCCACCGTGCTGTCGGCTCCGCTGGTCAGCACCTTCTAGTCAGCCGGCGTCGCGCAGCTCGCGGCGAAGTTCATTGACCTCGTCGCGTAGACGCGCCGCGTACTCGAACTTCAGCTCGGCGGCTGCTTCGTGCATCTCCTCCTCCAACGTTTGGATGAGGCGGGCCAGCTCCTGCTGCGGCATCGTCTTCAGCTCGCGCTGCACCTTGTCGCGCTCGCGGTTGCGGCGGTTGCCCTTGCCCGGGACCGGCGCACTGTCGTCGGGCCGCAGCAGCGAGAGAATGTCGCCGACGGCTTTGCGGATGGTCTGCGGGTTGATGCCGTGCTCGAGGTTGTAGGCGATCTGGCGGGCACGACGCTCGCGAGTGGTATCGATGGCCTTGGTCATGCTGGGGGTGATCTTGTCGGCGTACATCACCACCTGACCGTCGACGTTGCGGGCGGCACGACCGATCATCTGGATCAGCGAGGTCTCGCTGCGCAGAAAGCCTTCTTTGTCGGCATCGAGGATGCTGACCAGCGACACCTCCGGAAGGTCGAGACCCTCGCGGAGAAGGTTGATACCGACCAACACGTCGAACTCTCCAAGGCGCAGAGCGCGCAGGATTTCGATTCGCTGAATGGTGTCGATGTTGCTGTGCAGATATCGCACCCGCAGCCCCTGCTCGAGCAGGTAGTCGGTGAGGTCTTCCGCCATCTTCTTGGTGAGCGTTGTGACCAACACGCGGTCGCCCATGGTGAGACGGGTGTTGATGTTCTCGATCAGGTCGTCGATCTGACCCTTGGTGGGCTTGACGATGACTTCCGGGTCGACGAGGCCGGTGGGGCGCACGATCTGCTCGACCACCTGCTGGCTGTGTGAGATCTCGTAGGGCGACGGCGTCGCGGACACGAAGATGCATTGGTTGACACGCTCGAAGGTCTCCTCGAAGCGCAGCGGCCGGTTGTCTCGCGCGCTGGGCAGCCGGAAGCCGTGTTCGACCAGGATGTCTTTACGGCTGAGATCGCCCAGGTACTGGCCGTGCAGCTGTGGCACGGCGACGTGGCTCTCGTCGATGACGAGCAGGAAGTCTTTCGGGAAGTAATCGATGAGGGTGAATGGCGGTTGCCCGGTGACACGACCGTCGATGTGCATGGAGTAGTTCTCGATGCCGTTGCAGTAGCCGACCTCGGCCATCATCTCCAGGTCGTACTGCGTGCGCATCCGCAGGCGCTGTGCCTCCAGCAACTTGCCGTTGGCTTCGAACCAGGCAAGGCGCTCTTGCAGCTCGGCCTCGATGCCGACGACTGCCTTCCGCATGCGCTCTTCGCCGGCAACATAGTGGGTGGCCGGGAAGACCATCACCTGGCTCATGTCGTTGAGCGTCTCGCCGGTGAGCGGGTCGATGGTGGTGATGCGATCGACCGTGTCGCCGAACATTTCGATGCGCAGCACCGTCTCGTCGTACGACGGGTGGATCTCGATGGTGTCGCCGCGCACCCGGAACTTGCCGCGACCGAGCGCTATGTCGTTGCGGTCGAATTGCAAGTCGACCAGGCGGCGCAGGATGCTGCGCATGTCGTAGTCGACACCCGTGTGCAGCTCGAGCAACTGCCCGCGGTATTCGGCAGGGTCACCCATGCCGTAGATGCAGCTGACCGACGCAACGACGATGGTGTCGCGCCGGGTGAGCAGTGCCGCGGTGGCCGAGTGACGTAGCCGATCGATCTCGTCGTTGACCGACGAGTCCTTCTCGATGTAGGTGTCGCTGGAGGCCATGTACGCCTCGGGCTGATAGTAGTCGTAGTAGCTGACGAAGTACTCAACCCGGTTGTTGGGAAAGAACTCGCGCATCTCCTGCGTCAGCTGCGCGGCCAGCGATTTGTTGGGCGCAAGAATCAAGGTGGGCCGCTGGGTGGCCTCGATGGTCCAGGCGATGGTGGCGCTCTTGCCGGAGCCGGTGATGCCCAGCAGCGTTTGAAAGCGATCGCCGCGCTCGATGCCTTCGGTGAGCTTCGCGATCGCGTGAGGCTGGTCGCCGGCGGGCTGAAACAGAGACTCGACCTTGAACTCGGGCACGGGTTGCAGCCTATCCGGCGAACGAGTGTTCGTCGATATCCGTTGCTGGCGAATGCGGTGACACAAGTACGGTCGCTGCATGGTCATCCTGCTGACACCGCGCCTCCGGCTCCGGGTGGCGCGCGACACGGATGCGGCCACCATGGCTGCGTATCGCGCAGACCCCGAGGTCGCCAAGTATCAGGACTGGGAGATGCCCTACACGCTCGAGCTGGCCATGGCAGGCGCTGCACGGCAGGCGGCGTTCGACGACGTCGTGGAAGGCTCGTCGGTCAGCTTCGCGATCGAACTCGACGGCGAAGTGATCGGCGACATCGTGGCCTGTGTGCGAGCGGGCGGCGGCATTGCCGAGATGGGCTACACCCTGGCTCCGCGACATCACGGCCACGGGTACGCCACCGAAGCCGCAAATGCCATGGTCGACCATCTGCTGCAACACCACGGCGTGCACCGCATCGAGGCCAGTCTCGACCCCGAGAACATCGCATCGATGCGCGTGCTGGAGGCGTTGGGGATGCGCTTCGAGTGCCTCGCCCGCGACGGCTACCTGGTCCGTGGTGAGTGGGTAGACGACCTGCGCTACTCACTGGTCGCTCAGGACCGGGCTGCCTGGTTGCAGCGTCCTCGGACGCCGGCAGCCAAGGTGGAGCTCGTCGAGGTCACGCCAGAAGATGCGTATCTGTGGGGTCGACTGCGCACTCACCACTCACAAGAGCGCTTCGTGTCGCCCATGGCGCTGTCGTTCCGCGACGCACTTTTCCCCGAGGTGTACGCGGGCGCACCGATGGTGCCGTGGATGCGAGGCGTCCTTGCCGACGGCGAGCGAGTCGGCTTCATGATGATGGGCATGGTCACCGAACATCACCCCGAGCCGTACCTGTGGCGATTGCTGATCGACCGCCTGCAGCAACGCCGCGGCCTCGGTACGCAGGTGCTCGCGGCGCTGTGCGACCAACTCCGGGAATGGGGTCACCCAACCCTGACCACCAGCTGGGGCCAGGGCCCCGGTTCACCAGAGCGCTTCTACTTGCGTCACGGCTTCGTCCCCACCGGCGACATCGAGGACGACGAACTGGTGGCCCGCCTCCAGCTGTAGCGGCGCGTCCGCCAGCGGGCTGCTCGGCAAGCAGGCACATGCCGCCCGTGCGTGAGAATTGGGGTTCAGCTGAACCGCTTACTCGCCTCGTGACAATCACCGCTCCGAGTCATTGATCCTGATCGGCTTCGTCGACCTTGTCGTTGCGGCCGGCGAACCGGTAGTCGGCGGGCAGTTGGGGCAGGGATTGCAGCCACGTCCAGAGGCGCTCGATCTGCTCGTCGAGCGCATCCGGGTGGCCGCCGTTGTCGATGACGAAGTCCGCTGTCTCCAACCGAAGTTCCCGCGTCGCCTGCCGAGCAATGCGAGCGCGAGCATCGGCTTCGTCGAAACCTCGATACTTCACCAGCCGCTCCACCTGTGTTTCCACCGACACGTCGACGACGATCTTGCCCTGCAGGCCCTCGCGCGGGTTCTCTGTCAGTAACGGGATGTCCAACACGACCACGTTGTCGGTGGCGACATTCTCCATCACCTGACGGTTCATCTCCGCCCCGACAGCCGGGTGCACAATGGCGTTGAGATCCTTCAGCGCGTCTGCGTCCGCAAAGGCAATGCCGGCGAGCGCCGCACGATCGAGCGAGCCGTCGGCCGCAATGACGGCTTCACCGAAACGCTCAGCCAGCTTCAGCAACACCGGCGAGCCCGGTTGCTGAACATCCCGGACGACTTGGTCGGCGTCCACGATCACCGCGCCTCGCGCCGCCAGCGCTGCGCTGACAGTCGACTTCCCGGACCCAATACCGCCCGTCAACCCCACCAAGATCATGCCGCGATGCTAGCTGTGGGCCGTCGCGCAACGAGGTGACGAGCAAGCACTCGCGGACCGCACCGGCACGCCCAAGTAGCATCCGGGGGTGGCCGACGATACCGACGAACTGGCGAACACGCCGGCCAACGACCCAGACCCCACATCCGTCGGCTGGCCACTCGTTGAACGGCGCACTCGCAACCGCACGCCGCCGGAGGGTATCGACCGTCGCTCACGAGGCTCGAACGACACCGGGCCGCTCACGCTCGGCCAGCCGGGCAATTCCGTCCCGCCAACGCTCACCGCCGCGCCACTCTGGCCGTTTCGAGTTGCAGCACTCGTCGGCGCGTTGGTGCGGGCGCAACCCGATCTGTCCTGGCACAACTGGAGCCTGGTCGCCATCACGGCCGCCGCCACCGTATTCACTGCTGCTGCTTGCCTACGCCCCGTCGCCTACCGCAACGACCCGAAGACCCGGCTGCGCATCGTCGTCGAACTGGCCGCCGTCGTCGCCGCCGTGCTGCTGAGCGGGGCCTGGGCGTCACCCTTCGTTCTTTTCCTCGTACCCATCGGCATGCTTTCCGGTTTCGCCACCGGTGGCATTTTCAGTGCCCAGCTGACCGCCGCCGCAGTCGCGGTCATCACGGTGCAACACGTTCCCAACGTCGGCGTGCGCCAAGGCCTGCAGGACGGTGCGCTGTGGGTAGGGCTGCTCGGCCTTGTGGCCTTCACCAGCGGTCTCGCCCACCGCGCCGCGCACGACGCGGCGCGCCAACAGCAGGTGGCACTCGACAGGGTCAGCCGCCTCGCCGAGGCGAATTCACTGCTCTTCGCGCTACAACGCGTGGCCCAAACCTTGCCCGCCTCGCTGGACCTGGAAGAAGTACTCGATTCAACCGTCGGCCGTCTGCGCACGATGGTGCGCCACGACCTTCTTGCGGTCTACCTCGTCGACCTCAACATCCGCCGCGCCACACCAGCGCGCACCCACGGCGGCAACACCGCCCGCACCTACCCTCTCGACCGGCTGCCCACAGGACTGCGGCAGTCAGCCGAGTCGCTGAAAACCGTCCGCATCGACCAGCTACACGAAGGCGAAGGCGTCTCGCCCGACGCCAAGTGTGGCCTCTACGCAGCGCTCCGAGCGCGTGGCGCGCTCGTCGGTTTCATCGCCGTCGAATCATCCTCCGCTGACGCGTTCGGCCAGCAACAATCAGAGATCGTCCACGGCCTCACCGAGCCGTTCGGCATCGCCATCGACAACGCCCGTATGTTCCGACGCATCCGCACACTCGCCGCCGATGAAGAGCGCACGCGTATCGCCCGTGAGCTCCACGACCACGTCGGCTCGTCACTTGCGATGATCGGCTTCGAGGTTGACCGCGCGCTCTCGGTCGCGGCCGACGGAGGCACTACTGAACCCGTCCTGCGCGAACTTCGCCAGCAGATCTCCGCTGTTGTTCGTGATGTGCGTGACACCCTGTACGACTTACGCACCGAGATCACCGACAGCCGCGACTTGGCAGCCACCGTCGCGGAGTTCCTCACTCGCGTCGGCCAGCGCAGCGGCATCGAGACGCGCAGCGACATTCGACTCAGCGAACGGCTGCCACTCCTGATGGAACGCGAACTCTGGCAGATCGTCAAAGAAGCGATTCTCAACGCGGAGCGCCACTCGCACGCCGGCCACCTGCTGGTCAGTGGGCGCCAGAACGGCGCCGAGCTGCAGTTCGCAATCCGCGACGACGGGGTCGGCGTCGATGCCACCGATGCCCGGCCAGACAGTTACGGTCTGGTCGGCATGCATGAACGCGCGGAGCGCCTCGACGCCGAACTGACGCTGCAGTCACTCACTGCCGGCGGAACCGAAGTCCGTATTCACCTCGTGATGGAAGGGCGGCCCAGCCAGTGAGCGTCTCAGTCATACTCGTCGATGACCACACCATGCTGCGCCAGGGGCTACGCCGGGCGCTCGAAGCGGAGGGCATCAAGGTACTTGGCGAAGCCGCCAACGGCGAAGAGGGTGTTCGCGTGGCTCTCGCCACCCACCCAGATGTTGTGCTGATGGACGTTTCGATGCCAACCGTCGACGGCATCGAAGCAACCCGCCGCCTGGTCGCCACCGAGAGTGGAATGCGTGTCGTCATGTTGACAATGCACATCGATCGGGAAGTGTTCGACAGCGCGCTCAAGGCCGGTGCCGTCGGCTATGTCACCAAGGACTCGTCCATCAGCGAGGTGGTCGAAGCCATCCACATCGCGGCCAACGGTGATCGTCCGATGTCTCCACGTCTCGCAGAAGCACTGCTACACGAAGCCCGGCGCGACACCGACGGCATCATCTCCACTCGCGAGGAGGAGGTCCTGCAACTCGTCGCCGACGGGCTGGGCACCAACGAGATCGCCGACAGCCTGTTCATCAGCCATCGCACCGTGAAGAACCACCTGGCATCCATCTACGAGAAGCTCAACGCTCGTGACCGGACGCAAGCTGTCCTGATGGCGGTCAAGATGGGCATCGTCAAACTCACCTGAGAACGCAAGATGGCACGGCCGTGCGGCCGTGCCATCTCTGTAAACGATTCAGAGAATCAGGAATGTCGTGATCGGCTGTCGCGATCAGGCCTCGGGTGCCTCGTCAGCAGCCTCGACCTCAACGGCAGGCTCTGCCTCAACGGCAGACTCGACCTCAACGGCAGATTCGACCTCAACGGCGGCGACCTCAACGGCAGGCTCTGCTTCAACGGCAGACTCGACCTCAACGGCAGATTCGACCTCAACGGCGGCGGCTTCAACGGCAGGCTCTGCCTCAACGGCGCCTTCGACAGCGTCAGCTGCCGGCGGTGCCTCGCCTGGGTTCTCCTCGTAGTACTCGGCCCATGCGGCCTCGCGCTCGGCATCGTCGCCACCAGCAGCCCAGTTGCCGTGCTCGTCGATCTCGAAGTGCGAACGGTACTCCTCGGCCAACTCGCCGCCCTCGGCAGCCTGCTTGATCGACAGGCTGATACGGCGACGGGCCAGGTCGAGATCGATGATCTTGACCCACAGCTCCTCGCCGGGCGTGACGACCTGCTCGGGCGAGTCGACGTGGTGCGTGGACATCTCCGAGATGTGCACGAGACCTTCGATGCCTTCGCCAACCTGCACGAAACCACCGAACGGCACCAGCTTGGTGACACGGCCGTAGACCAGCTGGCCCACTTCGTGCGAGCCGGCGAACTCCTGCCACGGATCTTGCTGGGTGGCCTTCAGCGACAGGCTGATGCGCTCACGGTCGAAGTCGACATCGAGCACCTGGACGGTGACCTTGTCGCCAACGGTGACAACGGCACCTGGGTGGTCGACGTGCTTCCACGACAGCTCGCTGACGTGGATGAGACCATCCATGCCACCGAGGTCGACGAACGCACCGAACGACACGACGCTGCTGACAACACCCTCGCGGATCTCGCCCGGCTTGAGGTTGGTGAGGAAGCTGTCGCGGCTTTCCTTCTGCGTCTCTTCGAGGAATGCACGACGGCTGAGGACAACGTTGTTGCGGTTCTTGTCGAGCTCGATGATCTTGGCCTGGACGATCTTGCCGACGTACGGCACGAGATCGCGCACACGGCGCAGCTCGACGAGCGACGCGGGCAGGAAACCGCGCAGGCCGATGTCGACGATGAGACCGCCCTTGACGACCTCGATGACCGGACCCTCGACGGTGCCTTCGGCTTCCTTGATCTTCTCGATGGTGCCCCATGCACGCTCGTACTAGGCACGCTTCTTCGACAGGACCAGGCGGCCTTCCTTGTCTTCCTTGGTGAGCACCAACGCCTCGACGGTGTCGCCCAGCGACACGATTTCGTGCGGGTCGACGTCGTTGCGGATGCTCAGCTCGCGCGAAGGGATGACGCCTTCGCTCTTGTAGCCGATGTCGAGAAGAACTTCGTCCTTGTCGATCTTGACGACAATGCCGTTGACCAACTGGCCGTCCTCGACGGAGACCATGGTGCCTTCGATGGCTTCGGAGAACGACATGCCGAGATCGTCGGACACGACCTCGCGGGGGGTGTAATTGCCCTCTTCGTCAAAGGTGCCCCAGGCACCAGAAGTCAAGAAGGAAGTAGAGGTATCGGACAAGAGACGATCGCTTTCGGACAAAAACCTAGGTAATCCGGCGGATTCCGGACCTGGCGAGGATACCAGCGGTCCCGGCAAGTGTCATCAGCTGCGTCGTGCGATCACCAAGAATTCAGCGGTCTCGGTAGTGGGGGTTGCCAGCTGGTACTCACCTGGCTCCACGCTGTTGATCGACTCGACGGTCAACCCGGCCAGCCGACACAGAACACGCAGCTCACGCGGCGTGTAGCAGCCCGTCCACAGATCGACGGGTTTGGGCTCGCCTTGCTCGTTGCGGACTTCGGTGCGCTCGTGACTCACACCGGTGGCTGCATCGAAGGTCGCATCCGGATTGTCGCCGGCGGCGAAGTACTTCACGGCGAAGTAGGCATTGAACGCACTGAGCGCCAACGCTCCACCGGGCTCGAGCGCGCGGGCCATGCCGTTGAGCACCGTCTCGTCGTCGCCGTTGGCCGTCATCAGGCCGAATGCCCCCTGGCAGAGGCAGATCACGACATCGAATTCGCCGTCGTAGTCCAGGTCGCGAGCGTCGCGGCGTTCGAACGTCGCGCCCGCAGGTGCACCCTCGGTTGCGAGTTCGATGAACCGTTCGCTGATGTCGATGCCATGCACCGTGAGCCCGCGTCGGGCCAACTCGTATGCGTGCCGGCCGGGTCCGCAGCCGACATCCAGCACTCGCTGCCCCGGCTGCAATTGCAGCGTAGCCATGAGGAAGTCGGCCTCCTGGCGCGTCCCCTTCGTGAACGAGTACCGCAAGTACGCGCCCCCAAGGTGATCCGCAATCGGCTCGAACCAATGCGACCCGTGCTCACTCATACCCTGAGTCTGCCCGCGCGCTCACCCTCCCCCACCTCACTCACACGTCTGCGGCACACCACAGAAGTACGTGGCTTTGTGGTGTGCCACAAAACGACAGGCTCGAGGGCACAACACGTCTGCGGCACACCACAGAAGTACGTGGCTTTGTGGTGTGCCACAAAGCGACAGGCTCGAGGGCACAACACGTCTGCGGCACACCACAGAAGTACGTGGCTTTGTGGTGTGCCACAAAACGACAGGCTCGAGGGCACAACACGTCTGCGGCACACCACAGAAGTACGTGGCTTTGTGGTGTGCCACAAAGCTGGAGACTCCGCGGGGGAACGGCGCCAAGGTAGGTCAGGATTTGCCGGCGGCCCAGGTCTTGCCCCAGGCGACGTTGACTTCCAAGGGAACGTCGAGCTGGGCCGCACCGCGCATCAGGTCGATCACCAGCGGGCCGACCTGGTCCATCTCGGCCTCGGGAGTCTCGACGAGCACTTCGTCGTGCACCTGCAGCA
>Ga0335397_10005492_pt1 | contig 16597 bp, 12 predicted proteins | sample MAT04_FD_205740 | JGI IMG/M metagenome (GOLD analysis project Ga0335397, IMG submission 205740) | Freshwater microbial communities from Lake Fryxell liftoff mats and glacier meltwater in Antarctica - MAT-04 (spades assembly) (version 2) ... | reverse complement strand
GTGACCTTGGTGTCCACGGTGCGCCCGGCCGACGCCCAGGCACCCATGGTCCTTCCCGGGCCGGGAACGGCCGGGAGTGGTGGGGCGGCGGAGTCGCCCGAACCAACGCTGATCACCAGCACCAGCTGAGCGGACTCGACGACCGAACGTCGTCGGGCCCGCTCGGTCCGTACGGGCCGTACAGGCCGCCGCTCCTCCTAAGCTCCGTCGCAGGCGAGACCAAGGGGGCCTGATGACAGAGCTGCTCGATCGATCGGCACGTTTCATCGACACGGGGGTGATCGATGGCGTCGACAATCCCACCACGGTGTCGATCAACGAACTCGCCGACAACATCGCGATGGTCGACGCCTTCTCGCACGTGGTGCTGTTCGACACCGGTGATGGGCTCGTGGCCTTCGACACATCGAATCCGTGGGCGGCCAAACACGCGGTGGAGGCGGTCCGCCAGTGGCGGCCGGATCCGTTCCGTGCGCTGGTCTACACCCACGGGCACATCGATCACATCGGTGGAGCGAAGGCGTTTCTCGATGAGGCCGATGCCAGCGGGGCTACCCGTCCCGCGGTGGTTTCCCATGAAGGCGTGCCTGCCCGCTTTGCCCGCTACGACCTCACGAGCGGCTACAACGCCATCATCAACGCCCGGCAGTTTGGGGGAAGCGCACTCACCGATGGCGACGGCGGGCTGAAGGTGGGTCGTTTCGGCCTGAATTGGGTGCAACCCTCCACCACATTCGACGAGAAGATGAGCATGAAGGTGGGCGGGCTCACGATCGAGCTCCGGCACGGTTTGGGTGAAACCGACGACCACGCTTGGGCGTGGATACCGGAGCACAAAGCAGCCTGCATCGGCGACTTCATCATCTGGATGTTTCCCAACGCCGGCAACCCGCAGAAGGTGCAGCGTTATCCCCGCGAGTGGGCGATGGTGCTCCGGGAGATCGCCACCTTCGAGCCCGAGTTGTTGCTTCCCGCTCACGGGCTTCCGGTGGCCGGCAAGGCCCGCATCGCCGGTTTCCTCGACGACTACGCCTCGGCCCTCGAGTACCTCGTCGACGCCACCATCGGCATGATGAACGAAGGCGCTCGGCTCGACGACATCATCCATACCGTCCGACTCCCGGCCGACCTCGCCGTGAAGCCATGGTTGGCGCCGAACTACGACGAGCCGGAGTTTGTGGTGCGCAACATCTGGCGCCGGTATGGCGGTTGGTACGACGGCAACCCCGCCCGGCTCAAGCCGCCGCCGGATTCGGCCGTGGCTCGGGAGGTCGCAGCGCTCGCCGGTGGCGTCGGCCCGCTGGCCCTTCGGGCCCAAGAACTGTCCGATGCCGGCGACCACCGGTTGGCTTGTCACCTCGCCGAGTTGGCGGTGCAAGCCGATCCCGACGACCTCGAAGCCCATCGCATCCGCGCCGGTATCTACTCCGCTCGTCGTCGGACCGAAACCTCACTCATGGCCAAGGGGATCTACGGCTGGGCCTCGGGCGAATCGAAGCGTCGGGTCGCGGCGCTCGACCCCGCGGCGCTCGACACCGCCCCGGATCCCACCTCGGATCACGCCCCGGCTTACACGCCGGGTTCGGGCGACGGCTGATCGCCGTCGCTTCGGTGATCCATGGCCCCAACTCCCACCCCGCCTTCGAACCCCGCCGCTGGCCCGCCGCCGGCGAGCGCCGACGATCCGTTCCATCGGGTGGCGGAGCTCATGCCCGACGGGCTGCTCCGCTACGACCTGTCCGGCAAGCTCCTCTACTGCAATCCGGCGTTCGCCGCCATGTGGGGCGTTCGCCCGTACCAGCTCGTGGGCCGCAACGTGGCCGAGTTCGCCCGTCCTGGCGATGCCCACGACGTCGCGGCGATGATCGCCCGAGTGGTGGCGAGCCGCCAGCCTGAAGACATCGAGGTTCGCATGCAGGGTCTGGCCGGCCTGCGCGACATCGAGGCGCGGTCCCTCCCCGAGTTCGACGACGCCGGTGTGGTGGAGTCGGTGTTGGTGGTGATGCGCGACGTCACCGCGTTCCGTGACGCCGAGCGCGAACTTCGCGAGTCCGAGGAGCGGTTCGAGATGCTCGTCCGCTACTCCTCCGACGTCATCACCGTGCTCGAGCCGGACGGTTCGTGGCGCTACTCCAGCCCCGGAGGTGGTCGGCTGCTCGGCTACCCCGAGGGGTACGACCCCGACGGTGGGATCTTCAGCTTCATGCACCCTGAGGATGTGGTGAAGGCGTTGGACCTCCTCGAGAAGGCGAAGGATCCGAACGCCGAGTTCAAGGAGCCCGTTGAGCTACGGGTGTTCGACGTGAAGGGGGAGATGCACATTCTCGAGTCGCTCGTGCAGAACCTGTCGGCCAATCCCTCGGTGCGGGGTGTGGTGATCAACTCACGCGACATCACGGAGCGACGGCGGGCCGAGGAGGCGCGGCGCAATCAGGATGAGTCGTTGCAGCAACTCGCCGATGCCGTGCCCGTGGGGATCTTCGACGTGAGCCTCGACGGCAACCGCAACTTTGCCAACCGGTACCTCCTCGACTTGCGAGGTGCCGAGGTGGAGGATCCCACCGGGGTGTGGCGCGACTTGGTGGCGACCGAGGATCACGAGCTCGTGCGGCAGGCCTTCCTTGAAGCGGTCGAGTCGAAACGAATGTCGATCATCCGACACCGGCTCGGCGCCAGCACCGATTCTCCGGGCGCATGGATGGAGCTTCGACTGTCGCCGATCGTGGGAGCCGACGGGCAGGTCGTGCGGATCCTCGGGAGTGTGGTCGACGTCAACGCCATGGTCGAGACCGAAGCTCGCCTCGCCACGGCCCGCGATGATGCTGTCGAAGCCTCGCGGCTCAAGTCGCAGTTCCTCGCGAACGTGAGCCATGAGATCCGCACGCCGCTGAACGCGATCCTTGGGATGGCGGCGTTGTTGCTCGACGATGAACTGAGCCCGCAGCAACAAGGCCGGCTGGTCACCCTCCGGTCGGCGGGAACACAATTGCTCGAACTGCTCCAAGACGTGCTCGACCTGAGCCGGATCGAGGCCGGCCAGCTGGAGCTCGATCGGCTTCCGGTCGACCTTCGTCAGGTTGTGAGCGAGGCGGTGGGCCTGTTCGCTGTCGATGCCGACGAGAAGGGCATCGACCTCCGGCTCGAAGGTGTTGGTCTGGCGGTACCAATGGTGCTCGGCGATCCACTGCGGATCCGCCAGATCCTCGTGAACCTCGTGGGCAATGCCGTGAAGTTCACGGAGCGGGGCAGCGTGGTGGTGCGCATGTCCACCACCCGGCATGGGCGCGGGGCGGCGGCCGGTGCCGTGGACGCACGCTTCGAGGTGGTCGACACGGGGGTCGGCATCGATCCTCGTGTGCGAGATCAGTTGTTCGAACCCTTCCGCCAAGGTGACGCGTCCACCACCCGCCGTCATGGCGGGACCGGGCTCGGTTTGGCGATCACTCGGGAGATCGTGGAGCTGATGCAAGGGGTGGTCACGGTGCAGAGCAACCCCGGCGAAGGGTCCACCTTCACGGTGCAGATCCCGTTCGAAGCGGCGCCGCTGGGTGTGAGCCGTCGAGTCGATCCTCTTCCGGGGCGGCAGCGATCGGTGGGAGGTTCCCGAGCCGCGGGACTGCATGTGCTCGTGGCGGAAGACAACGACGTGAACATGCAGGTGCTGACCGCCTACCTGCACAAGCTGGGTTGCACCTTCGTCGCGGTCACCGACGGGCCCGACGCCGTGACGGCGGCTCTGGACGAGTCGCCGGCCTTCGACGTGGTGCTGATGGATTGCCAGATGCCGAACATGGATGGCCTCGAAGCCACCCGTCGGATTCGGCGGGCGGAACACGACGGCGCCCGGCCGCCCACACGCATCGTCGCGGTGACCGCCGGGGCGATGGAAGGCGAGCGCGACCGCTGCATCGACGCGGGCATGGACGACTACCTCGCCAAACCCTTCACGTTGGCATCGCTCGAGCAGATGCTGCTCGGTCCGTCGGCCACGCTGTCTCGGCGGGAGCCGCCGGGCCGCAGCGAGTTGGAGCAGCAGCAGCGACTGTCGCCCGCTGGCGGCGAGATTCACGATGATGTCCACCCCGACGACGCCTCTGCTGATGCGGAGTTCGGGTTCGACGACCTCCCCAGCAGTGTGGCGGCGGAGATGACGGCGCTCCTGCGGGCTGTGGTTCCCCGATCGCTCGCCGATTTGGGGACGGCCACGGAGCTGGGGGATGGTCGCCGTGCCGCCGCCGCTCTCGACGACATCCGCGGCGCTGCCGAAGCGATCGGCGCCGCCGTGCTGGTGGCGGCGGCCACGACCTTGGACGGGGCGATCAGCGAGGGGGCCGGTCCGCTGATTCGCCGTCAGCGACTGGCCGATCTCCAGGCGGCGTGGTTTGATCTCGACGCTCATCTGCGCCCCTCCGTCGAGCGCTGACTGGCCCGGGCCTCGTGGGCACGCGCCACACACAAACCTGAAACGCAGCCGAAAGCCGCCGTCGAATCTCCGATGCGCTCCGACATACACCGTCAGTTTGCAGGCCCTACGATGGCGTTATGCGCGCTCGACGTCATGCCCTCGCTCTTCCGTTCCTCCTCAGCGGCGTGCTCGTCGCGGGGGCATGTACGAATAGCACCACCTCAGCGAGCGGGCCGTCATCCGGTGTACCTACGGCCACCGGGCCGGGTGGCACCGGGGGCTCCGCAATCCCGGCCGCCCCGGTGGACTTCTCCCAGCCCGGTCCGTATGTGGTGGGTACCCGGAATGTTCCCCTCACCGAGGAGACGTGCCCGGCGCCCCCAGACAGCAAGTTCGGATGTCCACGCTCCGCCGTCATGTTCTACCCGGCCGACGCCACCAGCGCGGCGACGGTCACCAGGGTCACCGGCTACTCCACGTCGGTCGCCTTCCCCGAGCAGCTACGCGCCGTGGTGCCCGCCGCGTTCCTGCAAGAGATCCAGTTCGGTGTCGACGTGTTCGAAGCGCCGATGGCCAACAAGGAAGGTCCGTTCCCGATCTTGCTCCACAGCCATGGCTTCGGGGGCTACTACCTCTTCGAGTCGCGATACATGGCCCACATCGCCTCGTGGGGTTTTGTGGTGGCGGCTCCGGATCATCAGGAACGGTCGCTCGCCGGCCAACTCTCGGCCAGCGGCGGCTTCAATCCGGATGCGGACGTCACCGATCTGCGCAACACCCTCGATGTGGTGAAGCGGGCCAACGTCGACGACACGCCGTTGCGGGGCGCCATCGACACCGCTCGTGTGGGAGTGTCGGGCCACTCGGCCGGCGGTTCCGCCGCCATGCGGTTCGGCACGGATCCGGCGATTGCCACGATCATCGGCAAGGCCCCCGCGGCACCAGTACAGCTCCCCGAGTCGGCTCGGCGTGGTGGTGCCGACGCGCAGACGATGGGGTCGATGGTGCGACAAGGCCTCGACTCGGTCACACCCCCCACCAAACCCGTGCTGCTCATCGCCGCCGACAAAGACGGGGCCATTGCGCTCACATCGGTGGAAGCCCAGTTCGAATGGCTGCGCTCACCGAAGCGGTTGGTGGTCCTCGAGAACGCGGGTCACAACGCCTTCACCGACCTTTGCGGTCCGATTCGTTCGCAGGGTGGCCTGATGCAATACGCCGACAAGCTCCCCGCTCTCGTCGGGTTGTTCCGTCTCGGGGAGGACGGTTGCGTCGATGGCATGACCGCGCCGGAGAAGAGCGAGGCCGTGGTCAACCACACCACCGTCGCCCACCTGCGCCACGTGTTCGGGATGGATCCGTCGGAGGCCTCGCTCGATGTCGCGTTCCTGCAAAAGACGTTCCCTGCGGCGGTCGCCAGCGTCTCTCGCACGTGACGCCAGTTCGGCGACGGCAACGCCGTCAGCCGGTGGTGGTGCCGCCGTCGACGGCGAGCACAGCGCCGTTCATGTAGTACCCCTCGTCTGATGCCACATGGGCCACCAGCGCGGCGACGCTCTCGGGCTCCTGCATGTCGCGGGTGAGGAACGACCGGGCCACCAGCGACATCGATGCGCCTTCGGGAGGGATGAACGAGCCGATGAGACCCGTGTTCACCCCGCCAGGGCAAACCGCGTTGAAGCGCACGCCGGTGCGGCCGTACTCGATGGCGAGGGCCTTGGTGAGCCCCACAAGCGCGTGTTTCGAGGCGCAGTACGCCGCGCAGTAGGCCTGGCCGATGATGCCGGCAGTGGATGCCAGGTTCAGCACGTTTCCCTGCCGTTCGAGGAGGTGGGGCAGCGCCGCCTGGATGAGGTTGAACGGGCCGGCGGCGTTGACCGCGAACATGGCATGGAAACGAGCGGGGGACTCGTCGGGCGTGAGCGCCGACCCACCGATGCCGGCGATGTTGCAGACCACGTCGAGTCCGCCGAAGGCATCGACCACCTCGGCAACGAGCGCTGCGCAGGCGGCGTGGTCGGTGACATCGAGGGTGCTGGCGCGGGCCGTGCCGCCGGCGCCGACGATTTCGGCGGCGGTGGCCACGACACCGTCGGTATTCACGTCAGCGCACCAGACCGTTGCTCCTTCGGCGGCGATCCGCAATGCCGTGGCCTTCCCGATTCCACTGGCGGCGCCGGTCACCAGCACCACTTTGTCGACATATCGTCGGCCGATCGTGTCGTTCGTGAACGGGTCCGTGATGTTACGGGTGGGCATGGAAGGTCCCCTCGGGGCGCTCGGGATCGAAACGAGAACAGGTTCTCATTTCGGGCGGCGTCCCACCCAACTCTGGTGGCAGAAGGCCACACGGGGACGGTGTCGGTGTCCCCCCGGGTGGTCGTCCTGCGTAGGCTCGGCCCGATCGTTCCAAGGGGGAGAACATGTCCGCAACTACCAGTGCCAACGACACCGAAGGCACGCCAGAGGTCACGCCGGATGACGTGCGAGACGAGCTCTTGGCCGTCGTCCGCAAGTTCCGCGACAACGAGATCATTCCGAACGCGGCGCGCTTCGATCGCGACGATGAGTACCCGGCGGAGCTCGTTGAGCAGATGAAGCAGCTCGGCTTGTTCGGGATCACCGTGCCACCGGAATACGGCGGCCTCGGCCTCGACACGCTCACCTACGCGCAGATCGTGGAAGAGCTGGCGTACGGCTGGATGACCGTGAGCGGCTTCCTCAATACGCATTTCATGGGTTGTTTTCTGATCAAGACGTTCGGTACCGACGACCAGAAGGAACGGTTCCTCCCGCGCATGGCCACCGGCGAGATCCGCGGGGCCTATTCCTTGAGCGAGCCCGACGCCGGTTCCGACGTGGCGGCGATCCGCACCAAGGCCGAGCGCGACGGTGATCACTATGTGGTCAACGGCACCAAGATGTGGCTCACCAATGGTCGCGAAGCCGGGCTCGTGGTGACGCTCGTGAAGACCGACACCAACCCCGAGGCCAAACATCGCGGCATGAGCGTGCTGTTGGTGGAGAAGGAGCCCGGGCCCACCTTCGAAGGGATCACGGTTGGGCCCAACATTCACAAGCTCGGCTACCGCGGCGTGGAGACGGTGGAGCTCGTGTTCGACGACCATCAGGTGCCGGTGGCCAACCTGCTCGGTGGGGAAGAGGGGCAGGGTTTCTTCCAGATGATGGGGGCGGTTGAGCTCGGGCGTATCAACATCTCGGCTCGGGCCGTGGGGGTGGCTCGCCGGGCGTTTGAGGAGAGCATCCGCTACGCCCAGCAGCGTGAGACGTTCGGGAAGCCCATCGCCCAACATCAGGCCATTCAGTTCAAGTTGGCGGAGATGGGAACCAAGCTCCACGCCGCCCGACTTATGTGCCTCGACGCAGCCCAACGCAAGAACCGGGGGGAGCGCTGCGACCTCGAAGCGGGCATGGCGAAGTACTTCGCATCGGAGATGTGCTGGGAGATCTGCCAGGAGGCATTGCGCATCCACGGCGGCAACGGCTACGCCGCCGAGTATCCGATCGAGCGCCTCTACCGCGATGCCCCACTGATGATCGTGGGGGAAGGCACCAACGAGATTCAGAAGATGGTGATCGGGCGTCGCCTCCTCGAGGACTACGCCATCTGAAAGACGCGGACCAGCCGGCGAGGCCGGCGCCCGAAACTGTCGGGCGGCGGCCTCGCCGGCTGGTTCAAACACGAACGCATGGCATTCACACGATGGTGACGGGGGTTCCCAGCGGCACGATGTCGGCAAGCTGGCGAACCAATTCGTTGTCCACCCGCACACAACCGTTCGAGACCGACTGCCCGATCTTCGACGGGTCGTTGTTGCCGTGGATGGCCACCTGCCCGTCGCCGCCACCGAACTGGGTGAGGACCTCCGAATGGGCGGAGAGTCCAAGGGCGAACGGACCATAGGGTCCGGTGGGATCGTCGTTCTCCACCAGATCGGTGACGTAATAGGTGCCGCCCGGCGTGGGCGTGGCGTCGGCCCCGATCGCCACGGAGCTCGAAGCCGCGAGCACCCCGCCCCGCGTGACGGTCAAGGTGCGGGCGCCCCGGTCGACCACGATCGAGAAATCGTTGGACCGCAGCTTCACATCGGTGGCCTTGACCCAGCCGGTACTGCCGTTGGGGCGGGTCGGGAGGCTGACGTTGATCCAACCATCGCGCTGGTCGAGCACGAGGAGCGTGGTCCTCGAGCCAAAGGTGGTGTAGTCGTCGAGCGTGACCACGGTGGCGCCCGATTCGGAAGGTGCCGAACGGACGGCCACATCGTCGCGAAGGAGTTGGGCGTTGGTGCTGGCGTCGGCGGCCAGCGGTGCCTCGGTCGTGGGCAGTTGGGGAGTGACGTCGTTGCCGGTGGGGCCACCTACGGGAGGGGCGGTGCCGATCGTCGCGCCGGTGACCTGGGGCGGAGTGCTGGAGAGGTCGGCGCTCACGGTGGTACCGCCGGCCTGCGAACACGCTCCCAGGCTGAGGGTGCCGAGTGTGGCGACGGCGAGGGTGGCGAGGAGCCGGGGCCGATGGGTGGGCCGGCCGGTGGGCCGGGCCGTGAACAGGGAAGTAGGCGAAGTGGGCGAAGTAGGCATGGGAATCTCCGAAAGAGGAACGAACGAGAACGGCACAGCAGCCGCTACCCCCGGGGTTTCGGTCTCCCAAACGCCTCACAAGTGAGGCGTTTGGGAGACCGAAACCCTCGGGGTTCAGGGCTTGGGGTTCAGGGCTTGGGGTTCAGGGCTTGGGGTACGGGGGCTAGCCGGTGAACGTGGGCTTGGCCTTCACGGGGGTGTCGGCGTCAGCCGGCTCGTCGTGGGGCTGGGGCTCGTCCTCCACCTCGGGATCGTCATGGCCCTTCGGGGGAGTGGTGGTGTCGGGCTTGCACTTCCCGGGAACCAGGATGCAGGGATCGATCTTCGGTGGGATTTTGATGACCGGGCCACAGCCGGGTGCGGAGGGGTTCAGCACGCAGGGGTAGATCGGGATCACCGGGATCTTGGGAATCGTGATCGGCGGAATGGTGACGCCGGGGACCAGTGACACCACCGGCCCACAACCTTGAACGGTCAACGCACACGGCTGGATCTGGATCGGCGTGGCGGCCTGGGCCGAACCGGCACCGAAGGAGGCGAAGCCGCCGACGGCGACACCGAGGGCAAGCGTGGAAGCGGCGATGGTGCTGCGGATGTTCATGAGGGGTTCCTTTCGTAGTCCCGCTCGGTGGTTCCTTGCGGTGACGGGATCCCTGAATCGGGCGGCAGACGCTGCTTACGGCTCACGCCACGTGTCGTTCGTCTCACGAAACTCGTAAGCGCAGGTGATCGGTGGGGTCAGGCCCGTCACAACGCCGAGTGCACCGGCTGAACACAGGGAACGAGCGGAGATGGGCCACAATGAGTACCGACCTATGGACGAACACGAAACCGGGTTCACCCCTCATGAGCCGGTCGACGTTTCGGGCGCAGCCACGCCCGACGACGACCTCGATCTCCGCTACGCCCACCGCGCCCGCGACGCTGATCTCGTGGCCAAGGTGCAGGCCGGCGAAGCCAACGCCTTTGGCGCACTGTACGACGAGTGGTTCGACCGTGTCTTCGACCTTTCCTATCGGATCGTGCGCGATCGAGAAGTGGCCGCGGAGGTTGCGCAAGACACGTTCCTCTCCGCCTGGAAGAACATCGACCGGCTTCGTGATCCCAACGCCTTCGGGGGTTGGTTGCTGCGTATTGCCCGCAACGGTGCGTTCAATCGGTCGGAGCGGGAGCGGCGGGCCAGTGCCGTCGACGATCACGAGATGGCCATCATGGAAGCCGTAGGTGCGGGGGCCTCGAACGCGCCCGACGGGTTCCGCATGGAAGACAGCCTCGGTCGTGGTGTGGATCCGGCCCGGGCGATGGAAGATAGCGAGCTACACGACCTCGTGTGGGAGTCCGCTCGTGCCCTCGGCCCGCGCGATGCCGAGGTGCTCGACCTCCAGCTCCGTCACGGACTCACTCCCGCGGAGGTTGGTGAAGTGCTCGGCATGAATCGCAACGCCGCCAACCAGCTCGTGCATCGTGTGCGCGGCCGGCTCGACGGTGCCGTGCGGGCACGAGTGTTGTGGCGGGGCGGGCACCCGCGATGCGAGGTGCTCGAGCGGGTGCTCCACGGGGCGGGGATCGAGGTGTTCGACGCCGATGCCGTCAAGGTGATCAACAAACACGCCGACGGCTGCGAGCAGTGCGAGGAGCAGCGGGCGCTCGGCCTCGAACCGGCCGCGATGTTCGCCGCCCTGCCATTGATGGTGGTACCGGTTCTGCTCAAGACGCAGGCGGCGGCGGCACTTCAGGCTGCCGGCGTGTCGTTGGTCGGCTCGGTCTTCGGGGGTTCGGCCGCCGGCGCCGTTGGCGCCGCGGCGGCCAGTGCTGCGGGCGCGGTCGAGGGCGCGGGTGTCGCCATCGGCGGTGCGGGGGCAGGATCAGCGGTCGGTGGAGGTAGCGGCGCTGGTGGCTACGTCGGCCAGGTGCATGCCCTCGACGCCGCCTCAGGGGCGGGCGGATCTGGCGCGGGGGGATCTGGCGCCGGGGGATCTGGTGCGGCGGGCGGTTCGGGTGCGGGCGGTTCGGGAACCCAAGCGGCGGGACATGTTGGCCAGGTGCACGCCACGTCACCGGCCGACGGTACGGGTTCGGCAAGCGGCCCCGGCCCCGGCCCCGGCCCCGGCCCCGGCCCCGGCCCCGGCCCCGGCCCCGGTGGTCCGGCCAACCTCGTGCATCCGCCACCCCCCGGGGTCGGGCCGGGAGCGCCGATCGATCTCACGAGCACTTCCACCCCGAAGGGAACCTCCAGTGGGGGCCTGCCAAAGGCCGTGTTGGCGGTGGCCGGCGGCGGGGGGATCGCGGCGGTGCTGGTGCTGCTGCTTCTCGTGAAGAGTTGTGGAGCTGCCGATCCCGGAGGTTTGGTGGCCGGACCGTCGACATCGGACGCACCGACCACCTCCGCCGGCGGCCCCGCCCAACCGAACGTGATTCCTCCCCCCGGCACCGACGACCCCAGCACCCCCGGCACCGGTCCCAGTATCGACCTCCCGGAGTTCACGTTCGACCCCGCCACGACAACCACCGATCCCGCGGTCGGAGCCAACGTCCCGAGCACCACGCTCGTGCCCGGCGGCCCGACAACAACCCCCGTACCCGGCGGCCCGACCACCACCAATAGCGGCTCGCCCCCCACGACGGATCAGTTCACCACCACCTCGTTCATTCCCGGACCCACGTTCACGGCTCCGTCCACCACCGGCGCTCCCGTCACCACGGTTCCCCCCATCTCTGGCACCTTCAAGGTCAGCCCGAACACGAAGAACGGGCGCCTGGGGTGGTCGATGGATCCCGGTGTCGGGGCACCCCCGGTCGTCAGTTGGACGGTGTCCGGCGGCAGCGGCGTGCTCTCGGCAAAGGTGAGTGGTCCCTACAACAAACAGGCCGATGTCGACCTCTTCTTCTCGCCGAACGGCGCACAGACGGTCTGCCCCGGCACCGTTTCTGGGGGCAGTTGTCGGGCCGTTGATCCCGGCACCTACGTCTACACCCTCGAGATCTTCCAGAACGGTGTGCCGGTCGGCACCAAAACGGCGAACCTGATCGTCACCTGACCCCCAGTTCGGGGTTCTGGTCTCCCGTTCGCATCATTTCTGATGCGAACGGGAGACCAAAACGCCGATGGGGGTAGAAACAGTCAGACTTGACGGTTTCTTTGATCGAGGGTAGAAACGGGGGCATGCCGCCCGTTCGTCGCACCCAAGCTGAACGCAGCGAAGCCACCCGAGCGCTGCTCCTCGGAGCCGCCCTCGAGTCCATGGCGGAACTCGGGTACGCCCGAACCTCCACCACCGAAATCGCCCAGCGAGCAGGGGTGAGCCGTGGCGCACAACTTCATCACTTCCCGTCGAAGAACGAGTTGGTAGCGGCCGCCGCTCAGCATGTGTTCGACGCTCGCGCCGAGGAGTTTCAGGCCACGCTTGGCGCGCTACCCGACGGCCCCGAACGGTTCAGCCACGCCATCGATCTGCTCTGGGGAATCTTCCAGGGGTCGGCGCTGGCCGCATGGCACGAGCTCATCACGGCTGCTCGAACGGATCCCGAGCTCCAGCCGGTGGTGGCCACCTTGGCGCAGGGACTGCGCGATGAGATCAACACGATCTGGGCGGATCTCTTTCCGCGAGGCATCCGCGGCGTGGGGCCAGAGGTCAACGCCGCCGTCCCGGCGCTGTTGTTCGCCGTGCTCGATGGGTTGGCCCTCGCCCGCTCCAGTGGAGCGGTTTCGGCCGCCGACGACGCCGAACAGGTACTCGCCCTGCTCAAGCTTCTCGCCGCCTACTTCGACTCGATTCCCCCGCTCGACGGGTCCACTCCGGACCATTCACAAGGAGGCCAGTGATGGCGCTCACCCAACATCCCGCACCCGCCGCCGGTCCCCGTCTTGACGAGGAAGAGCACATCGCCCTTCGTGACCGCTCCTCACGCGACAAGTTCGAGGCGCTCGTTCGGCGGCTGTCGGAGCAGTCGGTGCTGAAACACTACGACGCCTACGCCGACATCCCGTGGGACGAACCCGAGTTCGCCGTCGACCAGGACGATCCTCGTTGGGAGCTTCCGGAGGCCGACCCCCTCGGTTCCAGCGACTGGTACCGCAATCAACCCGCGGGGGTTCGGTCGCGCATCGGGCTCTACCGGTATGCGTCGGCCGCCAAGCTCGGTGGCGAATTCGAAAACGTGCTCAAGCGCGGGCTGCTCGAACATGCCTTCCGGCTCGAGAACCACGACCCCACCTTCCGCTACATCTACCACGAGGTGGTGGAGGAGGCGCACCACGGGATGATGTTCCAGGAGTTCGTCAACCGTTCCGGCCTCCCGATCGACGGCATGCCCAAACACCTGCGTGCCGGTGCCAACTCGGTGGTGCTGATGGGCCGTGTCTTCCCCGAGCTCTTCTTCATCTTCGTGCTCGGCGGCGAGGACCCCATCGACTACGTCCAGCGCGAGATCCTGCGCCGTGAGCGGGAGCTTCCACCGGTGATCGAGACCATGATGCGTCACCACGTCACCGAGGAGGCGCGCCATCTCTCGTTCGCCCGCCACTACCTCAAGCAGGAAGTGCCCAAGCTCGGATTCATCCGCCGCACGATCATGAGCATCGCCGCCCCGATCATTCTCGGGATCATGGCGCAGATGATGCTGAAAGCCCCGGCCGGGGTGGCGAGGGAGTTCCACGTGCCCGACGACGTCATGCGGGCGTCATACCACCGCAACCCCCAGATCGCCGAGTCCACTCGTGATGGTGTGAAGAAGGTGCGCAAGCTCTGCCGGGAGATCGGGCTGCTCAACCCCGTCTCGACCGTGCTGTGGCGGGTGCTCGGCATCTACGCCAAGGACTGAGCGCCGGCGGATGGGCCCGGGCCTCCGTGGGACGCGGGCCTTTCGATGCGGGCCGACCGATGGCTCGGCAATGCGGCAGACTTCACCCATGAGCTCGTCGACGATGCGCGTGGCTGCGGTGCAGTTGACCTCGGGGGCCGACAAAGCCCACAACCTCGACGTAGCCGCCGTGCTGATCGCCGAGGCCGTCACCGACGGTGCCGAGTTGGTGGTGCTGCCCGAGCTGATGAACTGTCTCGGCCCTGGCCGCGTGCAGCGGGCGGGGGCCGAGCCGTTCGACGGTCCCACCACGCGCTGGGCGCAACGGGTGGCGCGTCGACACGGCATCTGGTTGCACGCCGGGAGCTTCATCGAGGAGAGGGCGGACGCCAGTCGATCCAACACCTCGGTGGTGATCTCCCCGGAGGGGGTGGTGGCCGGTTCGTATCGAAAGGTCCATCTTTTCGACTGCGATGTGCCCGACGCCGTGTTCCGGGAGAGTGAGATCACCGACCCGGGCGACGAGTTGACGACCGTTCCGCTTGGGACGGGCGTGCCTGACACCGACACCGACACCGTCACCGACTGCATCGGTCCGTTGGCAGCCCACGACCTTCCCGCGCCCGTGCTCGGACTGTCGATCTGTTACGACCTGCGGTTCCCCGAGCTCTACCGAATCCTCGCCTTGAGAGGTGCCACGATCCTCGTCGTTCCGGCGGCCTTCACGGCGCGCACCGGTCCACCGCACTGGGAGGTGTTGCTCCGGGCGCGGGCGATCGAGAACCAGTGTTTCGTGATCGCCGCCGGCCAGGCCGGGGTCACCCCGCCCGACCTGGCGTGGCACGGGCACTCGATGATCATCGACCCCTGGGGCACCGTGCTGGTCGAGGCCACCACGAACGGTCCCGAGGTGGTCGTGGCCGACCTCTCGATGCACCAGATGGAGGAGACGCGGGCGTTGCTCCCGAGCCTGGCGTCCCGTCGGCCCACCGCCTACCGCTGGCCGCCAACCGGCTGACCGGCAACGGGCTGACCGGCAACGGGCTGACCGGCAACGGGCTGACCGGCAACGGGCTGACCGGTCGAGTCTCGCCACACCTGCACGGCGCACCAACCGCACAGCAACGCCGTGGGAAGCATCACGCCGAGCGCCCCGGTGCCGGTGCCGTGTTGAGGTACCCACCCGGCGAGCAGGACGGTGGGGTACAGGACGCAGCCGAACGTGAACGCGGCGGCCGGCACCCGCCATCGGGCCCGGCGCAGGATGCCAATAGCGGTGAGCAACGACCCGACGATGGTGACGGCGACGTCGGGCAGGAAAAAGGCGTCGGTCACCTGGGGCTGATCGCGGAGCAACTCCATGCCCGACCGCACCGCCGGGATTGCGGCAGTGGCCGTCCACAGCGCTGCTCCCCCGATCACCTGCACACCGAAGTATCCGGCACAGATCAGCTCTACCGGCCGTAGGGGTGCGGTGGGAGCCAGGTGGTGAACCGCGGCGGACGTCATGCTTCGATCGGACTCCCCACGCGCTCTGGCGGCTGCATGCCCGAGGGTATACGGCGGCGAGCAGCGAAGATGGCCCGCATCTGCGTGAAGAGAAGCTCGTATGCCAAGCGACCGGGCACGATCCGTAGGTTCGCCGATCACGTGTCGGGCAAGGCCCCCGTCCCGACGCACCCTGCGCGGCACGTGCTGGTTGACTTTGCGGGGGGGGGTGCCATAGTCAATCCATGGGGTTGTCTCGATCTCGCCGTGCGTGGCGAAAGAAGGCGCTGGCGGCGAGTGCGCTTCCGGTGGCGCTGCTTCCCGGAGCCGCTCCCGATGCGCACGCCTACTCGTGGAGTCGACCGAACAACAACCAGCCGTATCAGGGCAGTGGAACTTCGGGTTGCCCGAACCCGTGGATCACGGGGAACTTTGGAGGCGATCCGAGCCCCGAGTTCGGGGTGATCCAGTACGAACTTCAGGACGGCGTTCCCAACGAGCCATGGAACGAGACCGAGGCGCTCCTGGTGCGGCAGGCGTTGGACAAAGTGGAGCATATGGCAACCGCGGCAGGGACGACGTTTCAGGGCCGGCCGTTCCTGAAGTTCGTGCGTGTGCCCGATCCGAACGTGGCGATGCAGTTGAACAACCGAATCGTGTTCGACAAGGCGCCGTCCCCGGGTGGGTTTGGCGGGGCGGATGGCGCCAACATTTGCGGCGGGAACGGTTCTCCTGGGCTGGCGTGGATCACCATCAAGACTGAGGTGATCGACCGGCCGGCCAGCAGCCAGACACCGCCACCGCCACCCAGTCCCTACTCGGCGGGCGGGGTGGACACCGAGATGGTGCTGGTCCACGAGGTGTTGCATGCGTTGGGGTTGGGGCACACGGGTGCCACGCACGCGCAGCTCCCCGGCTTTGCCGGCAGCCCCATCCCGATCATGTCGACCTGCGCGCCGAACCTCGCGACGTACAACGCCAAGTTCATCACCAGCGACGACCTCGCCGCGTTCAACCAACGGTGGTACCAGGAGGTGGCGTACGGCACCGACCCGGGCCGATGGGTGCCGGCGGAGCGGTGGGTGACCCCGAACCCCGGGTTTGAGCCGCCGTACACCTCGACTGGTTGGAAGACGGTGTATCCCGGCACGATGAGCTTTCTGGGGCCGACGTCGGTGGTGCAAGGCTCGATGCAGGCGGAGGTGTCGCCGGTGAACCCAAGCGACGGGTTCGTGGTGCAGTCGCACGCCATCATCTCCGGCGAAGCACCCCCACCGCAGAGCCCGGGGAAGGACCGGCGGCTGT
>Ga0335397_10005491_pt1 | contig 16601 bp, 20 predicted proteins | sample MAT04_FD_205740 | JGI IMG/M metagenome (GOLD analysis project Ga0335397, IMG submission 205740) | Freshwater microbial communities from Lake Fryxell liftoff mats and glacier meltwater in Antarctica - MAT-04 (spades assembly) (version 2) ... | reverse complement strand
CTTAACCGGATTATCATAAGTAAACCTACTTAAAACATCAGACGAGGTTTAATCGCCTCTTGAAATAGCAGTCTGGATTAATTTCCAAACCGTGCTTTTAGTGATTGTCTACTGGCATCTCTTTAGATGTTCACACAAGCAAAAATGGCTCTCTTTGCTTCACAACGTTCAATCTGAATCGTATGGCTAATTCAATTATTGCCAGAGATGAAGCCTTTGGTATTGTGCCAATCCTACAAACCGACGAGGTATGCCAGTTCCTTCTCATTCAGCATCACGCTGGTCACTGGGGCTTTCCGAAAGGACACGCTGACCCCGGTGAGTCAGCCTTGCAAGCAGCGTGCCGCGAGTTTTTAGAAGAGACAGGCATTTCAGACTATATCCTCATTGAAGGCGTGTCGTTCTCAGAGCACTATCCCTTCACGCGCAGTGGTAAAAAGTTTGAGAAAACGGTCGTCTACTTTCCCGCTTGGGTGCAGTCAGCGACTGTGCATTGTCAGGAGAAAGAAATTCAGGCATATGTCTGGGCTGAGTACGAGCAGGCGATCGCCCAACTGAGCTTTGATGGCGCGAAGCAGGTCTTGCGCGATGTGCAGAAATACTTGCAGAGTAGGGAGTGGGGAGTAGGGAGTGGGGAGTAGGGTCAAACCAGAAGTCAGGCGTTAAAGTCAATGACTCTACAAGCGAAGTAGGAGACAGTGACTTTAGAAGGATTCAGGAGATTAGAGGTAAAAGCTGATAGCTGACCGCTAATTGCACTCCCCACTCACCCAAACCTCCTACAGTTCAAACTCTCCACGATCGAGCAAAATCTCGCCGTAGTCGGGAATCCAGGCAAGCCATTCCTGCTCAGACTGTTGGCAGATGAGTAAGGCTTCTTCTGAGCAATAGGTCGTGGGCAGCGACAATAGCTTGACCCACATTGAGGGCGCGATCGCCGCTTGAGCTGCACTCCTCACCAGCGTAGAGTTCGGTGAAGACTGCTGAAATGACCATTCCAGCGATCGCCGCTGGAGGCAGAGTTGAAATTCGGTTTCCAGTCTCATCGCTTGTTTGCCTGCTGCTGCGCCAAGATCAAACTTTAAGCTGTCGTAGTGCGATCGCTCTCTTTGTAGGAACGACAGCGTTAGCCGAAAGCGGGACACTTATGCGTCAAGATCAAGGCGTAAAACTTAGTTTTCGTATTCTATGATACAGAATTTTTTGATTGTTGTGCTGTGTTTTGTTTTAGAACGTTACGTGCCGTCCCACACGCACCAAAGCGCCGCGATCGGTACTACAATCCATAATGATCTCGTACCAAGCAAGGAAGTGAACCGATGCCCTTATCTGTGGGTGATACCGCTCCAAACTTCACTGTCAAAGATACGATCGGCAAAACTGTCACACTGTCTGAATATGCAGGCAAGCCAGTGGTGATGTACTTCTACCCCAAAGATGACACCCCCGGTTGCACGAAAGAAGCTTGCAGCTTTCGAGACAATTACGAGCAGTATCTCAGTAAGGGGATTACGGTCTTTGGCGTAAGCTTGGATGATGAAGCCTCTCATCAACAGTTCACCGAAAAGTTCAACCTGCCGTTTCCGCTGCTGGCTGATGTGGATGGCGCGATCGCCAAAGCATACGATGTGCTGACTGAGCGCAATGGCACACCCTATGCCCAACGCGTGACTTATGTCATTGGTGGCGATGGCAAAATCGAAAAGGTTTATACCAGCATCCAGACGGAAACCCACGCCAGCGATATTTTGGCGGAGATTGCTGCCTGATGCACGCCCTTTCAATTCCCACTTGGGTGATTCACATCTCCAGCGTTGTTGAGTGGATAGCTGCCATTTGGCTGATTTGGACGTATGGCGACGTGAGCCGGAATCATGCCTGGTGGGGATTGTCGATCGCCATGCTGCCTGCCCTGGTCAGCGCGATGTGTGCCTGTACCTGGCACTTTTTTGACAACGCGGCTTCCTTAGAGTGGCTCGTGACACTGCAAGCCTCAATGACGGTCGTGGGAAACTGTACGCAAATGGTAGCAGCATGGTGGATCTGGCGATCGACCGCTTCGCATCCGCAAGCGACCAAAGCGCTGTCCCTAAACGCGATCGTGCCGCTGCCGCTGCTGTTGCTACCATCCCTTTTTCCCATTGCCAAAGAAACGCTGTTTGCAATCTCCCTTTTTCCGTATCTTGGCTTTCTCTGGTTTCTGACTCGCTCTGGACAAACACCCCGCTTAGCGTTGATTGGGTTCTACGTGCTGCTGGTGTTTGTGGCAGTCACCATTCCAGCCGGAATTTATGCGAAAACGGCTTACAGTGCTAATTTGGCAGATGTTGATTGGCTACACGGTGGCGCGGAGTCTTTTCTCACGTTTTCTAATATTTTGGTTGTCCTGGGGTTTCGACAGGGCATTCTCGATCGCCGATCGCTTCTAGAGACGCAAGCCTGAGACCGCCAAGCGGCTGAACATTAAGGAACAAGAATTTAATCACCTCGGCGTTTTCCGTAGGGGCGCACCGCCGTGCGCCCCTACCTACGAACAATTTGTCGGTTTTATTTAATCCACGATCCTAAGCTTGATCGCACAAGGTTTCTACCGTTGACAGTTGACCCCACGAAGTACGGCTTAGCCATTCATACAGCCAGTCCAGATCTGGGGTTGGCGATCGACAATTTTACTGGGGACGATCGCACTCAAGTCTGGGCTTTGGGACGCGACTTGTCCACCCATCTGCACGTCCATCTTGCCGCCTTTTTGCGACCCCAAACCTGGACAGATCTGGCGTTTCTTGCTGTCGCGATTGGACCTGGTGGCTTCACAGGCACCCGCCTTGGCGTAGTCACTGCACGAACGCTGGCGCAGCAGTTGGAACTTCCCCTCTTTGCCGTTTCTACATTAGAAGCGCTGGCACACGCGGCGGTAGGAGACATGACCTCAGAAGACACATATCCCCACATTGCCGTGCAGATGCCTGCTCAGCGGGGAGAAGTCTTTGGGGCAATCTACCAACCAGTATCTGATGGACTACAGGCACTACTTCCGGACGCTGTGATGAGTTTGGCAACCTGGCAGCAGACTCTTGCAGATTGGGACAGCCCGCACCATCTCACTCACGCAGAAGGTGGGCTTGGAGAATCTGTCTCTAGCGTTTTGGCGATCGCCCACCAGCAATGGCAGCAAGGACAAAGACCCCATTGGTCAGCCGCACTCCCCTTCTACGGACAGCACCCTGTCACCCTTTGAGCGCGGCAAGAGTTCTCAATGTTAATGTAAGAGAAAGACATTACCCTCAGCAGTTTGCGGCATTTCAGTTATGGTCACTCAACTGCCCGCGTCCCAAACATCAGGGCTTCTCTATCCCAGCAGCGACGGACAACCAATGGCAGACAACACCAAGCAGTTCCGGTGGATCGTTGTCATTCAGCAAAATCTGGAGTGGCTGTTTGCTGACCAGGAGAGTGTGTTTGTGGCTGGCGATCTCCTCTGGTATCCCGTTGAAGGCGATCCTAAAAGCCGCATGGCACCTGGTGTGATGGTTGCGTTTGGCAGAGCGAAAGGCGATCGGGGTTCCTATCAGCAATGGTTAGAAGCCAACATACCGCCCCAGGTTGTGTTTGAAATTCTCTCACCAGGCAACCGCGTGACCAAAATGGTGGAGAAGTTACGCTTCTATGAGCGTTATGGCGTGGAGGAATATTACATCTATGACCCCGATGGCATTGAATTAACCGGACTATCCCGCTCTGGTGAAGCCTTGGTGGTCATTAGCGAGATGTCTGGTTGGGTCAGCCCTCGACTCGGCATTCGGTTTGACCTCTCTGGCGAAGAGCTGCAACTCTATCGACCGGATGGTCAGCCCTTTTTAAGCTACGTCGAGATTGCTCAACGTGCCGAGCAAGAACGCCAACGTGCCGAGCAAGAACGCCAACGTGCCGAGCAAGCAGAACGAAGGCTAGAGCAAGAAAGCCAACGCGCTGACCAAGCTGAGCAACGCGCCGAGCAACTAGCAGCGCAACTGAGAGCAATGGGCATCAATCCCGACGAATTAGCTTAATGGGGATCGTTGTTAAGCTGCGATCGCTTCAAGCAACTCAAACCAGGACTTCCTCATCATTTACCGCGAGACGCTGCGGGGGTCGAGAGCGTCCCGCAGACCATCACCGAGTAGGTTAAATGCCAGCACTGTAAGGATAATCAGCAAAGCAGGAGGCCAAATGAGCCAGGGTTGCAGTACCAGAATGGAGGCATTTGTCGCCAACGAAAGCATATTGCCCCAGGATGGATCGGGCTGTTGGATGCCCAAACCAATCAGGCTGAGGATCGATTCTGCCACGATGAAATCTGGAATCGAAAGGGTTGCTGCAATCACGATATAGCTGGCAGTCTGGGGCAATACATGGCGGATGATGATATAGAGCGATCGTCCACCCATTGCTCGTGCCGCCTGGACAAATTCACGCTCTTTGATGGACAGGACTTGCCCACGAATCACCCGTGCCAAGCCAGCCCAACGAATAAAAGACGTAATCAGAATAATCAGCAAGAAGCGTTGAGCGCTGCTGAGTCCTGGTGGCAGCACTGCCGCTAACGCGACCAGCAGGTAAATGCTGGGAATCGTCATCAGTACTTCCACTAGGCGCATCAGCACAGTATCGATCCAACCGCCAAAGTAGCCCGAAATGCCTCCCACAAGCAGACCCAGCGGAAAGGAAATGATGATCCCAACCAACCCAATGCTGAGACTGATGCGTGCTCCATACAGCAAGCGACTGAGTTGATCGCGGGCTTGCTCATCAGTCCCTAACAGATTGAACTTGCCCATTCCGGCTGTGCCCAACAAATGCCAGTTACCGGGAATACCGCCAAATAATTCCACTTCATCGAATTTGGGATCGGTCAACGAGAACTTAGTTGGTAGCGGCAGTTTGATTTGTAATAAGTAGTACTCATCACCAGCAACAAACAGACGTAGTGGTGACGGTTTGCTGCGATCGACCACTAATTGGCGATCGCCTGTGTTCAAATCGACGGGTCCTTGCGTGGTGGGATAGACATGTGGACCCGTGAATGCGCCAGCCTGATCCTGCCAATACACCTGAGTCGGCGGTAACAGCGCTCCATCCTGCTGCGAGGCATAAGGGTCATACGGCGCAACAAACTCGGCAGCGATCGCGGCGATGTAAAAAACCAGCAGCAGTACTGCGCCAAACCGCGCTAAAGGGTTTTTCTTAAGTCGTTGCCACCAATTCATAGTGCGGAAAGTCTAAGCGATGGGAACAAAAGCCACTCTAGTACGGTGGTTAAGCTTTGTAGCATCGTACTCCGAATTCGTTCAAACTTAGCATAGACGGGCAAACGGCTAGAACACAGGAAGTGAAAGGCAAAAGACACCTCCGACCTGCCCAACAGTCGCTACAACTAATAGCCGCTTCCAGTCGAAAACGTGCCAGAATCCTGACTTTTCTAAGGTTTTGCAATTCTTATCCTTCGCCAGAGTTTTCCCCATTGATTCCACAGGCTTTCCACAGGTTCTCCACAGATTCACCTGTCTTTTCCACAGGTAAACGAGCGTTTTCCACAGCCTTGCACGGTAGAATCGAGCTTCTGTGTGTTGGGCACGACTTTGGCGATCGACCCAGCCAAGCTGAGAAAAGACTTTAGATTGTTAAGTAAAATCACGGGGATCGCTCGCAAACGCCGATTCCTCCGTTAGCCTTTCCTGGCAGAATAAGGGCGGGTCGCGACTAGCCGCATTGACAAGGCAGCCTGCCTCTAGGCACAATGAGGCACTTACGAGGACGAACGCTTTGAGATCAAACCCGTTAGGGGTGTCTGCCTTGAGGCGAAGAGCGCGCTTGTCAAGTTTTGCGTGTCAGTCTTGCCGTGGCAGCGCCTCTCTGCTGCTGATTGCTTTCTTATCAGGGTGCTAAGTTGAACTGTTTCTTGTCCGCGTCAATGGCGACTTGCCCTAGCATCACCTGAGGTTCTCATGAGCACGACCGTTAGCATCCTGGCAGAAATTCCTGAAGAACTTCACACAGCACTCACTCGTTACCTGGAGATCCATCCTGATTGGGATCAAGATCGCGTCTTTGCGGCTGCATTGTCCCTCTTTTTGTTGCAAAATGGAGATTGCGATCGTCGTGCTGCACGGGTTTATCTAGACGCACTTTTCAACCACGCAGTCTAGGGATTGCAGCCTTAGATTGAGACTTTAGTGCAATTTCGGGATCGGCAGATTTTAAGATCCGAGACTTTTTAAGAGGGCTTGTTCATGGCTTACTACTGGTTCAAGGCGTTTCACATTGTGGGCATTGTCTGTTGGTTCGCAGGCATGTTCTACCTGCCACGACTATTTGTCTATCATGCCGAAGCGAGTGAACAGCCAGAGCCTGCGCGCAGCATCTTGAAAAGCCAGTATCAGATCATGGAGAAGCGCCTTTACAGCATCATCATGACTCCTGCCATGCTGCTGACTGTGGCAATGGCGATCGGCCTGGTTACAACAGAACCAGACGTACTTAAACAGCCCTGGATGCATGTCAAACTTGCGTGTGTCGCGATCTTGCTGGGCTATCACCATTACTGCAAGCGGTTGATGAAGCAATTGGCAGCCGATGAGTGCAGAATGAACGCACAACACTTCCGCTGGTTCAACGAGGTGCCAACGGTCTTTTTTGTCGTCGTGGTGCTGCTGGCAGTGTTCAAAAGCAGCTTGCCGACCGACCTCACCGTTTGGGGCATTGTGGCAATGGTGCTGGGGTTTGCGATCGCCATTCAGCTCTATGCTAAAAAGCGCCGCCTAGCCAAAGAACTTGCAGAAACTGAGTCAGGTGAATTGCTCAACGCCAGTTCTTGAAGCATTGTCTAAAACCAAACGCCATGAGTTGGAGGCTGAAGCGTCTAACTCATGGCGTTTTTGCCTTCATAAAACTCTTGTGAGTGATTGATCGAGTTGGTCAATGCGTCCAGTTGTGGGCAGACGCATTGACCAAAAAAGCAAAAAAAAGGGGAGCGATCGCTCCCCTTTTAGCATTGAACCCACATGGATAAAACAAACGTGACCAACGTTTCTAATACGCCAGACCCATACTACGGGTGGTTTCAGCGCCCAAGTAAACTCGGATGCTGAGAAAATCAGTAGGGCAGGCAGTTTCGCACCGCTTGCAGCCTACACAATCTTCTGTGCGTGGCGACGAGGCAATTTGACCCGCCTTGCAGCCATTCCAGGGAACCATCTCTAGAACGTCAGTAGGGCAGGCGCGGACGCATTGGGTGCAGCCAATGCAGGTGTCATAGATTTTGACCGTATGAGACATATGATGAAGGGCTCCAAATGAATGCTTGATACTTTGCAGCATCGATCAGCCAACCTGGCGGCAGATGAACCGCTGAAGGCTCCAGAGTCAACGCCCAGTTTACATCACCGCTGGAATGCTCTCTGAGAAAAGACGGCAAAACTTCAAAGAATGTAATAGTTGGTGGCTAAAGAACGCGTTTGTCCAGTCCAATGGCGGACAAAAAGCACAAATTCAGCGCGCTCACGGTCCTGCAAAGACAGCGTCTTCAATGTCTTGTCGGCTCAGAGAGTATTTGAACGATCGCTGAATGCTGTAATCACTCTCATTGGGCTGCTTATAGCGCACCGTAAGTTGATCAACGTCTAAACACAGTTCTGCTTTCCAATCGGGATGCTGAATGTGCCAGCAATGCCGTTCTGAGCGGTCTTGTTCACACCCTTTGACGCTGAGCCATTGCTCAATCTCGGGAAGAGGATGATTGTAAAGGGGAGTTTCAGCAGCAGGAAGTGACATTGACGTGTTGGGAGGGAGGGAGAACATCGAGTATTGCTTTTGTTGAAAGGCACAGGATCAGGGGCGAGGACTGCGGCTGGCTAGTGGAACGGAAGCAGCAGGAATTTCTGTCTGGCTTGGTGCAGACTGACTGTGGACGCTGGCGGCAGTAGTGATTTCTTGCCGGGGCGAACTGGGATGCGTGGTTATTGGCTGCAAGACAGCTTCGCCTCTGGTAATACCGATCGCGATTGCCAGCACCAGACACCCAATAAAGGTTAACCCCAAAATAAACAGGGCAAAGATTTCTCCAGGCGATAGCGGTCGATCGGTGGGGTCAAGATAAGCGGATGACGCTTGCTCACGGGTTGACACCTTTAGCTGCTCGTACCGCAGTGGCGGTTGGATAACAGGCACCGTTGAGTACCCAATTTTGCGATCGTAAACCGTGCGGCGTTCGGGACTGCTGAGCGTGGCATACACGTCGTTAAGTTGCTGAAATTTGGCAGTGGCGATCGCTGCCGCAAGCGAAGTCGTATCGGGGTGATACAGCTTGCTCAGATCGCGATAGGCTTGCCGAATCTCGCGTACTGATGCCGAAGGATGCAACCCCATCAAGCCGTAGTAGCTTGCAGCCATCACCTTTTGGCGTGATGCCCATGTCGCTTCATGATCCTGTGGAGTCGCCCGATCCTGAGTCACGCGAGAATCCTGCTCTCTATAGCTTTCGACTAACTTGACTTGCTTTCGCTTATTGTAACTGGGTTACGGATTTGGAGCCAGGGGAGATGGAAGGAAGGGGTAGGACGTAGGGAGTCAGAAGGTAGGAAGCAGGAGTCAGAAGTCATACCAATTTGCATTGAAAAGACGACACATCTTGTCGGGGCAAGGCAATGCCTTGCCCCGACCCAGCGATTGGATCTGTAGCCGTCATACTTTAAATTGGTATCAGAAGGTAAAAGGCTAGAAGCTGAGAGCTGCATTACAGCCATTTCCATTTGCATTCACTACACCCGACACCGTTCGGCCGAGCGCCCTTCGGCTTGAGCGCTCAGGTCGAAAGCTCACGTCGAAGCCCTGCACTCCACATCCGTTCTCACAGAACTGTGGTTTACCCAACCAGCAACCGCTGTAACTCGATTTCATTCTTCATCCCTTCCATAGACCAGTCCGACAATCGCGGCTAGCAACAGCCAACCGAGTAGATTGATGCGGACATCGAACAAGGTGATATCTAAGAAGCTGAAGAGGGCGCAACCTGTAAAAGCGACGAGATAGCTGAAATAAAGCAGGCGATCGCTCATCTCATTTGCTATGGCGCTACTCAAGCGACGCTGTGAGGCAAGCAGGAGGCTGCCCTGCACGACCACCCAACCGACTAAACCAAAGAACAGCAGGGCGGTTGGAATGCCCGTTTCTGCTGCCAGCATCAGCAGTAGATTGTGGGGATGCCCGATAAAATACTGCATGTGTGCTTGATACAGCGGGCTAAAGTTGCGTAACCCCCAACCTGTCAATGGATGCTGTTGGGCAAGCGACCAGGCAAACTGCCACTGCGTACTGCGTAGCTGCGCCACTGGACGATCGGTATAGAGCTGGTCGGTCAACCGTGCCCAGAAGAAGGCAGGCACGATCGCCCGTAGCCAATCTCGTTCAGGAGTAGGAGCAAACGCTGCACCTAGCGCACTACTAACGACAACGCCGACACCGACTAGGAGCCAGCGCCAGCCCAGGTAGAGTGCATAGGCAAGACAGGCAAAGACCGCGATCGCCCAGGCATTGCGCGAGTTGGTCAGGATCAGGGCGATCGCGTTGCCGAGAACGGCGATCGTCAAGAAAATTTTAGGGAGTAGGGAGTAGGCTTCGACGTGAGCGCTCAGCCGAACGGGAGTAGGGAGTAAGGAGTCACTGTCCTCTAGATCGCTATAGCCTCTAAATTCTGGCTTCTGACTTCTGGCTTCTGACTTCTGGCTTCTGGCTTCTGACTTTTGCCTTTTGCCTTGCGCTCGATCGCTAAAAACTACCTCAATCCATAGTCCCAAGCTCAATGTCAGCGTGACTACTAGATAGCTTGCCAGCACGTTGGCGTAAAAGAAAATCGATGCCATGCGACCGGGAGGGTTGCCTGTAGGGTCGATCGTCCAGTTGAAGACCCAGAGAAAGTTGATTCGCCCTGACAGACCGAAAAACTGCTGACCAAGACCGATCGCCACTACAGGCACAGAACCAATCACCAGCAGCCATGCCAGTCGTCGCAGTTGGGCAGGAGTCCGAATGAGTTCACCCAGCCCTGCAAAGGCGAAAAAGAACGGCAGAAAGTTAAAAAGACCCAAAAGCGCATCGGTACGTTTGTAAGCGAGCGCTGTACTGAGTAGCATCAGTAAGCTCAGCACAGCAAAGCCCCAGTTGAGAGGACGGCGTACAATAGCGTGAAAGCGCTGGTTCCAGGTGCCGATCGCTGCCAGCAAGATACCCAGGCTCCCCAGCAGCGAACTAAACGGTAGCAACAGCACTGCCAGTTGGAGCACAGTCCAGAGCGTCTGAAGCCGACGATCGAGATGGCGTTGAGCTGGAAACCAGGCTTGCAACCAAGGTCTAAATGTCATCGATCGCCTGCCGGGAAGCAATGACAGCGTTGTTGAGCATTGGTGGAGCGATGGTTAAGCGAGTTCAAAGCATTCAGCACGGGTAAGGCGAATCTGGGCGAGGGCATAAATGGTAGGGATGATGCGACCATAGTTTGTGGCGATCGTCCGCCACCCCAAATCTGCCAGGAACCATGCCCACATGGCTGGACCCACCACCGCAAAAATGCTGCGAACGGCGGTCAACCGTGCTGCGCTTAATGCCATCCCACGGCGAGCCGTTTGCACGGCTAGATAGTGTTGAAACTGAGTCGTTGCGATCGCGCCACCCGCCGCGACTGCCTGCTGAGCCATCTGATAGGTCGCAAAGTGAAGCGCAAATTGACGGGCAATCTGCTGGATCAAAAGCGGACGTAACACAGCACTAAGCGCGATCGCGCCACTGCCCTTCACCAATAAACTCAACGGATCTTGCTGAAGTGCCAGGGGCAGTTGGGGTAAAAGCTGGGAGTTCGTGAGCGATCGCTGCAACCGGATCGTCAACGCGCCCCGCTCAGCCACAGGCAATTGCTTCCAGGCACGTGACAGCAGCGACAGGAAAACCTCTGCCTCCAAATCAACCGTAGACATCGATCCCTGGTAGGGCAATTTGAGATGCCGACAGACCTGAATCAAGATTTGGCGATAGGTGAGTCGCTGCGTTTTCCGGCTCAGCACCGTCACTCCATCAGCAGCCAAAAACCGAAACCGTTCTTCTAACGAATTCAACCAGTCTGCGCGATCCTGACTTTGCACAGCGATCGGGTCAGCAGCATTCACATAATCCAGCGGATTGAACTTGGGGCGAAACAGAATCTCCGTCAAATCCTGCAACTCATCATCCGTTGCCAACTCCAACGCGGCTCTTAACTCATCCACCCCTCGTTCCTCCCCATCCATGAATTGATTCTGCTGCAATTATTCTATCGAATGAAGAGAGGGGTGAGGAGAGAAGAGAGCGGGGTAAGAAGTTTTGAGTTTTGATTTAATCTAGCGCTAGCTTTCGGTCGTCGGCTTTCTTCTAAAAACTAAAAACCAACAATTCCTTTTACCTTTCCCCTTCCTTATAATCATGCAAGCGTCCGAAACACACTCTACGCAATGACAAACTCCTCTCCTAACTTTGATATCGCTGTGATCGGTGCTGGTATGGCAGGGCTAACCTGTGCAAGGCAACTTCAACAGGCGGGCGATCGCGTAGTCATTCTAGAAAAGTCACGCGGTGTAGGGGGACGGCTTGCCACTCGGCGCTTACATGAGACATTGGCAGATCATGGCACCTGCTATCTCACGCCCAAAGGACAGGCATTTCGAGCGTTGCTGGAGCGATTGATCGAGGCGGGAGTCGTGCAGTCATGGATAGAGACAGTGCATGCATTGAGTCCTGATGGCACACTCAGCGAGTCACCCGTAACAGAACGCTACCCGCGCTACGTGGCACCTGCTGGGATGACGGCGATCGCCAAGTCCCTCGCCACCGATTTAGACATGCGTTTCAGCCATCTGGTGCAGTCATTGACGTTGGTTGACAATGCCTATTGGGAACTGGCGATTCAGAGAACGAACCCAGATCAGACAAAAGCAACGGAAACGATGACAGCTAACGCGATCGTTGTGGCGATCCCGGCTCCTCAAGCGGCGGTACTGTTACAAACCTTGCCCTCGGACGTGCTGTCTGAAACCTTCCTCAAGCAGTTGCAAGGCGTAGCGTTTATCCCCTGTTTAAGCGTGATGGCGGGTTATACGCCCGATCGCCAGCAGGATTGGGTCTCGCAGTATGCTGACGTGCGATCGCTGACCTTCGTGAGGGACGGCAACCTTTCCTGGCTTGGGTTAGACAGCAGCAAGCGATCATCGTCACCCCAGCCTGTGTTTGTGGTGCAAAGTACACCTGCGTTTGCTGAACAGTATTTGGACGCGATCGACCTCCAGTCAGCAGGCTACCAACTCCTCAAGCGATCGGCTGAAAAGCTCACACCTTGGCTGGCAAAACCAGATTGGCTCCAGGTACATCGCTGGCGTTACGCCTTTGCTAAAACGCCTTTACCCACTCCTTATCTGGCAGCGACTACACCAGCGCCGCTGCTTTGTGCTGGCGATTGGTGCGGTGGCAGCAAAGTGGAACACGCTTTTTTATCAGGGCTAGCCGTTGCAGAGCACCTGAGCCACTGACTTTAAAACCAATGGAACCGCCTAAAGACAAAAGCATCTGAAGCCGAACTGGTTTCAGATGCTCTTTTGATTGCTCCGGCGGTAGCTCTGCTGCTAACCCCTGCTGCCAGCGTAATTTGCCATGCAAACGTGTCAGCCGATAGACAGCAAGTCTTTCTGCCTGGATCAACTTAAGCTTGGCTCAACCCCTGACCCGCAAAGAGCTTTTTATGCGTCAGCAGCGCCTTCACCAGTCCGAGCTGCGCCCTCTTGATCGCCACCCTCAGCGTCATCACGACCGCCGCCATCCGTGCGTCGTCTGCCAAAGCGACCTGTGTTCGTTTTCTTGCGGAACTTCCGAGCGTAAGCCTGATTGCGGAGAGCTTTTTCTTTCTTTTGGTTGCGGCGTTTAGCCATGTGTACCCCTTAATAAAACAACCGACGAGTGAGCGACATTTACTCAGCGCTCAAAAACCCAGCCTGCGTGACAAGCTGGTGGAGCACTGACTCAAAAACCGAAGAAGTGAGAAGATCACTTTAACATAATCTGTCGAAGCAGGTGGACACTAAGTTAGGTGAAGCTAAGGAACAAGAATTTAATCACCTCGGCGTTTTCCGTAGGGGCGCACAGCCGTGCGCCCCTACCTACGAACAATTTGTCGGTTTTAAGTAGTTAAACGAAATCAATTACACAAAAAAGTAGCTGAAAGGCTGGATTGTCGCGAAGCTAGTGTGAAAATAATTCTGTTGGACTACTTATTTAATCCACGATCCTAAGGAACAAGAATTTAATCACCTCGGCGTTTTCCGTAGGGGCGCACAGCCGTGCGCCCGTACCTACGAACAATTTGTCTGTTTTATTTAATCCACGATCCTAAGGAACAAGAATTTAATCACCTCGGCGTTTTCCGTAGGGGCGCACAGCCGTGCGCCCGTACCTACGAACAATTTGTCTGTTTTATTTAATCCACGATCCTAAGGAACAAGAATTTAATCACCTCGGCGTTTTCCGTAGGGGCGCACAGCCGTGCGCCCCTACCTACGAACAATTTGTCGGTTTTATTTAATCCACGATCCTAAGCAGGGCTGGAGCGTTTTGAGTTTTAAGGGATGAGTTTTGAGCTTCATGTTGTTTCTCTCACTCCGTACACCTTGGGGCAAGAACCCAGGAGTTAGGAGCCAGAAGCTAAGAGGGCGTAGAGGAGCAGAAGGCTAAAGGCTAAAAGTTGGGTCAGTGGTTAGCGTCAATCACTCCTCAGCCTCAACAAGGGTTGCTGCCCAGTGCAGTGCTTCAGCAGGCGTTGTGATTTTTGCCTCGGCTCTGGCTAGCTGAATGGCTGATAATAGCCGTCCAATGCGCGGGCCGGCAGGCAACTGCAAAGCCGTCATCAGGTCTTGCCCCGTCAATAAAGCGCTGGCATGGGCAACGGGATCGCCAGGCGTGAGAAACCGCTGCATCAGAGGCGCGATCGCCTCCACAGGCATACCCAGGGCGATCGCAAGCAGGGCGATCGCGGGAAACGTCGCGCCTGCACTTTGAAAGAACTCATACTGCTGTCGAAGTGACAGAGCAAGCGGCGTTAAGGGTTGTAGGTTCCAAGTGCTATCACTGGCACTAGCGATGACAGCATCAGCCGTGGCGCTAGGACAGAGCTGGGGCAGGCATTTAAGGATAGTGCTGACTGCCTGCACCTCTGTGCGGCTGTACTTGAGTCGCCGTAGTTGCAGCTCGGCTTGAGCAACGTTGGACGGCAGCAAACTTGCCAGCTTGGCGGTAGTGAGCCAGGTGCGCGTCGAACCGGATACGGCTAGCTCTGGCTTTTGTAGGGACGATCGCTCTCCATCAGAGCTTTTGCAGGGCTTATGACGCTGTTTGGGGACGTTACGAATCCGGCTGAACAATTCCCAGGCAAAGTCAGGCATGGTTTCTTGCAGCATTCCAGCCGTCTGGTCGATCGCCGCCACCAATGCCAAACTTTGAGCGGTCGCTGCGGGGAACCAATCGTCCAGCAGCGCATCTTGCCATGCCATTGTGAGCCAGGTCGTACCGCTTGTGGCACTCAGGAGGTAGTTGAGTTCTGACTGCACCCGTTCGGCGGCAATGCGTTGCAAAAGCGCTGCCAATTTTCGGATGACCGATCGCGTCTCTGCTTCGACCGTAAAGCCAAGCTGTGCTGCCTGCCGATAGGCTCGCAGCAGCCGTAGGGGATCTTCCCGCAAATTTTCGGGCGCGATCATCCGCAACTGATGCTTCTGCAAATCGGCGTAGCCATGCAGCGGATCGAGGAGCTGATCGGTATGAGGATTGTAGGCGATCGCATTCACCGTAAAATCCCGTCGCTCTAAATCTGCTTCTAGTGTCGCTCCCACCTGTTGGGCAAAGTCTGCCGTGCCCTGCTCAAAGACAACCCTCGCAATCTGACGGTCTGCATCCAGCAGCACGAACCCCGCCTTATAGTGTCGGGCGATCGCCTGCGCTGTCTCCACCGCACCTACAGGCATCACAAAATCGAGATCCAGATACTCGCTTTCTCGCTCCAGCAGCGCATCTCGCACGGTGCCGCCCACTAAATATGTCGAATGTGGCAACCACTCCAGGCTAAAAGGCCATGTTTTGGGAGAGAGCGCAGAGGACACTGCTGGAACACTCAATTGATACTTTAAATCCAAAAGCTGATTCAAGCCCGTCCAATCCACCCATCGCTGACTGTACAATCTGACATTAAATAATCTGGTGCTAAAACCTCTGAGCGCCTTCACTCACCTACCACAGCCTAACGCTGCCAGCGATTCATTGCACGACTACGAGAATCAGTGCAATGAAAATCAACCTGAAAGCCGCTGCATGATGAGTGCGTCTGAGCTAGAGTAACAGAAAAGCATCTGACATTCTGAATGTTCACGCTTTGAGGCGAGAAAGTTGAGCCATGTGTATTTGCATTAACTGTCACTACGTCGATCGCTGCACCACCTACAACGCGGTCGAACATCAGCATCAGCAGCCTCACCTGACGGAAACGCCGGACTTTGAGGCAACGGAGCCTACGATCAACGTCAATATTCGTCAAGATGGCGAAATCATTGAGATGGAATGGGATGTGGTCGGTTGTCTGAGCTTTGCTGAAGAAAAAGGCAAGTGGGCAAAATTGCGTCCGGGTGAACTGGTGCCAACATGAGCGGTCTCGTCAGTAGGGACGTTACATGTAACGTCCCTACAAATCATCAACGTTTCCGCGCAAGAGTTTGATTTGCCCTCGCTTTGTCTTGCTGTCGAGTCGTTTGCGTTGAGCGCTACGGGATGGCTTGCTGGGTTTGCGTGGTTTGGGTAACACGATCGCGCTCTTAATTAGCTCTTGCAGTCGCTTCAAGGCTTCTTCACGGTTTTGCTCCTGACTCCGATGCTCCTGTGCTTTGAGCACAATCACGCCGTCTTTTGTTAAGCGCTGATCATTCAGGTTCAGCAAGCGCTCTTTGTAGCGATCGGGCAGCGAAGAATTGACCACATCAAACCGCAGATGGATCGCTGTTGCTACTTTGTTGACATTCTGCCCACCCGCACCCTGAGAACGAATGGCGCTTAGCTCAATCTCATGCTCTGGAATGCTGACGGTGTTGGAGATCTGTAGCATGATGTTGCTGTGAGTGAGGGCGATACATCGATCGCTTTTGCAGTCGATATGCCTCAAGCATAAAGCAGTCGATCCATTGCTGGCTCTACCAAGCAGAGATTTTAGTGTGTTTGAAGGCGATCGCGTTCACGCATACACACGGTACGATCGCAGCAATCAGCCTTAATGCAAACAAATGGCACAGAAACCAGAAAAACCTCTCACAGGAGCCGCCCTCGTCAAAGAAGTCTGTCGGCGGATTCGTGTGGCTCGTAGCTATTGGGATGCTCACAACAATGCGGCGTGTCGGGGTGAGCGCGAGAAAGCACTGGCACTCTACAACACCTTGACCAAAGAGCAGAAAGACCAGATTCCGCAAGCGTTGCGCGTTTGGTTACGCTACCGCAGTGAAAAGTATTTTGGCGCACAT
>Ga0335397_10005487_pt1 | contig 16603 bp, 19 predicted proteins | sample MAT04_FD_205740 | JGI IMG/M metagenome (GOLD analysis project Ga0335397, IMG submission 205740) | Freshwater microbial communities from Lake Fryxell liftoff mats and glacier meltwater in Antarctica - MAT-04 (spades assembly) (version 2) ... | reverse complement strand
AAAATGAAGATTGAGCAGGTTCAACCCCGCTCATTTTTTCGTCCAGCAGTTTCTTTACTGTATCGATGCAGGCCTGCCGGAACTTGTAGCTGTCCAAGGCTTTGTCCACCTTGCTAACCAGTGAACCCAGATCGGATTCTGTTTGAGCACATAGATGTTTATGAGCATGGTCAAAGAACAAAACTCGACTTTAGATTGCGCGCGCTACGACCGCCATCCTGCAATCTGTTAAACAGACCCATTCGTGCATCGAAAAACCAATTTAGATAGGGGGATGGTAGTGGTCCCTTTTTTACACCCCCCTGCAACACCTACTCCTTCTTGAAACCTGTGCTCGGCATCTGTCGGGCCTTAACCAATGTGTCCGTGGGGACACAATTTCAAGGAGAACTACCATGGGTATCACCAACACCACCAACGATGTTTCCAGCACTAATGTTCGCTACAGCGCCTTTCTCGGAATGCTGTACGTCAGCAGTAATGATATTGAGGCCCTTATCAAGGAAGCCAAGATCCATGCTGGAGGCGAATCGGAAGTCAAGAAAGGCTTCCAGGGCAACAAGGGGGATTCCCCGTCGGCGAAAGCTGTGGCGTTCTTGCGTGACAAGGGCATCACGCCCTGCAAGGTCTCTGGTGTCCTGGCCGGCGCTCGTGTCATCGAGCGTGAAGTCGAAGGTCGTAAGACCCCGTACCTGAACGTGTCCCTCAAGGATGAAGATGGTCGTTATTACATCTCAGTTGCCTTGGCCCAGGCCGGCGCCCAAATGCTGTCTCGCAAGCTGGCGAACGCTGAACCCGGTGTCGAAACCGAGATATCGGTCTTCGCCACCTACGGCCAGAAAGAGGGGGCTGCTCGTGCGTATGCAAACCACGGCGCGACCGTGCGCCAGCATGGCAAGGAAGTCGTCTCGCTTGATCCGAAGGACAGCCTTGTCCCACAAGTCAACGCAGCGACAAAGGCTCTGAAGGATGCCGGCGTGGATGACAAGGAAACCATCGGCAAACGTCGCCAGGCGGTTGAACTTCAGTTTCACGTTGGTCTGATGACCGAGGTCGAAAAGAAATTCACCGACTTCTATGCCAGCCGGGAGATTCCCGCCAATGGTCACTACTCTGGAACGGATGAGGTTCCTTTCGATGACGATGATGGTGATGGGATCCCGTTCTGATCCCTGATCCTGTACTACCCCGATCCCGCCTGGTCTCTGACCGGCGGGGTTTTTTTGTCTAAACACCGCCTGGGAAACCGCATATAATCTAGCCGAACCCAAGCTATTTTGTTTAGACAAAAATCGTCTAACTTGTTGATTATTCAAGTTTACAAATGTGCATGGGGTGCAGGGGGTCGGAAGTTCGAGTCTTCTCGCCCCGACCATTTTTTTATTTTCTTCATCGCGGCGAATGCGGATTCTAATCAGCAACGACGACGGCTACTTTGCACCAGGAATAGCCGTTCTTGCCGCAACACTCAAAAACCAGGATCACGATGTTACGGTTGTTGCGCCAGAGCGCGACCGTAGCGGTGCGAGCAATTCACTGACGCTCGATCGACCTCTGATGGTGCGTCAATCGCCCAGTGGATTTTCCTATGTAAACGGCACGCCAACTGATTGCGTGCATCTTGCGGTCACTGGATTGCTGCCAACCCTGCCGGATATGGTCATCTCGGGCATCAATCATGGTGCCAACATGGGTGACGATACGGTTTATTCCGGTACGGTGGCTGCTGCCACTGAGGGGTTTCTGCTTGGCATCCCTTCGATTGCAGTGTCATTGGCCAATATCCAATCCGAGAATTTTCAGACAGCTGCGGATTTCGTCGCTGATTTGGTGCGACGTTTTTCTGCCCAACCCTTCCCGGAACATGTTCTGCTGAATGTGAATGTTCCGGATATTCCGCCGGAAGCATTGACTGGTGTGGATGTCACTCGGCTTGGCCGACGCCACAAGGCTCAGGACACGGTCAAGACGATTAATCCCCGCAATCAAACCATGTATTGGGTGGGTGCTGCAGGTGCGGCGCAGGATGCCGGGCCGGGTACGGATTTCTACGCGGTTTCGCAAGGCAAGATTTCAGTGACTCCGTTGCAACTCGACCTGACTCGCTATGTGCAGATGGGTTTGGTCGAAGACTGGTTGGCGCGATGAGCGTCAGCGGTGTCGGCATGACTTCGCAGCGTGCGCGCCTGCGGATGCTGGAGAGGCTGAAAGAACAGGGCATCAAGGATGCGGTTGTTCTGGCGGCAATGAACGCGGTGCCCCGGCATCCGTTTCTTGAGGAAAGCATCCAGCAACGAGCTTATGACGATACGCCATTGCCGATTGGCCAAGGCCAGACGATTTCCAGTCCCTACACGGTAGCGCGCAGTTGTGAACTGGCTTTTCGCGGCCAGACTCTTGAACGCGTGCTGGAAATAGGCGGTGGGTGCGGTTACCAGGCTGCTGTGCTATCCAAGCTGGCAAAAGAGGTGCTGAGTCTTGAGCGGATTGCAAAACTGGTCGGGCGGGCGCGGCTGACTTTGCGAGAACTGCGCATCAACAACGTGCTGATGAAGAATGTCGATGGCACTCTCGGCTTCAAGGCTGCGGCCCCGTTTGACGCAATCGTCGTGGCAGCGGTGATGCCTTACATTCCGGAAGCATTGAAGTTGCAACTCAAACCGGGCGGCCGTCTGATCGCACCCGTTGGCGGTGGCGAGTCGCAGCGGCTGATCGTGGTCGAGGCTGAATCGGATGGCAGTTTCACAGAACGAGAGCTGGAGGCGGTGAAATTCGTGCCTTTGCTTTCCGGGGTGATTTGAGCGGTTATCCGTTTGGCTGGTTGTGGTTTGCGCTGCCCTTGATCGCCGGCTGCGCGAGTACACCCCATCCGGCACCGGTTCGCGAATCAAGCTTTTCCAATCCTGCTTTTCACGTTGTACTCCAAGGGCATTATCGAATTCAGCTTGGTGACAGCTTGTACAAGATCGCTTTTCAGCATGGTCTGGATTACCGCGATCTTGCTATCTGGAATGAACTCGCCGACCCGGGTTTTATCCGTAGCGGTAGCTTGCTGCGTATCATTCCCCCAAAATCGGTGCTGAAAAAGGCGCCAATTGCGGGCAAGCCCTTTGTTCAGGTCAGCGATATCAAGTCAAAGCCGCAAGTGCCGCCTGAACTGCATGAAGATACGTTGCCGGCATTGTGGACCTGGCCCAACCAGGGAAGTTTGCTGGCGTCTTATGGCGAAGGAATAAACAAGGGAATTGATATAGCGGGCGAGCGCGGTGAGCCGGTGCTTGCCGCTGCATCGGGACGAGTGGTCTATGCGGGTTCAAGCTTGCGAGGCTATGGAAAACTCATCATCATCCGGCACGGAAGAACGCTGCTTTCAGCCTATGCTCACAGCGAACGATTGTTAGTGGCTGAGGGTCAGCAAGTGATTCGTGGACAATCCATCGCGCTGATGGGGGATTCAGATGCGGATCGGATCAAGTTGCATTTCGAGATTCGCGAATTTGGCAAACCCGTGAACCCACTCAATTACCTGCCAATAAAGAGCTGAGGTCGAGAATGCAGGAGGATGTATTCCTTGAATCCGCGGACCCGGACCCGGAATCAGATACACAACCGAATAATGAGCTGGAAGTTGGCCAGGACACTCCGCATGTTGAAGCCGAAGCGGAGTTCGACGAACTGCCTGATGTCACACAGCTTTATCTGAACGAAATCGGACGCGAAGGATTGCTGACTCAGCCGGAAGAACGGGCGTTGGCATTCCGTGTGCGCGAAGGGGACTTCGAAGCACGCCAGAAAATGATCGAACACAACCTGCGCTTGGTGGTGAACATCGCCAAGCACTATCTGAATCGCGGCCTGTCACTGCTCGATCTGATTGAAGAGGGCAATCTTGGGCTGATGCATGCGTTGGAGAAGTTCGAGCCTGAACGCGGCTTCCGTTTTTCTACCTATGCCACCTGGTGGATACGCCAGAACATCGAGCGGGCGATCATGAATCAATCTCGCACGATCCGATTGCCGGTGCATGTGATCAAGGAACTGAATATTTTCCTGCGCGCCCAGCGCCATCTTGAAACGCATGGCGTGCCGGATGCCGGCCCGGAAGAGATTGCGCATCTGACCGGTAAACCGGTGGCAGAAGTGCGGCGGCTGCTTGCTTTGAATGATCGCGTCGCGTCGCTTGATGCGCCGCTCGATATCGACCCGACCTTGTCGATTGGCGAGGCGATTGCCGATGACAACTCGGAACGCCCGGAAGACATGCTGCAAGTGGCTGAACTGGAAAACTATGTGCAAACCTGGTTGGCCGAATTGAGCGAAAAACATCGCTGGGTGATCGAGCGTCGCTTTGGTTTCAATGATGAAGATGTCGCTACATTGGAAGAACTGGCCTCGCATCTTGGTGTCACGCGCGAGCGGGTGCGTCAGATTCAGCTGGAAGCCCTGCAGACCTTGCGCCGCATTTTGCGTCGTACCGGGATGTCAAAGGAAGGCTTGATATGAAGTCGGCTGTGGACTGGAAACAGATCGATACGGTTTTGCTCGATATGGATGGAACTTTGTTGGATCTGCATTTCGACAATCATTTCTGGCAGGTTTATGTGCCGCAGAAGTTTGCCGAGCAGCATGGTTTGCCCCATGCCGAGGCGCATGCAGAATGCTTTCGCCGCTACGACGCCAAGGCGGGAACGCTGGATTGGTATTGCGTCGATTACTGGACGCAACAGCTCGAACTCGACATCGTGCAATTGAAGCAGGAGTTGTCGCACCTGATCGCGGTGCATCCCGATGTGACTGATTTTCTTGCGGCGCTGAAAATTGTCGGCAAACGGGTTGCTCTGGTGACCAACGCGCATCGCAAGAGTCTGAATCTGAAGATGGATCGGACCGGCCTTGCGGTGCTTTTCGATTCGATGCATGTTTCGCATGAATATGGCATCGCCAAAGAAGACCCGACTTTCTGGAGCGCACTCCGGCACAATGAGCCGTTCGATCCGGAACGCACTTTGTTGATCGATGACAGCCTGCCGGTGTTGCGATCGGCCCGGGCATTCGGCATTGCCCATTTGCTGGCCATCATCCAACCTGATACGCGGCAGCCCGATAAAGATGTGGCTGATTTCACCGCGATACGCCGTTTTGGCGAAATCACGCCATCCGTTTCATTGACCAGCGCACCTCCAAAGACATTGTGATTACTCCCCTGCAACGATCTGATCTTGAAACCCTGCGCCGTGTTTATCTTTTTTCCGGCCTGGAGGACGACGAATTCCTGCAAGCCATCTCGCACGCGTCGACAGTGACTTTGACTCCGGGCCAGCTTCTATTCAATCAGGGCGATCCCGCCGATTCGTTTTATTGGGTGGCGGAAGGGGTGATTCGTTTGTTCCGTGCCTCGCCGCAAGGCGATGAAAAGGTGATCGACCTGATCGGCCCGAACCGATTTTTCGCCGAGGCGGTTTTATTCATGGGTAGCCGCTATCCAATCAATGCCTCGGCTCAGAGTCAGGCCCGGTTGATTGCATTCGATGGGCGTAGTTTTCGCGATTGGCTGGCCCAGGACGCCAATCGCTGCTTCAGGCTGCTGGCCGCGATGAGTGCCCGGATGCACAAGCTGGTCAATGAAATTGATCGGCTGACGCTGATGAAAGGCGCTGATCGGTTGCTGCAATATCTGCTCGACCATTCCGATCCGGACGAAACCGGTCGCCACAAGGTGGAACTTGAAGCGCCGAAACAGGTGATTGCCTCGCGCATTGGCGTCAAGCCGGAAACCTTCTCGCGTCTGCTGCATAAACTGACCGATATCGGCTGCGTTGAAATGGACGGCAACACGCTTTATATCCGCGATCCGGAAGCAATGCGGCAAACCCGCATCGAATAGACCGGTTCAGCTTTCCAGAATCAACGCGGCGGCGACCCGACGTCCTTCAGCGGCAAGAATGTTGTAGGTTCGGCATGCCGCCGGGGTGTCCATGACTTCGATACCAATTCGCACCTTGATCAGCCCGGCATAAAGGGCGGGTGATGGAAACCGCAATTTTCGGCCGCTGCCAAGCAGGATGATTTCCGGCGCGCGCAAGGCCAGGGTGTCGAAATGCTCCGCCGCTAAAAGATCCAGCGTGTTTGCCCAACCGGTGATGACTTCATCGGGAAAAACAATCAGGCTGACTTCATGGCGTACTCCGTTGACCAGAATGTGGTCAATGCCATAGCCGGAAATCAGATTGGTATTGGCGCTGTGAGAAAGATGCAACTTCATGGCAGTTTGCAGGGAGTTGTTGGTGGTAAACAGATATGGCGCAAGTCGTGTTCAGATCGCGGCGTATCCACAATAGTAAGCAGCCAACGACGAGTGCATCAGATTGCCCGTGGATTGGGCACTCGGGTAACATTACACGCTTTTACGAAGCCTGACTTTACAAAGCCCCGCGATGGAAGAGTTCCCTAGAATTACACGACTGCCACCTTATGTTTTCAATATCACCGGCGACCTGAAAATGGCTGCCCGGCGGCGGGGCGAAGACATTATCGACTTCGGCATGGGCAATCCTGATCAGCCGACGCCGCCGCATATTGTCGAGAAGATGATCGAAACCGCGCGCCGCGGCGATACTCACCGGTATTCCGTATCGAAGGGCATCCCCCGCCTGCGCAAAGCGATTTGCAACTGGTACAAGACGCGTTACGACGTTGACCTGGACCCGGAGAAAGAAGCCATTGCGACGATCGGCTCGAAGGAGGGCATCGCCCATCTGGCGCTGGCGACGCTGGATCGCGGCGATATCGTGCTGGTGCCAAACCCGAGTTACCCGATCCATATCTATGGCCCGGTTATTGCCGGTGCGGATATTCGCCATTTGCCAATGGTGCCAGGGGTGAACTTCTTCGAGGAAATGGAGAAGGCGATCAAGGACTTCTGGCCGCGTCCGAAAATGTTGATCCTGAACTTCCCGAGCAACCCGACCACGCAATGCGTGGAACTCGAATTCTTCGAGAAAGTGGTGGCGATGGCGAAGGAGTACGGCATCCTGGTGGTGCACGATATCGCTTATGCCGACATCGTGTTCGACGGCTACAAAGCGCCTTCGATCATGCAGGTGCCCGGCGCCAAGGATGTGGCGGTCGAATTCTTCACGTTGTCGAAGAGCTACAACATGCCGGGTTGGCGAGTCGGCTTCATGGTCGGCAACGCCAGGTTGTGCGCGGCGCTGGCGCGGATCAAGAGTTATCACGACTACGGCACTTTTACCCCGATCCAGGTTGCGGCGATCACCGCGCTGGAAGGTCCGCAAGACTGTGTCGAAGACATCCGTTTGATGTATCAGAAACGGCGCGATGCGTTGGTCAAGGGCTTGAATGAAGTCGGCTGGAACGTGCAGGCACCGAAAGCCACGATGTTCTTGTGGACGCCGATTCCGGAACCCTATGCGCACATGAAATCTCTGGAGTTCTCGAAAAAAGTCTTGGCCGATGCCAAAGTGGCGGTCAGCCCCGGCGTCGGCTTCGGTGATTACGGCGACGACCACGTGCGCTTCGCGCTGATCGAAAACGAAATGCGTACCCGCCAGGCCATTCGCGGCTTGCGGGACATGTTCAAGAAAGATGGATTGCTGAAATGAAACCAATCAATGTAGGCCTGCTCGGTATCGGTACCGTCGGTGGTGGTACCTGGACTGTCCTGACCCGAAATCAGGAAGAAATTACCCGTCGCGCCGGTCGGCCGATTCGCATCACTGCTGTGGCGGACCGCAACCTTGAGCATGCCCGCTCGCTGGTTGGCGATCAGGTCAAGCTCACCGACGATGCTTTCGCCTTGGTGAAAGACCCGGATATCGATATCGTCGTCGAACTCATCGGCGGCTACACCACGGCCAAGGAACTGGTGTTGCAAGCCATCGAAAACGGCAAACATGTGGTCACCGCCAACAAGGCCTTGCTGGCCGTGCATGGCAACGAAATCTTCGCGGCGGCGCAGAAAAAAGGTGTCATGGTCGCGTTCGAAGCGGCTGTCGCAGGTGGTATTCCGATCATCAAGGCGTTGCGCGAAGGTCTTTCGGCCAATCGCATTCAGTGGATCGCCGGCATCATCAATGGCACGACCAATTTCATCCTGTCCGAAATGCGTGACAAAGGGCTGTCGTTCGACGCTGCCTTGAAGGATGCGCAAAAACTGGGTTATGCCGAAGCGGACCCGACCTTCGATATCGAAGGCATCGATGCGGCGCACAAGGCGACCTTGATGGCGTCGATCGCTTTCGGTATTCCGGTGCAATTCGACAAGGCTTACGTCGAAGGCATCACCCAACTGCAAGCGAAGGACATTCGTTATGCCGAACAACTCGGCTACCGCATCAAGTTGCTTGGCATCGCCAAGCGCAAGGAAAACGGTGTCGAGTTACGGGTGCATCCGACGCTGATCCCGGCCAAGCGTCTGATCGCCAATGTCGAAGGCGCAATGAACGCGGTGCTGGTGCAGGGCGATGCGGTGGGGGCGACGTTGTATTACGGCAAAGGCGCCGGCGCCGAACCAACCGCTTCCTCGGTAATCGCCGATCTGGTCGATGTCACGCGTCTGCATACCGCCGACAAACATCATCGCGTGCCGCATCTCGCCTTCCAGCCGGATCAGCTGACCGATTTCCCGATCCTGCCGATCGAAGAAGTCGAAACTGCCTATTACCTGCGCATGCGCGCCGCCGACAAGCCGGGCGTGCTGGCTGACATCACACGTATTCTTGCTGATCTGGGTATTTCCATCGACGCGATGCTGCAAAAAGAACCTGACGAAGGCGAGGATCAGACCGATATCGTCTTGCTGACGCATGTCGCCAAGGAAAAAGCGGTCAATGCAGCAATGGCGAAGATCGAAGCGCTCACCACCATTGCCGGCAAAGTGACGCGGATCCGGCTTGAAGAGCTGAACGGCTGACATGCGTTACCTGAGCACCCGCGGTAACCCATCGGCGCTGAACTTCTCGCAAATCCTGCTCGGCGGCCTGGCGCCGGATGGCGGTTTGTATTTGCCCGAGACTTATCCGAAGTTCAGCGCTGACGATCTGGCCGCCATGCGCGGCATGGATTACCGTCAACTGGCTTTTGCCGTGCTGTCACGCCTCGCCGACGACATCCCGGCCGACGACCTGAAAGCGCTGATCGACAAGACCTATACCGCAGACACCTATTGTCATGGCCGCAAGGATTCGGATTTCAGTCAGATCACGCCGGTGCGCAAACTGGAGGATGGCCTTTACATCCTGGAACTGTCGAACGGCCCGACGTTGGCATTCAAGGACATGGCGATGCAGTTGCTTGGCAATCTGTTCGAGTACGCCCTCGACAAGGCTGGCCAGGACATCAACATCCTCGGCGCCACTTCCGGCGATACAGGGTCGGCGGCCGAATACGCCATGCGCGGCAAGCATAATGTGCGCGTCTTCATGCTTTCGCCCGAGCATGGCATGACTCGGTTTCAGCAGGCACAGATGTACAGCCTGCCGGACGCCAACATCTTCAACATCGCGCTACGTGGCGTGTTCGATGATTGCCAGGACATCGTAAAACGTGTGTCGAACGATCTCGAATTCAAGGAGAAATATCGCATTGGCGCCGTCAATTCGATCAATTGGGGGCGGATTGCCGCGCAGGTGATCTATTACTTCAAGGCCTACTTTGCGGTGACCTCGGACAACGCACAGCAGGTCAGTTTCTCGGTGCCTTCCGGCAATTTCGGCAACGTCTGCGCCGGCCACATTGCGCACATGCTGGGTCTGCCGGTGCACAAGTTGATCGTCGCCACCAACGAGAATGACGTCCTCGACGAATTTTTCCGCACCGGCGTCTATCGTCCGCGCACGGCTGCACAAACGCTGCATACCTCGAGTCCTTCGATGGATATTTCGAAAGCATCGAATTTCGAGCGCTTCGTCGCCGATCTGACCGGACGCGATGCCGCCAAGGTGGCTGAGTTGTGGCAAGCCGTCGACTCTGGTGGCAGCTTCGACCTTAAGCCTGACGGCCTGTTCGATCAGCTCAAAAATTACGCGTTCGAATCCGGCTTCAGCAGTCATGCCGATCGGATGAGCACCATCCGCATGGCCTGGGAAAAATACGGCGTGATGATCGACACCCATACCGCCGATGGCCTGAAGGTCGGTCTGGAGCATTGCGAAACTGGCATCCCGCTGGTCTGCCTGGAAACCGCCTTGCCGGCTAAATTCGAGGACAGCATTCAGGAAGCGTTGGGCATCCAGCCTGAGCGTCCGGCCGGGCTGGAGAATCTGGAGTCGCTGCCGCAGCGCGTCGAAATCATGAATGCCGACGTGGCGGCCATTCAGGCTTTCGTTGCGAAGCACGCCAACGACTGACACGCCAACGACTGAATCGATGCTTCTTCGCCTGGCTCGGTTTGCACTGCTCTTCCTGGTTTTTGGGCTGGGCGTCACGTCGTTACCCGGGTATGCCTTCTGGTGGCAAAGCGCCGCCAGTCCGGAAATCCGGGCCGAAAACCTGCCGCCCGAAGCGCGCCAGACACTGATCCTGATCCAGCGAGGCGGGCCATTTCCGTATTCCAGAGACGGCATCACGTTTGGTAACCGCGAGGGTCTGTTGCCGCTGCAACAGCGCAATTACTACCGTGAGTACACGGTGCCGACGCCGGGTCTGAATCATCGCGGCGCGCGCCGCATCGTTGCGGGCAGTGCCGGCGATTATTGGTACACCGCTGATCACTATCGGTCGTTCAAGCGTATCCGTGAAGCATCGAATGGAGCGCGTTGAAATGGTTAATCCCGAGATTGGCAAACCCGAGAGGGGCAACCCCATAATGATCCAACATGCAGTGTCTGAAGTGCTGGAACGGCCGGATCGGAATGGAATTTATCGGCTTTCGCAATCCGACTTCGGCTTCAAGCCTGTTCTGGATGGCCGCGCAATGCGCAGTAAAAAGTCATTGCTTGCGGGCGTCGCCCGGGTGCTCGACTTCCCCGATTATTTTGGTGAAAACTGGGATGCGCTGGAGGAATGCCTGAGCGATATGAGTTGGCGCGATGGTCAGATCAGCCTGCTGATCGAACATGCGGATTCCATCCCGGATGCGTTGTTCGCTACTCTGCTACAGGTCTTCAGTCAGGTGGCTGAACAGTGGGCCGACGAAGGCCGGGTTTGCAGCTTGTTTCTGAGCGGCCTGGAAAATACCGATATTCCGCTGCTGGCGTAGAACACTGCGAGAACTCGCGAGTTGCGAACTAATGCACCTCGTCGTTCCGATGGCGGCGCCAGATGATGGTCATCACCAGGCTGATGAACAGGCCAAACAGGGTGATTACCCAATGGATGTGCATGCCGTGACCCACCATCAAGCTGTAGGCGCCAAGCAGGACCAGAATGCCGATATTTTCATTGAAGTTCTGGATTGCGATGGAGTGGCCCGCACCCATCAGCAAATGCCCCCGGTGTTGCAGCAAGGCATTCAGCGGAACGACAAAAAAACCGGATAAAACGCCGATAAAAAAGAGTAAAGCAGCGGCGACGCGCCAATCTGAGACAAACACCATGGCGATCACCGTGAAGCCCAGAATGATCCCGGCAGGCAGGACTTTGACCGAACTCTCCAAGCGTACCCACTTTCCGGCCATGCCGGCGCCGACGGCAATACCGACCGCCGACATGGCGGTCAATTGCGTCGCCTGGGTCAGGTCGAATTTGAGATTGAACGCTGCCCAGGCGAGAACGACAAGGCGCAAAGTCGCGCCGACGCCCCAGAACAACGTGGTGACGGCAAGCGAGACCTGACCAAGTGGGTCCTTCCAGAGCAATTTAAAGGAGTGCCAGAAGTCATGCAACAGGAACACAGGGTTGCGCTTCGGTGGTTTGTGATCGGCTGGCAGGCGCGGGATGTATAAATTGAACCAGGCCGCGATCAGGTACAAAACCAGAATCACCATGATCGCGAATTTGGGAGCGGTTATCCATTCGGCCAGGTTCCACTCAATCAAGGCTGCACCGACGATTTTGGGACTGATCAACAAGCCGCCGAGAACGGCGCCAAGAATGATCGCCGCCACTGTGGCGCCTTCCATCCAGCTATTGGCTTTGACCAGCAAAGCCGGTGGCAGGTATTCGGTGAGGATGCCGTACTTGGCCGGCGAGTAGGCTGCCGCACCGAGACCGACAATGGCGTAGGCATACAGCGGCTGCATGCCGGCCAGCATGGCAATGCAGCCAATGACTTTGATCGCATTGCTGATGAACATGACACGACCCTTTGGTGTCGAGTCGGCAAAAACGCCAACAAACGGCGCCAGAAGAATGTACGAAATGATGAAGAACTGCTGCAGCAGCGGCACATGCCAATCCGGCGCCGAGAGCGACATCAGCAACGCGATTGCAGCAAACAGCAGCGCGTTATCCGCCAATGCCGAAAAAAACTGGGCAGTCAGAATGATGTAGAAACCGCGATTCATCTGGCCAGTTTTCGCTGTGTCATGGAATTTGGAAGCAATGTTTGACAATGCGGGCCAAACGGCCGCGAGTGATATCAGGTTGCGATTTTGGGAATGCGGGAATGCGGGAATGCGGGTATGCCATCGAGACGTATACCAGCATCAGCCAGCTGCGAAATTTGTCACGTCGTTGACACGTCGGTGGGCACACTCGCGATCACATCAGTTGGCGCGGATATTAGCGTCAAATGCGAGTCCTGATCACGTTTTCAGGCAAATTCCACCTGCCTCAAGCCACATTATTTTGGCTGTCATAAAATAGAAAATTATGATTGAATCGCATAATTAAAATTTATCCGCGCATAAGAAAATGGCTGATCGACGACTGCAGGTTTTTCATACCGTTGCCAAACAATTGTCTTTCACCAAAGCGGCTGAATTGCTGTTCATGACTCAGCCGGCGGTGACCTTCCAGGTCAAGCAGTTGGAAGAGCATTTCAATACCCGCTTGTTCGAGCGGTCGCATGGCAGGATTTCCTTGACACCGGCGGGGGAGTTGGCACTCGAATATGCCGAGCGCATTCTCAATATGACGGGTGAAATGGAGGCGCGCATTTCCGAACTCACCGGTCAGGTCAGTGGTCCGTTGTTGATTGGCGCCTCGACCACGATTGCCGAATACATGTTGCCTCGCCTGCTAGGCGAATTCAAACAGAAGCACCCGGAAACCCAGGCGCGTCTGACCGTAGCCAATTCGGAGACGATCGAAAACAAGGTCGCCGACCACACGCTGGACATGGGGTTGATCGAATCGGCCTCGCATCATCCGAATCTGGTGACTCAGGTCTGTTGTGAAGATGAGTTGGTAATGATCTGCGCGCCTTTTTCCGACCTGGCCCAACTTGAGCATGTCACCCCGAAACAGATTGCTTCGCATCCGTATATCAGTCGCGAATCGGGTTCGGGTACACGTGAGTGCATCGACGATTTCTTTCGCAACAACGGCGTCTCCCTGGATGAGATCAATCTGGTCATGGAGTTGGGCAGTCGCGAGGCGATCAAGGGCGCGGTGGCTGCCGGCCTTGGCGTCGCGGTGTTGTCCAGCACCACGGTGACCAAGGAAATCCGGCTGGGCGAACTGGTTGCGATTCAATTGGAACCGCCGCTGCGGCGGCAGTTGTCGCTCGTGTATCCGCAGGAGAAATTCCGCAGCAAGCTGCTTCAGTGCTTCCTGGATTTCCTAGAACAGAGTCCGATGATCAAGGATTTCGCCCTTCCCAAGGTCAAGTGATGACGGTGGATGAGCGGCGCTTGCTGCGCCTGTTTCGCGCGCTTTCTGAAACAAGACAGGCTGGATTGCTCGACTACGCCGAGTTTTTAATGGCTCGCGTTGCGCCCGAGGAAGTCCCTGTTCCGCAAACGCCGCTCGAGATCGATCGTCCGAGCCAGGAAAGCGTGATCAAAGCGATCAAACGTCTGCGTGAAACCTACCCAATGCTTGATCGTGCCAAACTGATCCACGAAATCTCCGCCTTGATGAGCCAGCATCTGGTGCAAGGCCGTGGCGCACCCGAGGTGATCAACGATCTTGAAGCGCTGTTTCTGCGTCAATATCAAGTCATGCGCGATATTCAATAAGCTCTGCATGCGATAGCCTCTGGCTGCGCGGCGTGCCAATATGGCGGGCGAATTCAGCTGTTTTTCCAAGGAAACAATATGAGCAATTCCGATCAAGCCGAACTGGACAAGTTCAGTCAACTCGCCCACCGCTGGTGGGACGCCAATTCCGAATTCAAGGCGCTGCACGACATCAATCCGTTGCGTCTGCAATGGATTTCCGATTTGGCGGGTGGTTTGCAGGGCAAGCGCGTGGTCGATGTCGGTTGTGGCGGCGGCATTCTTTCAGAAAGCATGGCGCGAGCAGGTGCGCAGGTCACGGGCATCGACCTGGCCGACAAGCCGCTCAAGGTGGCCAAGCTGCACAAGCTCGAATCGGGCGTTGAAGTCGACTATCGTTTGATCGCGGCGGAAGAACTGGCAGCGGCTGAGCCGGAAAGCTTCGATGTCGTGACCTGCATGGAAATGCTTGAGCATGTGCCGGATCCGGTTTCAGTGATGACCGCCTGCGCGCGCATGGTCAAGCCGGGCGGCTGGGTGTTTTTTTCTACCTTGAACCGGAATCCGAAAAGCTACCTGCTCGCCATTGTCGGCGCCGAATATGTGCTGAACATGCTGCCTAAAGGCACGCATGACTGGTCCAGATTCATCAAACCGCATGAACTTGCCGCTTACGCGCGCCAGGCTGGCCTGGATTCGGTCGAACTGATGGGCATGACTTACAACCCGATCTCCAATATCTACCGTCTGGGGCGCAATACCGACGTGAATTACCTGTTGGCTTGCCGCCGCGCCTGATTTTTCCGGACGAGTTCAGCGTGAGTCGCGTTTTGCAACATCGCATCGCCGCAGTCCTGTTCGATCTGGATGGTACGCTGGTTGATACCGCACCGGATTTGGGCGGTGCATTGAATGCCATGCGGCATAAACGCGGTCTCGCTGCGATCCCTGCACCAGCCTGTCGCGCTCAGTCATCACATGGCGCGCGTGGTCTGCTCAAGCTGGGCTTCGATGTCGAACCGCGGCATCCTGATTTTTCGGATTTGCGGCAGGAGTTCCTGGACGTGTATGCCACGATTCTGACTCGCAATTCACCTCTGTTTGAAGGAGTGGCGGAAGTACTCGCTGCGCTCGATGAAAGCGCGATCAAATGGGGCATTGTCACCAATAAACCGGCTTGTTACACGCAGCCGCTTGTTGAGTATCTGGGGCTGGCTGAACGCGCCGCCTGTATCGTTTCGGGCGACACTTGCAGCCAGCCAAAACCGCATCCTGAACCGGTTTTGCATGCTTGCCGGATCGCGAATATGGCTGTGGAAGCCTGCATTTACGTCGGGGACGCCGAGCGAGATATCCAAGCCGCCAATGCCGCCGGCATGCCTGCGCTGGTGGCCATGTATGGTTATCTCGACGCTGCCGATCGACCCGGCGATTGGGGTGCGCGAGGCTTTATTTATACTCCGGCAGATTTGCTGGCCTGGGTTTAACGCTGCCGGATTGCTCGAAACCAGCCCAGTCAGACTTCATGCCCAGTATTTCGCCTTCTCGGGCAATACCCAGCGCACGCCTCCTTTCGGATCGGCTTTATCCCCTAGATAGCGTGGAATCACGTGGATATGCAGGTGCGGCACGCTCTGGCCGCCGGCCACGCCCTGGTTGATGCCGATGTTGTAGCCATCAGGATGATGCAGCGCGTCGAGCAGTGTCTTGGCTTGGTTCAGCGCGCGCAGTAGGGCGAGTTGTTCCGCTTCAGTGGCATCGAACAGGGTTGGGAAGTGGCGCTTGGGAATCACCACGGTATGGCCAGGCGAAACCGGGAAGCCATCCTTGTAAATCACCGTCAGGTCATCCTCGGCAAGGATGCGGGCAGGGTCAAGAACGCAGAAGGGGCAGGGTTTGGCGGTCATGATTAGGCGGTTATTTCGGGTGGGTTCTATGTAGCGCGCCATTATCGGGGAAATGACAAATAAGCGAACAAGCGGAGGGACAACGGATTTCCTGATTAGCCAAGAAGTTAAACAGGCTCATCTTGTGAGCTAGACGAGGTGGATACTTGGCCTATTCCGACGAAAGGAGATGCGAGATGGGGATCAACAAGGTGCCGCTTCAAAAGGGGCTGTCGATGCCGCTATTCAAGGGTAAGCGTCCAACCGCCCCACCTATACGTGCGTGTTGATTTCCTTTACCTGCTCAGCGCGCAGCGGCAGCAACGAATCGATCTGGCTATTCAGGCACGTGGGTCATTGGGTCAGGGTTTCACGCAGCCAAGCCGCCGGATCGAGACCGTTTAGTTTGGCCGTGGCAAGCAGGCTCTGAATGGCAGCCGCACGTTTGCCCGCACGTTCCGAACCGGTAAAGAGCCAGTTCTTTTTCCCGATCGCGATAGGGCGAATCACGTTCTCCACCGGATTGTTGTCAATCGGCAAACGTCCATCCTGGGCATACCGGCTCAAAGCCGTCCAGCGTCTCAGGCTGTAATCCATCGCCTTGGCGGTGCCACCGCCGTTGGCCACGTTCACCCGCGTCTTCAGCAACCAATCCTG
>Ga0335397_10005485_pt1 | contig 16604 bp, 14 predicted proteins | sample MAT04_FD_205740 | JGI IMG/M metagenome (GOLD analysis project Ga0335397, IMG submission 205740) | Freshwater microbial communities from Lake Fryxell liftoff mats and glacier meltwater in Antarctica - MAT-04 (spades assembly) (version 2) ... | reverse complement strand
AGAATTTTGACCTTGCCGAGCCGCGAGACGCGCAGGATGGCGCGCAGTTGTGCATGAAAGCCATTGGGCTCGGCCAGCGACAACCGGATCGAGCGCAGGCCGAGCGCCGGGTTGAGCCGCTTGCCGTACTCGGGCAGGTCGTCCGAATGCATCGCCTTGTCATTGCCAAGATCGAAGGTGCGTATGGTCAGCGGCCGTCCGTCCATGCCCTTGACGGCCTTGCGATAGGCTTCGTACTGTTCGTCCTCGCCCGGCATGTCGCCACGCCCGAGAAAGAGGAACTCGGTACGAAACAGGCCGACGCCCTCGGCGCCGCTCTCGAGTGCCGCGCCGACGTCGCTCGGCTCCTCGATGTTGGCAAGGAGCTCGATCTTGACCTTGTCGAGCGTCGTCGCGCGCGCCGTCTTGAGCAGCTTGAGCTTCGCGCGTTCGATCTCGAACTGGCTCTTCTTGAGCTGGTATTCGTCGAGCACGCGCCGGTCCGGGTTGACGATCAGCACGCCGCGCGTGCCGTCGACGATGATCGTTTCCTTGTCGCGAATCAGCTGGCGGGCGTTGTGCAAGCCGAGCACGGCCGGGATGCCCATGCCGCGCGCAAGAATCGCCGTGTGCGAGGTGGCGCCGCCGACGTCGGTGACGAAGGAGGCGAAGTGCTGATCCTTGAAGGCCATCACATCGGACGGAGACAAGTCGTGCGCCACGACGATCAGGTTCTGCTCGCGTACGCCCTTGCCGGCCTTGACGGCGGCGTGGCCCGGCTGGCCGACGAGTTCGCGGACCACGCGCTCGACGACCTGGCGCACGTCGGAGCTGCGCTCGCGCAGATAGGCGTCGTCGATCTTGTCGAACTCGGCGACGAGAATCTCCATCTGTTGCACGATCGCCCATTCGGCGTTGCAGCGCCGTTCGCGGATGATCTGCTTGGGCGCCTCGGACAGCTCGGCGTCGGAAAGGATCATCAAATGCAGGTCGATGAAGGCGCCGATGTCGGTCGGCGCGTGCCTCGTGCTGGCTTTCATCATCGTGAATTCGGCGCGCACGCGCTCGACCGCGGCCTCGAGTCGCGCGACTTCCTTCTCCACCATGCGCGGCGCGATAACGAGATGCGAGACCTCGAGCGTCGCCTGCGAGATCAGGTGCGCCTGACCGATGGCGATGCCGCCGGAAACGGCAAGACCGTGCAAAGTAAAGCTCATCGCCGGCTACTCGCCTTCGCCAAACTTGTCGGCGATGAGTTTGAGCAGCGACTCGAGCGCCAGTTGTTCGTCGGCGCCGACGGTTTCGACGACGACCTTCGAGCCTTTGCCGGCGGCCAGCATCATGACCCCCATGATGCTCTTGGCGTTGATCCGGCGTGGCCCCTTTTCCATCCACACTTCGCAATTGAAGCGGCCGGCCAATTGCGTCAGCTTCGCCGAGGCCCGGGCGTGCAGGCCCAGTTTGTTGGTGATCTCTATTTCAGCGCGTGCCATTGAGACATCCTGTGGTCAACCGGCTAATGCCGGTGCATGTTGATGACGCCATCGCGACCGCCGCTGATGGCCTTCTTGATCAGTGTTTCCATCCCGTGCTTGCGATAGGTCAGCGCGCGCAGCAGCATCGGCAGGCTGACGCCCGCGACGCCCTCGACGCGTCCGGGGTCGAGTAACTTGAGGGCGAGATTCGCTGGCGTCGCGCCGAGGATGTCGGTCATCAAAAGCACGCCTTCACCCTCGTCGACCTGTTTGGCCAGCAGCCTCGCCATGGGTAGCACGTCGAGCGGATCGTCCTGCGCCGAGACGCCGAGTTGTCCGATCAGTGCCGGGCGCTTGTTGAGCACGTGGCAGACGTTCTGGATCAGGCTTTCGCCGAACGTGCCATGCGTTATCAGGAGAATGCCGATCATCGCTCGCTTTTTCGGGTAACGGCCATAGTAGCCAATATTCTAAGTGATTCTCGGCGCTCAGGCTGCGCGCGAGTCGCGCCAGGGAAGAATTTCAAGGGACAACGGCAATATCCTTCGGCGCCCCGCCGACGTAGTCAAGGCGCCGGTGCAGCGACGCGCTCACCGTGATACGGCCGTCGCCGTCGACGCGCAGCACTTGGTCCACCGCGAACCGTGCGGCCAGTTCCGGCCAGCGTTCGCCGACGATGAAGAGCGGCTTGGACGCGGCGTCGGAGAGCGTGCCGGCCGCCGGACGACGGCTGACGAGCACGGTCAGCGCCTGGGTATGCATAACCGGTTCGCCGCGGCGCGGGTCGAGCAGATGGCTGTAGCGTTTGCCGTCTGCCTCGAAGTAACGCTGGTAATCGCCCGAGGTGCCGATCGCTTCGCCGTCGTCGAGCTCGACCGTCGCCAGCGGGCCCGGCTCGCGCGGATGACGGATACCGACGCGCCAGCGCTCGCCGTTTTTCGTGCCGAGCGCCATGACGTTGCCGCCGATGTTGATCAGCGCATGGTGCACGCCATGCGCCTGCAGAATGGCCGTCGCGCGGTCGAGCGCGACGCCCTTGAGGTAGCCGCCAAAGTCGAGCGCCACGGCGCGGTTCCGGCTGGTCAGGCGCAGTCCGTCAAGGCGCAGGTCGGCGATCGACGGCCGGGTTGCGCGCCAGGCAGCGATTGCCGCCGCGTCCGGGGGGGCGGCGGCGAAGCTATCCGACTGAAATCCCCAGAGGGCGATCAGCCGGCCGATGCCCGGGTCGAACAGCGCGTCGCCGAGCGCCGACAGGCGCTGGACGTCGGTGATCAGCGCGGCCATTTCCGGCGCCACGGCTATTTCTCGACCGGCGGCGATTGCCTCGTTGGCCGCCGAGAGTTCGGACGGCTGCGCCGGATGGTAAGTGCGATGCAGGCGGTCAAATTCGCGCAGGACCGCCGCCGCCGCGGGACGAGCCTGCGCCGCTTCGACCCCGGCGATCAGCAACTCGACGCGCGTGCCAAAAACGAAGGATTCGTGGCGATGGAGCGGCGCCCTGGCGCAGGAGGCGAGCGCGAGCAACAACGCGAAGCCTATCGAGCGCACAACGCTGCACACACGGCGCGCAGAAACACCGTTTGCGTGCCCGCCGGATTTTTCGTGCAAAGCGCCTATTGCTTTTCGATGGCCGGCGCTGGAGCGCATTCACGCTCCAGTGCGGCGACGAACATCGCCGCCGCGTCAAAACCGGTCTGTTCGGCAATCTCAACCATGCACGTCGGGCTGGTGACGTTGATTTCGGTCAACCATTCGCCGATCACGTCAATGCCGACCAGTAGCAGTCCGCGCGCGGCGAGCACCGGCGCCAGTGCCTCGGCGATCTCGCGGTCGCGTGGCGTCAATTCGCGGGCCACGCCACGGCCGCCGGCGGCGAGGTTGCCGCGTGTCTCGCCGTCTTTCGGAATACGCGCCAGACAATACGGAACGACCTGCCCGCCGACGATCAGGATACGCTTGTCGCCATCGGCGATTTCCGGAATATAGCGCTGCGCCATGATCGTCCGCCGGCCTTCGTGCGTCAGCGTCTCGATAATGACGTTGCGGTTGGGTTCGTCGTGCTGGACGCGAAAAATCTGGCTGCCGCCCATGCCATCAATCGGCTTGAGAATCGTATCGCGCGCGAAATCGATGAACTGCTGGATCAGCACCGGGTCACGGGCGACCAGCGTCGGGACGCAGAACTGGGGAAACTCGAGGATCGAGAGCTTTTCCGAGTGATCGCGCAAGGCCGCCGGGCGGTTGAAAACGCGCGCGCCCTCGGCGACGGCGCGTTCGAGCAACCAGGTACTGGTCACATACTCGATGTCGAACGGGGGGTCCTTGCGCATCAGCACCGCGGCAAAATCGCGCAGTGGAACGCCGCGGCGGTCGATTTCAACGAACCAGTCGTCGTTATCTTCGAGCAATTCGATATGCACCGCCTTGGCACAGACGCCGTGCAAGGCCGTCCACAGCAGCGACGGCTGCTGGATTGCATACACCGAATGGCCGGCGGCCTGCGCCGCACGCATGATGGCTATGCTGGTGTCCTTATAGGCGTGCAGCGTATCGAGCGGATCGAGAATGAAAGCAAAGCGCATGCGACCGTCTCCTGACAATTCCAAGCAATCTACCGCAACGCCACTTCCTGCACAACGCAAACATCGTTGCTGCGCTTTCGTCGTGACCGTCGCGATGGTGAATGTTCTACTCCTCGGGCGGTGCGGTGCGCTCGAGTTCGAGCGAGGCGGCCAGCTGCGCGAGCCGGGCGACGACGCCGTAAGCGTAGAAGCGATTGGGCGGCGCGTCCGGGGTCTGGCACTGGTCGGGCAGGCAACAGCTCGTCTCGAAGGCGAGCGGCTCGAAGTGCATGCCGGGCGCATTGAGATTCTCGTCCTTGGCGCGCTCGTTGTGCACCCGGTAAAAGCCGCCGACAACGTAGCGGTCGATCATGTAGACGACCGGTTCGGCGACGCCGTCGGAAACACGTTCGTTGGTGTGCACCCCTTCCTGGATGATCACCTGCGTCACGTTCATGCCTTCTTTGATGACCGACATCTTGTTGCGCTGCTTGCGGTTCAGCCCGGTTACTTCGGAGGCGTCCTTGACCGTCATTACGCCCATGCCGTAAGTCCCGGCGTCAGCCTTGACAACAACGTAAGGCGTCTCCGCGATGCCGTAGAGCTTGTACTTCTCGCGGATCATGACGAGCACCGCATCGACGCTGGCCTCGAGGCACTCCTCGCCCAGGCGCTCGTGAAAGTTAACGCTGTTGCAGACCGAAAAATACGGGTTGATCTGCCAGGCGTCGATGCCGATGAGGCGGGCAAACTCGTCGGCGACTTCGTCGTAGGCAGCGAAGTGCTGGGACTTGCGGCGCACCGCCCAGCCGGCGTGCACTGGCGGCAGAACGAACTGATCGTCGAGGTTGGTGAGGATGTCGGGGATGCCAGCCGTCAGATCGTTGTTGAGCAGCACCGCGCACGGGTCGAAACCGTCGAGACCGACCCGGTTTTTGGTCCTCACCAGCGGTTCGAGCAGCAGCGTCGTCCCGTTCGGCAACTGCACCGGCGTCGGCTTGTCGACTTCGGGCAACAGCGAGCCTAAGCGCACCTCGAGGCCGGTCAGACGCAGGATGGTCATCAATTGCGCGACGTTCTGCAGGTAGAACAGGTTGCGCGTGTGATTTTCGGGAATCAGCAGCAGGCGCCTGGCGTTCGGACAAATCTTGTCGATCGCCGTCATCGCCGCCTGGACGCAGAGCGGCATGAACGCCGGGTTGAGGTTGTTAAAGCCGCCCGGGAAGAGGTTCATATCGACCGGCGCGATCTTGAAACCCGAGTTGCGCAGGTCGACCGAACCGTAGAACGGCGGCGTGTGCTCCTGCCACTGGCCGCGCAACCAGCGTTCGATGTCCGGCGCGGCGTCGAGAAATTTCGCTTCGAGCGCGAGAAGGGGGCCGGTGAGGGCGGTCGTCAGATGAGGAACCATGGCTTGTCTCCAATCACGCCCGCGAGCACGATGTCAGTTGTCAGAATAGCGTCCTGAGCTTGTCCCACCATGTTACACCGGCCTTGGGCAGGAACGAACCGAAGGAGCGAGGCAGCGGGCTCTGCTCAAGACTGCGCTGGGAAAACAGAAAGCGGCCGTCGCAGACGAAACCGAGCTCGTCCCAGTCGACGCCGTTGAGCGCTTCGGCGAGGGCGTGCATGTCGACGCTCGGTTCGCGGGCAAAGATGGCCAGTACCGACCCGTCGTAATGCGGGCAGTCATGGACAAAAAAAGGGCGCGGCCGGCGCGTCTTGCCGTTCACGTAAATACGCGGCTGCTGCGACTGGAAATAACCGCGGCCCCATCGCCACCAGTTGCTCTCGTCGAAGGAGCGGATGCGCCGGGCGATGAGGCGCTCCTTGTGCGCCAGCAGCGCTTCAGGCGCCGGCTGGCCGGCTTCGCACCAGATCATGCGTCGCGTGCGGCCGTCGGCGAGCGTCGACGAGCAGACAAAGTCGCGATCGCCGAATTCGTCGCTGGCGTAAAGATCGTCGGCCCCCGACACGGCGCCGACTTTGACGAAGGCGATATCCGAGAGCTTGAGCGGATACGACTTGCGCGTAAACAGCAAATGGCCGCCAGCCTCGACCAGACGGCGCGTCGTCCACTGCAGGCGAGCCAGGCCGCCGACGCCGTCGGCGAGGCCCAGCGTCGCGTAACGCGCCCGCCGTGCGTGCTTGCCAAGTTCAAAGCGCCAGATGGCGCAGTTAGGCGTCGCACCGTCGAACAGTCGCAAATCGCCCAGGTCGATGAAGTCAGTAATCGTCCCGGCGGAAAAAAGAAGGCGGTTGATCGGCACCGCCGACGTCGCCTTGAGCAGGTCACGCGGGGTGATGAAAATGAGCTCGCCGCCGGGCGCGAGGTGGCGCAGGCACTTCTCGATGAAGAAGAGATAAAGGTTGGCGCGTCCGTCGAGGACGCTACCTTCGGTCAGGCGCCGCGTTTCTTCGCCGATATCCTGAAAGCGAACGTAGGGCGGGTTGCCGATGATCGTCGCAAATTTTTCGCCGGCCGGCAGGGCAAAGAAATCCATGACGCGCGCCCCCGGCGGCGCCTGCGCCGCGTCGATCTCGATAGCGACGGCGCCCGGAAAATGGCGCAGGAAGGCGCCGTCTCCGCACGCCGGTTCGAGTACCCGGCCGGTGTTGCGCACCAGCGCATGCATGCAGTCCACGATCGCCGGTGGGGTGAAGAATTGACCGAGTCCGGCAGCAAGTCGGGCCGGGTCGGCGGGCGCAACAGCGGGTGCGGGGAAGGCGACGGGGCACATATTGGGAGAGGGAAGGGTGACACGAGGCGCTGAGTATACGGCAAGAGCGCCTTATTCGTTTCGCCGCCGCGGCGGGGCGCCGGGCGCGCGGTCTGAGCGCTGCGCCGGCGCGGCTGCCGCATAATGGCGTTTTCGTCCGCTTCAGTGAGGGACATAGTCATGGTCCATGAGCACCACCCCGGCGTCGAACGCGTCACGGTATGGCAGTGCATCGGCTGCGCCAAAATCGAAGCGCCGCGACCGTGCATCGGCGTCTGCGAGGATCACCGGATCGAGATGGTCTACGCGCTCGAGCACGACGCGGCGATGGCCGAGGCGAAGCGCGTCGGCCGTCAGGCCGACGCGCTCGAAGCCTTTATCCGCCGCTTCGCCTTGACGCGGCCACGCGAGGGACAGTGGGAGACCTCGTACCGCGCGCTGCAGGAGCAAGCGCGTCGTATCCTGCCGGCGCTCGCCGCGGGCGACGCGAGCGATCTGCTGCGCGCGACCGCGCCCGCGAACGACGCGACATAGACAAGGCGATGTGCAAAGAATAGAGTGGCGATGGCTTGTGCCAGACAATCGGGTATCGCCGGCTCGCACGTGTGGGTCTACGACCTTCGCCCGCAACAGCGTGCGCTGAACCGCTTGCCGTGGCACCGGTCATTGCGCGGGTTAGGAATTGACCTATGCTGATTCATCCGCCTCTGATGTCGCCGCGTTAGGCTTTTCTTTACCCGCTTATTGCACCTGGTACGCGAGAGTTTTTGTGAACGCAGGCTGTCGGTGGGCTACAACAACCGGAGAAGTGACATGAAAAAAAACGTAATGATGGCTCGAATCGCCGCCATGGGGGTTGTTGGCGCCCTTGCGTGCAGCCCGGCTCTTGCCGCCGATCCGGCCAAGATCAACTGGTCGAAAGTCCCAGTGGTCACGGTTCCGCTCTTCTACCCGGGCCAGTCCTCGCTCGAGTGGCTGAGCAGCGAAGCCCACGAGGGCGCCGGAAAACGCGTCAGGGCTGGCGCCTCGTGCGTCTCGTGCCACGACGAAAAGGACGCCGAGCGCGAACTTGGCGAAAAACTGGTCAAGGCCGGTCCGCTCGAGCCGATGCCGGTCAAGGGCAAGGACGGCTACAAGGACCTCAAGGTCCAGGCCGCCTACGACGACAAGAACGCCTATTTGCGCTTCCAGTGGCCGACGCTCAACGCCTACCCGGGAACCGAGCACCAGTACCTGCGCTTTGACGGCAAGGAATGGAAGGTCTGGGGTTTCCCGAAGCTCGACAAGATCGTCCAGGACGGCAAGATGCAGGCGCTCTACGAGGACCGCATGTCGATCATGATCGACGACGGCAAGGTCCCCGGATTTGCCGCGCAAGGCTGCTGGCTCTCGTGTCACGACGGTCAGCGCGACATGGCCAAGCAGTTCACCAAGGACGAAGTCGCTGCCAACGAGCTGTTCAAGGCGATCAAGAGGAACGACGTGCGCAAGTACCTGCCTGCCAGCCGCAGCGATCCCTACGATTGGAAGAGCGGAAAGACCGTAGCCGAAATCGAGAAAGTCAAGGCCGCCGGCGGCTTCGTCGACCTGATCCAGTGGCGCGCGCACCGCAGTTACGCGGTCGGCATGGCCGACGACGGCTATGTGCTCGAATGGCGCAACTTCGACAGCGGAAAGAATATGTTCGCCGGCAACGCCGATGCCAAGACGCACGCGCCGAAGTTCATGTGGGATGCGGGCAAGGTCGGCTACAAGTCGATCACCGTCGATCAGCTGCGCAAGGGCGATCACTTCCTGATCCGCGAGCAGAACGCGGTTCCCTTCGATGCGAACGCCGGCTGGAAAGAAGGCGACATGATCCCCGACTACATCAACAGCCGCGCCGACGCGCAGGGGTCGGCCGCCGACAACAACGCCATCGCCAGCTGGAAGGACGGCGTGTGGACGGTCGTCCTGATCCGCCCGCTCGGTCTGGCCAGCAACGACGACAAGACCTTGCAGGCCGGTGGCGTCTATAACGTCGGTTTCGGCGTGCACGACGACAACATCACGACGCGCGGCCACCACGTGTCCTTCGTCAAGACGCTCGGCATCGGAGTCAAGAAAGGCACCAAGGTCGACATCAACGCCGTCAAGCTGCCTTAAAATCTTCGCCCGATAAAATGCCCCGCCGACTAAAAGCCGGCGGGGCATTTTTTTACCCACTGTTCACGCGGGCGCTGTGCTGCGGATCAAATGATCGAAGGCGCCGAGCGACGCCTTGGCGCCTTCGCCCATGGCGATGATGATCTGCTTGAACGGCACCGTCGTGCAGTCGCCGGCGGCAAAAACGCCGGGAATCGACGTCTGGCCGCGCGCGTCGACCTCGATCTCGCCGCGCGGCGAGAGCGCCAGCGTCCCTTTGAGCCAGTCGGTATTGGGCAAGAGGCCGATCTGCACGAAAATTCCGGCCAGGGCAATCGTATGCGACTGTCCGCTCGCCCGGTCCTGATAGACGAGGCCGTTGACCTTTTCGCCGTCGCCGAGCGCTTCGCTGGTCAGCGCATTGGTGATGACCTCGACGTTGTCGAGGCTGAAAAGCTTCTTCTGCAAAACGGCATCGGCGCGCAACGCGCTATCGAATTCGATCAGCGTCACGTGGGCGACAACGCCGGCGAGGTCGATCGCCGCTTCGACGCCCGAGTTGCCACCGCCGATCACGGCGACGCGTTTGCCCTTGAACAGCGGGCCGTCGCAGTGCGGGCAGTAGGCGACGCCGCGGCCGCGGTATTCCTTTTCGCCGGGGACGTTCATTTCGCGCCAGCGGGCGCCGGTCGAAATGATCACCGAGCGGCTTTTGAGCGTTGCGCCGCTCGCCAGCCTGATCTCGGTAAAGCCGCCGTCGACGGCGACGAGTGCTTCGGCGCGCTGCAGATCCATGATGTCGACTTCGTAGTCGCGCACGTGCTGCTCGAGGCCAGCCGAAAGCCGGGGTCCGTCGGTGGACTTGATCGAGATGAAATTCTCGATGGCCAGCGTGTCGAGCACCTGGCCGCCAAAGCGCTCGGCGACGACGCCGGTACGCACGCCCTTGCGCGCCGCATAAATGGCCGCCGCGGCGCCGGCCGGGCCGCCGCCAATCACGAGCACGTCAAAGGCACCCTTGGCGCCTAGTTTTTCAGCTTCACGCGCCGCCGCGCCGCGGTCGATCTTGCCGACGATTTCGTCGAGCGTCATGCGCCCCTGGCCAAATTCCTGGCCATTGAGATAGACCGTTGGTACGGCCATGATCCTGCGCCGCGCGACGTCGTCCGGGAACAGCGCGCCGTCGATCATCGTGTGGCTGATGCCGGGGTTGATCACCGATAGCAGGTTGAGCGCCTGGACGACGTCCGGACAGTTGTGGCAGGCCAGCGAAATGAAGGTCTCGAAATGAAAGCTGCCGGGCAGCGCCCTGATCTGCGCGATCTGCTCGGCGTCGATTTTCGGCGGATGGCCGCCGCTCTGCAGCAGGGCGAGGACCAGCGAAGTGAATTCGTGACCCATTGGGATTCCGGCAAAGGCGATGCGCGCCGCCTGCCCGGGCCGGCCGACGGTAAACGACGGTCGACGCGCGTCCTTGCCGTCTTCGCGCACGCTGACCTTGGGCGACAGCGCGGCGATGTCGCCGAGCAGCGCGCGCATCTCACGCGTCTTTTCGCTGTCGTCGAGCGAGGCGACGAGTTCGATCGGTTGTCGGAGTTTTTCCAGATAGGCGCTGAGCTGGGTCTTGATGGCGGCGTCGAGCATTTTTTCTTCCCTGTTTGAGTCAACCACGACGAGTTGCACACAACGAACACGACAAAAAACAGGTCAAAATTTATTTTTTGCGTCGTGCCCGTTGTGCTTAAACACCAATTCAGATTTTTCCGACGAGGTCGAGCGAGGGCGAGAGCGTCGCTTCGCCGGGCGTCCACTTGGCCGGGCAGACTTCACCCGGATGCGTCGCCACGTACTGCGCGGCCTGGATCTTGCGCTTCAATTCCTTGGCGTCGCGGCCAATGCCGAGGTCGTGGATCTCGCAGACCTTGATTACGCCTTCGGGATTGATGACGAAGCTGCCGCGCAGCGCGAGGCCTTCTTCTTCGATCATCACGCCAAAGCTGCGCGTGATCTTGCCGGTCGGGTCGCCGATCATCGGGTACTCGATTTTCTTGATCGTATCGGAAACGTCGTGCCAGGCCTTGTGCGTGAAGTGCGTATCGGTCGACACCGAATAGACTTCGACGCCCATTTTCTTCAGGTCGGCGTACTCGTCGGCGAGGTCGCCGAGTTCGGTCGGGCAGACGAAGGTGAAGTCGGCCGGGTAGAAGAAGACGACCGACCACTTGCCGCGCAGGTCGGCGTCGGAGACCGGGACGAATTTGCCCTGGTGGAAGGCCGTGGCGTTAAACGGGAGAATTTCGGTATTGATCAGTGATTGCATGGTGCAGCTCCTTTTCTTCGGGTTTAAGAGACGTCCAACGAGGCGACAGGTGAATGATAGTGATCCCGTGAAAATTTATCGAATTGATTGTTTATATATTGTAGATAGTTATTAGCTATATAACGCGCGCAGCCGGCGAGCCGCGCAAGCGCTCTTGCCGTCGCGCGCCGGCAGCCGCTCGGGTACAATGGCCGGCTTTTCGAATCAATGACTTTGCCGAGGTTTCTTCAGTGCTCGTCGTCGCTAACATCACCATGCAGTTCGGGGCCAAGCCCCTGTTCGAGAACGTTTCGGTCAAGTTCGGCGAAGGCTATCGCTACGGACTGATCGGCGCCAACGGTTCGGGAAAATCGACCTTCATGCGCATCATTGCCGGCGAACTTGAAGCGTCGGCCGGCAACGTCTCGAAGGACGCGCACGAACGCATGGCCTACCTGCGTCAGGACCAGTTCGCTTTTGAAGACCAGCGCGTCATCGACGTCGTCATGATGGGCCACGAACAGATGTGGGCGTGCATGCAGGAGAAGGACGCGATCTACGCCGACCCCGAGGCGAGCGAAGCAGACTATCTGCACGCCGCCGAACTCGAACACCAGTTTGCCGAGCACGGCGGCTACACCGCCGAGGCGCGCGCCGGCGAACTGCTGCTCGGCGTCGGCATCCCGTCCGAGCAGCACTTCGGGCCGATGAGCGAAGTCGCGCCGGGCTGGAAGCTGCGCGTGTTGCTGATCCAGGCACTGTTTGCCAACCCCGACATCCTGCTGCTTGACGAACCGACCAACAACCTCGATATCGCGACCATCCGTTGGCTCGAAAACGTGTTGAACGAGCGCAACAGCACGATGATCATCATTTCGCACGACCGCCACTTCTTAAACCAGGTGTGCACGCACATGGCGGATCTCGACTACGGCAAGATCACCGTCTATCCGGGCAACTACGACGACTTCATGGAGGCGTCGTCACAGGCCCGCCTGCAGCAGCAGAATGCCAACGCGCGCGCCAAGGAACGCATCTCCGAGTTGCAGGACTTCGTGCGCCGTTTCTCGGCCAACAAGTCGAAAGCCAAGCAGGCGACCTCGCGCGTCAAGCTGATCGAAAAGCTCAGGCCTGAAGACGTCAAGCCGTCTTCGCGCCAGTACCCTTGGATCCGCTTCGAGTACGACGAAAAGGAAAAACTGCACCGCCAGGCGGTCGAAATCGAGAACCTGCGCTTTGCCTATCCGGGCAGCGAGCGCACGCTATTTAGCAATTTGACCTTGAGCGTTAACGCCGGCGACCGCATCGCCGTGATCGGCGAAAACGGCGTCGGCAAATCGACCTTTCTCAAGCTGCTGATGGGCGAGTTGCAGCCGCAGTACGGCAGCGTCAAGTGGACCGAAAAAGCGCGACCCGGCTATTACGCGCAGGACCACGCCGACGAGTTCAGGAGCGATACCAACCTCACCGACTGGATCGCCGGTTACGCGCGCGCCACGGCGAGCGAGGGCGACGACCTCGAGACGCTGATCCGCGGCACGCTCGGCCGCCTGCTCTTTTCGGGCGACGAAGTGAAGAAAGCGGTGCGCGTCATCTCGGGCGGCGAGCAGGGGCGGATGATCTTCGGCAAGCTGATGCTGATGAGGAATAATGTGCTGGTCCTCGACGAACCGACCAACCACCTTGACATGGAGTCGATCGAGTCGCTCAACACGGCGCTCGAGAAGTTCAAGGGCACGCTGATCTTCGTGTCGCACGACCGCGAGTTCGTCTCTTCGCTGGCCACGCGCATTCTCGAAATCCGCAACGACGGCAGCATCAACAACTACCTCGGCAACTACGAGGAATACCTCGCCAGCCAGGGCATCGAATAAGCGAAGTCCGGTCGGCCTGGCTCGCCCGGACCAAGTAAAAGACCTCAGGGAATACCGTCATGCGCTGGCTCGCCGCTCTGATTCTTCGCCTGCTCGGCTGGGAGACCGTCTGCACGCCGGCGCCGGGTCCGAAAGCCGTCGTCGCCGTTTACCCGCACACGTCGAACTGGGATTTTCCGCTCGGCGTGCTGTTCAAAGCCAAGCATTGCTTGGTGATGAAGTGGGCGGGCAAGGACAGTTTATTCCGCTGGCCGCTCAAGCCCCTGTCTCTCTGGCTTGGCGGCATTCCGATCAACCGCCGCGAACGCACCGGGATGACCGCCCAACTCGCCGACGCCTTTGCCCGAAATGCGAGCCTGTACGTTTGCATCGCGCCCGAAGGCACGCGCGCGCGCACCGACCACTGGAAGACCGGTTTTTATCACCTGGCGCTCGCCGCGCAGGTTCCGGTCGGCCTCGCCTTCATCGACTACGGCAGCAAGCGGATCGGCGTCGAGCGCTGGATCGAACTCTCGGGCGACGAAGCGGCCGACCTCGAGCTGCTGCGCGGATACTACGCTGACAAGCGTGGGCGCTATCCTGAGAATGCCGGCGAAATCCACTTCAAGGCCTAGCCGAAGCCGCCGCAGGGCCATGTGGGCACGTCGTCCCGGCGCAAGCCGGGACCCAGGCGAGGCCTCAATAACCGGATTGCGGGGCTCTGTCTGCCTGCGGTCGCGAGCGCCGGGATGGCGACCTTGACCACCTATAATGAGAGTGCACCGGCGCCGCGAGTTTTCGCTGGCACGCCCGGCCCGCGCTCATGCAAGGGGGTCGCATGCCCAGGCAAATCCTGATCATTCATGGCTGGAGCGACAGTTCGGCGTCGTTTCGCCCGCTCGCTTCCTTTCTCTCGGCAAACGGCTACCAGCCGAAGCTGCTGTGGCTCGGCGACTACATCTCGAAGGACGACGACGTCGGCGTTCCCGACGTCGCCAAGCGGATGGCCGAAGTGATCGACGCGATGATCGCCAGCCGCGAGCTTGAGGCTTCGTTCGACATGATCGTGCACAGCACCGGCGGACTCGTCGCCCGCCAGTGGCTGACCACGCGCTACCGCGGCATGGCCGAGCAGTGTCCGGTCAAACGGCTGGTGATGCTGGCGCCGGCCAACTATGGGTCGAAGCTGGCAGCGGCCGGCAAGAGCTTTCTCGGCCGCGTGATCAAGGGCTACGACAACTGGTTCGAGAGCGGCCGCACGATGCTCGACAATCTCGAACTGGCGAGTCCCTTCCAGTGGCAGCTCGCCCAGCGCGACATCCTCATCGCGCCCGGCGGCGACGCTGCGCGCTATTACGGCAGCGATCGGCTCTGGCCTTTCGTCATCAGCGGGACGCATCCGTATACCAGCCTGCTGCGCCAGATCGTCAATGAAAACGGCGCCGACGGGGCAGTCCGCGTCTGTGCTGCCAACCTCAACGCGCACGGCGTGACCATCGATTTTCGCGAGCGCACGCCGGACCGGCTTTTCCGCGTCTGGCCGCTGCGCCTCGAATGCAAGGTACCGCTGGCCGTCCTGCCGACCCGCACGCACGGCTCGATCATCGACCCCAAGCGCAGCAGTCGCGGCAATCGCGAGGACATTGCGGAAAGCGAACCGGAGCGCCAGCAACTCGGTCAGTGCCTGCTTGCAGCGCTCGCCTGCAAGGACTTCGACGAATACCGGGCGATTTCCGAAAACTGGGAGGCGATTTCCGAGGCCACCGCCGAACGGCGCAATCGGGTGCCGCCGCCCGAACGCGTCGACTTTTTCCACCAATACATGCAGATGAATTCGGCGGTGATCGACGATCACGGTTATCCGGTCAGGGATTACTTCCTCGAATTCTTTTCCGGGACCAGCCGCGCGCACGATGAGGCCAACGTCTATCTGCACCGCAAGGTGCTCGAAGACGTCAAGATCAACACGCGCGACGCATCGCTGCGCAATCTCTACTTCGACCGCACCGCTCTCTTCGAAGGCTATTTCAGGCTGCTGCCGAGCGGCACGCCGCCGACGCTGTTCATGTCGATCTCGGCGGCGTCCCCGGGCGACAACGTCAATTACTTCGAGAGCGAGAAAGTCGGCGCGCAGCAGCAGGTCGCGCTCAGCCTCGAGGGCGACCGCAGCCAGCGCTGGCTGCAGCGCAATTCGACGCACTTCGTGCAGATCATCGTCCCGCGCATGCCGCGCGCAAAGGTTTTCCGGCTCACCAATTTCGCGCACCTGTAGCGCTCAAGGGGCGCCGGCTCCGCCGCCACTGCGCCTCAGGCGTCCTGGCGGCGGTAGCCGGCGACGCCGATCGCCAGGCGGATCAGGTTGTAGCTCGCCCAGCGCAGCGCGCTGACAAACCACGGCAACTGCCGCCACGAGTGCAGCGCGAGTTCTTCGCCGCCGACGCGCAGCGCCTGCTCGAGGCTCTCGCGTAACTGCCCGGCAAATTGCGCGTCGCGCACGACGACGTTGGCTTCGCGCGCCAGCAGCAGGCTGAACGGGTCGATGTTCGACGAGCCGACCGTCGCCCAATGCGCGTCGATGACCGCCACCTTGGCGTGAAGAAAGCTGCGCCGATATTCGAAGACGCGAATTCCGGCGCCGAGCAACTGACCGTAGAGCGCTTGCGTCGCGTAGTGCAGCAGGCGGTACTCGATGCGCCCCTGGAGCAGGATGGTCACCGCGACGCCGCGCCGGGCGGCGTCCGTGAGCGCGCGGCGAAAGCGGCGGCCGGGCAGGAAGTAGGCGTTGGCGATCAGGATGCTGGTGCGCGCGTTGGCGATTGCCGCGAGATAAACGTCCTCGATGTCGCGGCGATGCCGGATGTTGTCGCGAACGAGGAAAGCCGCTTCCTGTTCGCCGCCTCGCAAGGGCGGCGCCGTCGCCGCGCTGCGCTCGTCCCGGAAGCGACGTTTGTGGCTCACCCAGCTGACAATTTCCCAGAGCCGGCGCACTGCGCGCTCGATCGGAACGAGCAGCGGACCTTCAATACGCACGGCATAATCGTAGCGTGGCAGGCGCTCGCCGGCGTCGTGGTCATCGATGATATTGATGCCACCGACGAAAGCGATCTGGCCGTCGATGACGGCGAGTTTCCGATGCAGCCGGCGCAAGCGATGCCGGCGCAAGCGAAAGCGTGATGTTTCCGGACGATAGACGACGGCCATAACACCGGCGTCGGCGAGCGCGGGCATCAGCGTGCGCGAAAACGCCGGCGCACCAAAGCCGTCGACGAGCAGTCGAACCTTGACACCGCGCCGTGCGGCGGCGATCAACGCGCCGGCGACTGAACGACCGGTGTCGTCGTTTTCAAAAAGATAGCTCTCGAGGTGTACATCGCGGCGGGCGGCGTCGATTGCGCCGATCAGCGCCGGAAAAAACTCGACGCCGTTCTCGAGCAGCGTCAGGCGATTTCCGGGCAGGAATTCAGCCGGCATCGTCAGCCGGCGAGGTTGCCCAGCAAATGGGCCGACAGGGCGGCGTGGTCCGAAATGCGGGCCCAAGGGCCGGCGCAGTGCATTTCGGCTTGCGCGATGGTGAACCCGCGCACGTAGATCCG
>Ga0335397_10005484_pt1 | contig 16606 bp, 12 predicted proteins | sample MAT04_FD_205740 | JGI IMG/M metagenome (GOLD analysis project Ga0335397, IMG submission 205740) | Freshwater microbial communities from Lake Fryxell liftoff mats and glacier meltwater in Antarctica - MAT-04 (spades assembly) (version 2) ... | reverse complement strand
TGTTTATCATTAATCTTTACACCCTGTAAACGATATACTTCCTGAATCTCATTCACCAAGTATTCCTGAACGGCAAACGGACCTTTGATTGCAAGAATATCAGATGGTGTTATAGAACCATCACTCAATGGCGTTCCGGCTTTGATATAATCTCCTTCCTGAACAATGATATGCTTGGTAAGAGGCACCAGATATTTCTTAATAATACCATCTTTACTTTCGATATTAATTTCTCTGTTACCACGTTTCACACCACCGAATGATACCACACCATCAATCTCAGCCACAACAGCCGGGTTCGATGGATTCCTTGCTTCGAACAATTCGGTTACACGCGGAAGACCTCCCGTGATATCTCTTGAACGACCCATGATACGGGGTATCTTGACAAGGATCTGACCACTTTGAATTGTGTCGCCATCATTAATGATAAGATGAGATCCAACCGGTACGTTATAATTTTTGATATCTTTTCCTTCCACCAAGATCGCAGGAATCTTTGTTTTATCTTTTGTTTCGATGATCACTTTTTCACGAAGACCAGATTGCTCATCCGCTTCTTCACGATAGGTAATACCATCAATCACACTTTCAAAACGGATGGTACCTGAAATCTCAGATATGATCACTGCATTGAACGGATCCCATGAACAGATTTCATCACCTTTCTTCAATTTCTGACCGTTCTTCACTTTCAGTGTAGAACCATAAGGAATTTCGCTGGTTACTAACACCACACCATCTTCATCCACGATCCTCATTTCACCCATACGTGTGATTACAATGACTTGTTCTTCACCTTCTTTATTGGCATATTTCGTTGTTCGAACACTATCGAATTCTATCTTACCATCAAACTTCGCAAGCATTTGCGATTCGATCGCCGATGAACTTGCCGCACCGCCCACGTGGAAGGTACGAAGTGTAAGCTGTGTTCCAGGCTCTCCAATAGACTGTGCTGCAATGATACCAACAGCATCACCCGACTGCGCCATCTTACCGGTAGCGAGATTGATACCATAACATTTGGCACATGTTCCTCGTTTACTTTCGCAGGTTAGTACAGATCGAATTTCTACGGTTTCAATACCTGCATTCTCCACGGCTTCACCATGGAAATGAGAGATCTCCTCGCCCGCTCCTATAAGCATATTTCCTTTCGTATCATACACTTCGTGTAATGAAGTACGACCTACGATTCTGTCTAATAATGGTTCAACGATATCATCATTCTCTTTCAATGCAGAAATTGCAATACCTCGTAGCGTGCCGCAATCTTCTTCACGAACAATCACATCCTGAGCCACATCCACAAGACGACGGGTAAGGTAACCCGCATCTGCCGTTTTAAGGGCCGTATCCGCAAGACCTTTACGGGCACCATGGGTAGAGATAAAGTACTCCAATACATTCAGTCCGTCTTTGAAGTTGGACAAGATCGGATTCTCAATGATCTCCGATCCTGAGCTTCCACTCTTACGAGGTTTAGCCATCAATCCCCTGATACCGGAAAGCTGTTTAATTTGTTGTTTGCTACCACGCGCTCCACTGTCAAGCATCATATACACGGAATTGAATCCTTGTTTATCTGCTGCCATCTCACGGATCAGCGTTTCCGTTACCTTGGTATCCACACGGCTCCACACGTCAATGATCTGGTTGTAACGCTCATTGTTCGTGATCAGTCCCATATTATAATTTTCCCAAACCTCATCTACTTCCGAACTGGCTGCATTCAACATTTGTTGTTTAATCTCCGGAACGATTAGATCCTCCGGGTTGAACGACAAACCACCTCTAAAGGCTGTTCGGAATCCAAGTCCTTTGATATCATCAAGGAATCGAACAGTGGTAGGGATATCAGTGAATTTTATGATCTCACCGATAATGGTACGTAAAGATTTCTTTGTCAGTAATTCATTAATGAATCCTACTTTTTCGGGTGTATGTAAGTTAAACATCACACGTCCCACTGTAGTCTCGATCGTTTTTGTTACAATCGTACCATCATCTTCACGAACATTTGATTTTACTTTGATCCATGCATGCAGATCCACCACGCCTTCATTTAATGCAATGATCACCTCATCTGCATTATAGAAACGCATTCCTTCTCCTTTCACGGCTTCAGTCGGAATATTTCGCTTTCCTTTGGTCAGATAATAAAGACCAAGAACCATATCCTGAGAAGGAAGGGTGATCGGTGTTCCATTCTGAGGATTCAGGATATTATGCGAGGCCAGCATTAATAACTGTGCTTCAAGAATAGCTGCATTACTCAATGGAACGTGAACCGCCATTTGATCACCATCAAAATCCGCATTGAACGACGAACAGACCAATGGATGAAGCTGTATCGCTTTTCCTTCGATTAGTTTTGGCTGAAACGCCTGTATCGACAAACGGTGAAGTGTAGGGGCACGATTCAATAAGATCGGATGACCTTTTAATATATTTTCAAGGATATCCCAGATCACTGCTTCTTTACGCTCTACCAGTTTCTTGGCGCTTTTCACAGTTTTCACGATTCCTCTTTCAATTAATTTACGGATGACAAACGGCTTAAATAATTCCGCTGCCATATCTTTTGGAAGACCGCACTCATGCAATTTCAATTCCGGTCCGACGACAATAACAGAACGACCTGAATAATCGACACGTTTTCCTAGCAAATTCTGACGGAAACGTCCCTGCTTACCTTTCAGTACATCTGATAATGATTTCAACGCCCGTCCACCTTCTGCTTTTACCGCATTTGATTTACGCGAGTTATCCATTAAACTATCCACCGCTTCCTGAAGCATACGTTTTTCATTACGAAGGATAACCTCTGGTGCTTTGATCTCCAACAAACGCTTCAAACGATTGTTACGGATAATTACACGACGATACAAATCGTTCAAATCTGATGATGCAAAACGACCACCATCCAAAGGAACTAAGGGGCGTAATTCTGGTGGTATAACAGGAATATACTGCATCACCATCCATTCCGGTTTATTTTCTATATGTGAATTAGCCTCACGGAAGGCTTCTACGATACTTAATCTTTTTAAAGCCTCTGCTTTACGTTGTTGCGATGTTTCGAAGGCCGCGGCATTTCGTAATTCATAGGATAATTTATCCAAATCGATACGACCTAATAGTGCTGAGATCGCTTCGGCACCCATTTTGGCGATGAACTTATTGGGATCATCATCACTCAGCATTTGGTTTTCCTTTGGTAATTTATCCAGGATATCAAGATACTCATCTTCAGAGATGAGAGCCAGTTCGGTGTTCTCGGTTTCTTTCATGGTTAGTGCAGAACGGATCATGGCATCTGCCTCACCACCCTGGATGACACAATACCGCTCGTAGTAAACGATCATTTCTAGTTTCTTGGAACCTGTACCTAAAATATAACCGATCTTATTCGGTAATGATTTAAAGTACCATATATGCACAACAGGAACTACCAGTTTGATATGTCCCATGCGTTCTCTTCGCACTTTCTTTTCTGTAACTTCTACACCACAACGGTCGCACACAATACCCTTATAACGGATACGTTTGTATTTACCGCAATAGCATTCATAATCCTTCATCGGTCCGAAGATCTTTTCACAGAAAAGACCGTCACGTTCAGGCTTATACGTCCGGTAGTTAATAGTTTCAGGTTTTAAGACCTCACCAAAACTTCTGTCCAGAATAGAATCCGGAGAAGCCAATGTGATCGTGATCTTGTTGAATGTCGTTGATGTGGATTTACGATCTCTTTTTGTGTTCATACTAATTTTTTCGTTTAAAATTTAGCTCGCAATAATGCAATTCGGTTCACTGTTTAGTGAGTATCAAACGACTGTGACTTAACAAGATGGCTACATAGATAGTATGCACAGTGTGGATGTTCACTAAAAGGCTTGATTAATTTTTATTTGAATGTTTCGGAGTACGCATTTAAACACATAATAAGTGCAACTGAGCCCATCAGTTGATGCGATAATCTGAAATAAAAGGAATAAATTTTAATGTAGCCACAGAAAAACAGGGTGCGAATGTAGTACTTTTATTTGAAATATGTCAGAGGCGGGGAAAATTTTTCAGTGTCACCTTGAATTTCCGAATCAAAAAATCTTTTTTTAGAATCAAAAGTAGTTACTTTGCGGCCCCTTACAGGGAAAACTACAATTAAAAAGACACACAGAGTCTATAAAACAGCATATACTATGAAATTAATTACAATCGAAGGACAACTCAGAAGCGAGTTTGGCAAGAAGGCTACTGGCCACGTTCGTTCTGAGGGGAAAGTGCCTGGTGTAATTTATGGAGGTTCAGCCAACGTCCATTTTACAGCCACGCCAAAAGCGTTGAAATCAATTATTTATACCGCAGAATTTAATCAGGCGGAAATCAATATTGATGGAAAAAAGTATACGTGCATCCTAAAGGATCTGCAGTATAATAAAACGACAGACGAAGTAACACATGTCGATTTTCTTGAACTTGTAACTGGGAAGTCTGTGAATGCAAGCGTACCGTTGAAGTTTATAGGTACATCTAAAGGAGTGAAAGAGGGTGGTCGTTTTGAGGTTAAAATGAGTACTGTGAAAGTGAGAACAAAACCTGAAAATCTCCGTTCTGCTGTTGATGTAGATATTACCAATCTGGAGATCGGGAAAAATTTACGAATTGAAGATATCTCCTATGAAGGTGCTGAGATCCTACATAACAAAAGGATTCCGGTGGCGGCTGTTGTTACAACCCGTGCGTTGAAACAGGAAGCAACTGATGCGGCAAAAGCAAAAAAATAAAAGATAATTAATTAGTGATTATAGTAAAGAAGCAAGGTTCAGGCCTTGCTTCTTTGTTTTAGATAAGAGATAACAGATAAGAGATGTTAGATGAGAGATATGAGATATGAGATAGTGGCGTAAGACGGAGATGGATCATAAGAACTTAATCCTACTTCTACGTTACCCTGAAGATATCATCGTGTGTGCTTATATAAACGATGATTACGATCATAACTACAATAGGAATAACTAGTATCCACTACCAAGGAATGTATTTTGGATGTTTCGGATTTAACGTGGGTTGAAAAATATTAAAGCCGACAAAAAAAATAAGACACTAAATGATCATGAGAATAAATAAAAACACTATGAAAAATGGTAACGCCATCATAGCTGTAATAAAATCATTAATATCATTTATCCCTTTACATAATTCCTACAGCAATGCGAACCAACCTGTTTTAGTCTAACTCTCCCAATCGTCTCATTGTCGAATTGCTGAATTGCCGCCGTGTCTCATCTTCAAATCGGCTCTACATCAGCATATCATCACATTACCACATCAGCATTTTAGACACAAGGTTAACGATCCTCATTCAAATCATGTGTCTGTGTTAATCCTTTTAGATTCAGCAGATTAATCACATCCTCATTCTGTTCCTGGTCTATGATACCTTGTATAGTGGTTTTCAATGTATCCATTCCCTTTTGTGCGTCTGGATTTTTAGTCGTTTCATTTAAGTAAAGCTGTCTTTGAAGGATCGCATTCATAGAGACAATAGCAGTAACCCGTACCTGCGCATTTCTATCATTCTCTGCCCTGCTTTGCAAGGTGGTCAATGTTTGTTTATAAATATCACTCTTGTTCAGTCGCAACGCAAAATCTGTATAATCCTCTACAAGGCCGGCCCTTGCTCTATTGAATACCTTCATCAAATTCTCTTCAAAAAAGTCAGCATCGGAGGCCATTCCTGCATTTGCATACACGGTCGAAACCTGCGCAAACAAATCTCGTCGCGCATCTTTCTTAAGGTCAGCCGCCAGACTCAACGCAGTCATAGGATTCAGTTTATAAATTCCATCCAATGCTCTCGATGCGATTGAATAGGATGAATCATGTGACAATGCCATTAAGGTTGGCAGCAAAATAGGATCTTTTATTTTCGCCAAAGCCGCTGTGGCTTTAGTTCTAACAAGAACAGATGTATCAGCACTTGCCATACGCACTAACTGAGATTTGGCCTTAGCAAGATTTTTAGCATCGGTCCAGTCTGTGAAATCAATTGCCTTACCACGAATCTCCGGATTTGTATCATTCAATGCAGAAAGGATCACGGCTCTAGCAGTATCGACTGTGGCCTTAATCTGATTGAGACCTTTTAATGAACGTACTTTCTCTATATAATTTCCACCTGCAGTATACGTCTTGATGTAATTAATAAATGGTTTATTGTCTTTGATCGACCCAATAAAGGTTGCCTCAGGATCTACAAACACATTTGGATACTCCGGATCTGAATTATCAAATTTCTTGACAAAAAAGGTTTCAGATCGCTTTGAGATATCAAACGAAAAAAGCTTACTCTCACCTGCCTGGGTAACTTTAAATACTAACGGGAAACTAAATAGCCCAACATCTCGGGCCTGCTTTTGCTCAACCGTCACAGCCAATAGTTTTGTCGTATCATTATAATCATAGCGAAGTTCAAGCACAGGATGCCCGCCTTTGTAAAACCATTGACTGAAAAAATTACGAAGATCCTTTCCTGAGACATTCTCAAACTCCTTTCGAAGATCATCGATCTCCGCATTCTGATATGCATACTTGTTCAGGTAATTCTTTAACGCCAGAAAGAATGCCTGATCACCTAACTCAGCACGTAATAAATTTAGCACAGCGGAACCTTTCTGATACGTCAAGGGACTGAACATATCATCAGGATGCTTATAATTAAACTGGATAATCGGGTCATCATTGATATTATCCGCATAATTCAAGTAATGTTCAATATGACTATTTGCCTTTGCTAAAGCCGCATCGTCTCCATACTTATACTCAAGCCATAGCTGCTCGCCATAGGTTGCAAAACCTTCGTTCAAGATCAGATGGCTCCACGATCTACAAGTAGCCAAATCGCCAAACCATTGATGAAATAGTTCATGCGAGATGATATCATCGTTTGGTGCGTTCAGTAATTCGCGGTTATTCTTCTGGACTGATTCATTATGTACCGTAGCACTTGTATTTTCCATGGCGCCCGACACAAAATCGCGCACTACGATTTGCGAATATTTATTCCATGGATAAGGAACACCCAGTTTCTCCGAAAAAAATCTGATCATCTCCGGGGTATGACGGAAAATATTTTTTGCGTACGGTGCATAGGCAGCTTCCAGATAATAGCTTACTTCTACCCCATTAAGTAAATCATTGGTCACATTTCTGGAATTTGTTCTCGATGTAGAAATCACAGAATCTTTGAATGGCATTAATGTATCGCCTGTTGGAATATGAAGGGTATCATAGGTGATCGTAACGTAAGATTCCTTTGAGACGTTTGTCAGAAAATCTTTTGTAACCACAAAATTTCCGGCAGTCATCATGACCAGATATGCAGGTATTGGCTTTTCTGAAATCCAGGTATCTGTTCGCGTCTCACCATTTAGCACGGAAGAGACCAGTTTGCCGTTTGATAATGTAGTGAGTTCTTTATTAACCACCATGGCCAGTTTCATGGTGAATTTCTCATTCGGATTATCCACTGTGGGAAACCAGCAGGAACTGGATTCTGATTCTCCCTGTGTCCAGAGTTGAACCGGCACATTTGGCTCCTTATGATCTGTATTGATAAAATACAATCCCTTATCGTCGCGTATCGCCATGCCTTTTTTAGAGTCAATCTCATCTGGTTTTGCAGTATACCGTATGACAATTTTCAATGAATCTTCTGTGGCGAATGTACGCTCAAGTTTTAATCGCAGACTTACTTTATCATAGACGAGTTGATACTGAACCGGCGCATTTTTTTCATCTGTGATTACGATCTCACTAAAGATCATATTCTTAGCATCGAGAATGATAGAATCGGTCTCATAAAAATAAGGTTTCACGAGTAAGGTCTCCTTACCTGTACATTCGTGTTTACCCCAATTAAAACTAACCTCAATATCTGTATGAAGAATATCTATCAGTTTAACTGGAACAGTCCTGAATTGATCGGTTCGTTTGGGTATGATCTTAACTTCATTCAGGACGATAGTCTCGTTCTTTTTTGCCGGCTGTCGGCGTCCCATAGTTCCAATCGACACGCAGGCACTTACGAACAAACTACATGACGCCACAATAACAATCACCGGTTTTAGCATATCGGACAAATTTAGTCAAATTAACAGTCTTTGAATTTATAATAGCTACATTTGTCCAAAGTAAACGCATGAAGTATTGGTTGGTAAAATCAGAGCCTCTGAAGTATAGCTGGGAACAATTCAGACAAGATAAAAAAACATGCTGGGATGGCGTCCGTAATTATGCCGCACGAAATAATCTGAAAGCGATGAAGAAGGGCGACCTGCTTTTTTTTTATCATAGCAATGAAGGTCTGGATATTGTTGGTATAGCTGAAGTGGTGAAGGAATTTTACCAAGACCCTACAACGCCTGATCCGGCATGGGTATCGGTTGATATCAAGCCTAAAAAATCGCTTAAAAAAAGTGTGACACTTTCGCAGATAAAGAAAGATAAACGCCTCTCCGAGATACAACTCGTCAAACTTTCCCGCCTCTCTGTAAGTGTCGTGACACCTGAAGAATTTACTCATATTCTTGAGCTTTCAGAGACGACTTTATAAATCAGAGCATCCCTAATCGTAAAATCCGCAATTATTTCAATACTATCTCTCGGATGCCTTCACGAAAAGACTTCAGACTGGAATCCTTTGCCGTCGATTTGGACTGATCACCATGTTACGTTTGTAGGCAAAGATTGCAACATAAAGCGTATCTGCCGCTCAGAATAACCTCACCACAATGTTAGTTCTTGCCTATTAAATATCTTAGTTTAGATTGCCTCCATATGAATCGGCAGATCGACATGGAAGGTAGTTCCCTCATCAATAACACTTTCAAAAGTGATCTTCCCATCCGACTCTTCAATAATATCCTTACACATCGCAAGACCTAAACCCGTACCAGATGTTTTAGTGGTGAAATATGGCTGGAATAATTTAGCAGAACGTTCATCAGAAATTCCTTCTCCGTTATCTGAGATCGAAACCCGAACATGATTATTCTTAACCTTAGAAATTGTCAACGCAATATTTCCTTTACGGTCTTCGGGTATTGATTGAATCGCATTCTGAATGATATTGGTGAAGACCCTCATGATCTGACTTTTATCTGCATACAAAAGGATTTCATAATCAGGTATCATAAACAGGAACTCATGATTGATATCATCATGATACATACCGGTAACAGAATACAATAATTCGTTGAGGGCGAAGACTTCTCTTTCTGAAACCGGCAATTTGGCAAAATTGGAAAAGTTGGTGGCGATAAATGAAAGGTTATCGATTTGTTCGACTAATGTCTTGGTTACTCTAATGGCGATATCATTCACGTTCGTGGCATTATTCTTGATCGCCCGTTCAAGCATCTGCAAGGATAACTTCATGGGTGTAAGCGGGTTTTTTATTTCATGAGCAACCTGTTTAGCCATCTCCCTCCAGGCGATTTCACGCTCGTTCTTTGCCAGTTGCACTGTACTGTTCTCAAGTTTGCGGAGCATCCTGTTATATTCCTTGATCAGCAAACCAATTTCATCACTATCAAACCATTTCAAGGGTTCATTGGTTTTGGAAAGGTTGATTTTGGTAAATTGTTTTACAATATAGGTAAATGGCCGTGTCACCGATTTAGTTAACAGGAATGCGATGACTGCAGAAATAAGGAAGACAAAAATGTAAATATTAATCAGCGTGGTAACAATTGTGGTGGTCTCGGACCGGATCTCAGAATCTGAAAGAAAAAATGGCAGTTGAACAATTCCAATCTGTGCACCACTCGCATCCCGGATCAGAAAATAAGATGATAAAAAATTCAAAAGCCCTATCTTTTCCTGCTGAATGGTATTATTGAATGAACCTTGTTTCAACTGATAAAAGATCGCGGGATCAATCCTGTCTGATAACACCTCACGTCTGAATAATTCGGGCATGGTACTGAATAAAAGGTTACCACCATCAACACTGTAAAGGTTAAGGTTTACAGAGAAGCGATCGGCAATAATCTTCATCATTTCTATATTCAGACCTACATTCGCTACAGCGGGAACTGACGGTTGCAGAGCCATCTCAGCATCCCAATTACTATTTTTTGCTTCCTGTTGAATACTATAACTATACTTGCTCAGATCGTTCTTCATACGCTCATCGACCTTCTTGATCAGAAAAATTGAGGTGAAATAACCGATGATGATGAAGGAACATAGCTCTACCACAAGAATTGAAAAATGTATACGTAGTCTGAGGTTAATACTCAGGAGATTCAGAAACCGCTTATAGATCAGGTTTGATCTGGCAATAATATTCCCGAGGATATATAATGAAACTGTTACGAAATATATGAAAAAAATGTAGGCAAATAAGGTGGTGAATAAATAGAGGCTGTTGGCACTTTTTACCACGACCACCCTGTTTTGTCCGTTCTGATTTCTCACCCATAATTCGCTATTCTCCGGGTTTATTCGGTATAATCTGTGGGCTGTATCTTTAAATGGCTTATCGGTTGCAAGCTTATAAGGGAATACCTGAATGCCTCTACGTTCTATCAATGACGAATCACTATAGAACGCATAGGAATACTGATCATTTGTTGCCATATCGGTTTCATTCTTTGACAGCAGCAGATCTGCATACTCATTCACAAGGTCGGTCGACTGCCTGCTTAATTCGATCTCAATAACTACATCCTCAATTCCGGAAACGGTAATTCCCGGATACATTTTATATATCATATTCTCACCAATAGCTTGTAGACTAAGGCTTCCATATCCAACCCTGGAAGAGAGCACCTGATGCGGGTTCTTTACCCTATCTACCGGAAAATTTATACGTATCCTGAAGTCGTTCTCTTCCTCCGAAAAATAGGCATTTTGAATATAGTGCACAACCCCTTTCCTGTAGAGAACACCCTTGGATAAAGCCTTTTGTATAATCGTATCCTGCTCCATGAAAAGTAATTTCGTCGCCAGCCTGTCATGCAAACTTGTTTCATTACGTCCAAGTAATTTCCTGGCAAAACGTTCTCTTTCCGCAACCTCTCTTTTGCTGAGCAAAAGGGTCAAAAAAAGTGATCCGATCGCCGATATGAATAAAAGCCATATCATTAGTTTATACGAATTAAAATCAAATTTAGTCTTAAGATAATTCAGATCCTGCATGATAAATAACGCTACGATGCAAATCAATACAGGCACATTACTGACATCATTATCCATTCTGACACCCAATATCTCCACAAAGAGCCAGATTACTATCATCAGTATATACTTCACATATCTGTTGGAAAAACATGCGAGCATATAATTCCGGGCAATAATGGCCACATAAACGATATTCACAAAAATGACCATAAAGGTCAGAACTCCCAGAAAAGACAAGAGGTTCAACTGATCGAAATGGGTGGTATCAAAAGGAATGACCGAATCGCGGGTAATTCTGTATACTAAACGGCTCAGATACATACATGCCGTAATAGAGATTCCGAGAATAATAATCCCGAATACAGACCGGAATTTATTCTTTTCGAGATCGTATAATTTTCCCTGCACATTGATGATAAAATACAATAGTATCCAGAAAAGCAGGCACATATTAATGAACAGATCGCCTAATGATTTATTTAATGAATCGCACCAGAGATACTCTGCACTAAACGCACTGAATTCACGAAAGTCTGTTGGGAATCCCCACCAATACGTTGCTCCACGAATCAGCAACACTGTCAATAATAGCAAGCTAAATATCTGAAGGATATTCTTCTTATTAATCGCCACTTTGTAGTAGGTATGGATCGACACACCAAATAAAATAAAAGGTGCCGCGCTAAGAAATAATCGCCAACCATTCTTATCATTAATCTGTAATTGCCCAGGATCCCTGTAAATAAAAAACTGCGTTTTGTCGTTGACAATAAGTGGTAAAGAACCGGGCATCTCTTTCTCCGACAATTTCAGGTTGAAATCATTCTCAGGATCTCCGGCTACATAATTCCTGGTAAAGTAAGTATTCTCGATTCCGTAATCATTCTTAATTCTGAGAAGAGCTACAATGCTGTGGCGCTTGCCATCATATTGAAAATTCTTCTGCATGACCACAAAGTAACCGCTGCTATCACGATAGGGCGTTGGTTCGTTCTCTTTGAACGTATCTACAGGAATACGGGTCTTAATCTTGTTCCAGCAAACCAATTCACCATTGACAAAAAAATGGACCGAAAAAGTAAGTCTGTTCAAGACCTCGAATTGCTCGGAGTTTAAAGTCTGGGAAAATGCATGATCTATTGTCGCAGTATCCGTTACCAATTGATTGAAGACAGATAATCGTTGGACCACATCTGCTTCTATCTTCGCTTTTAATTTGGGGATGGTGAGCTTTGAAAAAATAAACTCATTTACCGGCTGTATTGAAATTACAAAAAATAAAAAAGCCAGGGCCAGAAAGTAGCGGGTATCAATATCAAAAGGAAACCTGAACGGTGTGACCTTATTGTTCTTTCTGCTCATTGCGTTTTATTTCATTCCAAGCAATATCCATTTCTGCCAGAGTATGATCTGTCAGCGCCTTGCCTTCCTGCGTTAGTTTTTCTTCCATCAGGTTAAACCGTCGTGTAAATTTTTTATTGGTTCGTTCCAATGCATTCTCCGGATCGATATTCAAAAAACGGGCGTAGTTAATCATTGAAAATAACACATCGCCAAACTCATCTTCCATCTTATCCTGATCATTCAGATCAACCACTTCCTGCAATTCATTTAGTTCTTCTTCCAATTTTTCTTTTACCTGTGCCGTTACTTCCCATTCAAAACCCACTTGTTTGGCTTTCTCTTGTAAGCGAAGTGCTTTCACCATCGAAGGCAATGATTTTGGCACGCCACCCAAAATAGTTTTCTTTCCTTCTTTCAATTTCAAATTCTCCCAGTTGCGTTTCACATCATCATCATTCCCCACTTTGACATTCGAATAAATATGCGGGTGGCGATGAACCAGTTTATTACACACATTCTCGATCACCTGACCCATAGAAAAATGCCCGCCTTCTGTTGCGATTTTAGAATAAAAAACAATATGGAGCAACAGGTCGCCCAATTCTTCTTTAATTCCCTGCCAGTTTGAATCGGTGATTGAATCGACCAGCTCGTAGGTTTCTTCGATCGTCAATTGACGAAGAGTCTCAATCGTCTGCTTTTTATCCCAGGGACAATTCTCTCTCAAATCATCCATGATACTTATTAGTCGCTCAAACGACAACGCATATTGTTCCATCCTCACTAAATTTTTAGATGACTATCCGTAACGCTACTAAAATGCTTTCAAAATGCTATCAATCCGACCTCTCCTTCGACAAGCTCAGGATGACACCTAATCGCTTACTGGCAGCGACTTCGATGAAGGTCTTAATTAATAACTTTTGAGACAGCTTCTTTTGGGAACTATTCCAGACAATCATTGAATTTTTATAAGGGTTCAAGGTAGTACAAAAATTTACTTTACAAAAACATATTGATTGCTTTTCATATTCAATCGCCGCTATTTTAATCAGTGAGCGCCTGCGTTCTCATGGTGGAATATGAAGTCTAGGCAGTACTTTCACATTTTTTAAAACAGCATTATTTTGTCAGACAATCATCCATTAGGGAACAGGATTAAAAAGAATTTGAAGGCGTTAAAGTCCTATGTGCAGCAACATGGACTAAGCTGCTATCGTGTTTTTGACTGGGATATGCCCGAATACCCTTTATGTGTAGACCTTTATGAAGACATGGTGCATGTGGCCGAGTATAAAACCAAACATCCACTCGATGATATCGAATACCTGCAATGGATGGAGGAAAGTCTGTTGGCGATTAAAACCGTTTTAAAGGTAGACGATGATCATTTGTTTGTCAAACGTCGAGAACGACAAAAAGGGATTGCCCAATATGAAAAGGTCGGTCATAGCGGAGAGCTAAAAACCATCCACGAAAACGGCTTGAAATTTCTAGTCAATATGAGTGATTATTTAGACACGGGTCTCTTTCTGGATCATCGTATTACCCGTAATAGGGTGAAAGAAGAATCCGCTGGAAAAAAAGTATTGAATCTTTTTGCCTATACTGGCTCCTTCTCTGTTTATGCAATGGCGGGCGGCGCTACGAAGGTAACCACAGTCGATCTTTCGAATACCTATCTTAATTGGAGCAAGGAGAATTTTAAGGTCAATGGCTTTAATCCGGATGAGCATTTATTTATAAAAACGGATGTAAAGGAATGGATTAAAGAGGAGCCGACGGAACTGTATGACATTGTTATACTTGATCCGCCGACAGTTTCGAGAAGTAAAATGGCAAAGACAAAATTCGATATTCAACCAGATCATCCTGAAATGATACATCATGTATTGAAGCATATGAATAAAGGCGGCGCACTTTATTTCTCAACCAATTTCAGGGAATTCCAGTTCATGCCAAAACGTATAGAAGCTTCTTCGTACGAGGATATTTCGCTGGCAACGGTGCCCGATGATTTCAGGAATAAGAAGATACATTATTGTTGGCGGATTATAAAGTAAGCCGCAGAATTGTTTGCCACAGATGAAACAGATTTCACAGATGTTGAAGTGGTAATAGATCACATTATTGCTGGCGGATTATAAAGTAAGCCACAGAATTATTTGAATCACAATTGCTTGCCACAGATGAAACAGATGTCACAGATATTGAAGTGGGAATAGATCACATTATTGCTGGCGGATTATAAAGTAAGCCACAGAATTATTTGAATCACAATTACTTGCCACAGATGAAACAGATTTCACAGATGTTAAGACCTTGATTATTGACTACACTCAAATTACCATAACGGCAAACTTTCTTTACCTTAAACACCAACAAGATATACAAAGGGGGCAAAGCGCGAACGAAAGCATTTCCTATTACAAAGAAAACGACATACATTTTACTTAGATGAGATTTTATTTTCTATTCGCACGGTTTCTATTTTTCAGTAACACAGCAACGCTCAGGTCTACACCAAGGGAGGAGCCAGCCAGGTATATTGGGATTGGAGCCTTGATATTGCATGGAATTTGCAGAACTTATTTTTACTTAACTACCAAATATCACAAAAATGAACAATTCAGTTAAAACTATTATCATAGCAATCTTATGTTTTTCCTGTTTAAACAGTTACTCACAAGTTAGTGAGTATTCAACACCCTATCCTAATCAAAAAAAAATATGATGTCTTAATACTTGAAAGGGAGAAGAAAAGTAATTATATCCCACCAATAGATTTAAACTTATTAGAAAGTGTTAACAGTAAAAAAGAAAAACAGTTTTAACAAAGAGCCAAAAGCATACAGTCAGTCTCAAGTCAATCAACTGGCACAACTGATAGAATTAATACCAAGAGAGACTATTTAAGTTCTAAGATAGGAGAAAAATACTTGAATGCTATTAAACGTGCTAACGAAACAGATTTTTCAGATATGGAAGAATTTATACCTCTTTCCAGTCATTTCGATTTCCTTATATATCAAGCTAAACAACTAATAATAAATAGAAAATAGTATGGGAAAATACAAGATCTGCCCCGTATTACATGAAGAATCTTGTTCGGGAGACGCATGGACCAACGAACCGCTAACCCCCCGTCCTAGGCTCATAAAGATTACTAGTCAATCCAAAAAAAGTATTATTGTTTCATATAGAAAAATTGAATAGAATTATACAAAACTTTACAATGCGGGAAAGAAAAATGATCATCTCATTAACGAAGGAAACCCAATAGTTATACTTGATGAATATTACCGAGGTAAACATCGAGAATTAGAAAAATGGCAGGAAGTTGAATTGTCCATTAATGCTGTAAAATGGGGGCATTTCTGTAGCCATCTAAAATACTTAATGCAGCACCCGAATGATAGTATTCGCATAACTACTTGGTTAGCTATAATCTCAATAGTTATTAGTGTAATTTCCATATTGGGGAATTGATATTTTAAAAGTTGTTATTAATCAGAATACCAAGACTGCAATGTGGTGCTCAAACAAATCAACACTGGCAAAGGTTTGAGGCGTTGGCTTTGTAGCCTTGGCAACTTGTGTCTCCAATTGTCTGAAATTCAGATGAAGCAGATATTTTTGATACAGCAGAAAATGGATATTCATTAGTTACTTGTGTTATCGTACGTTGCATGTAATATAGTTTATATTTTGAATTAATAAGTCGTTTGAATTCCATTCCAAAATTATTCAATAGATCTGTCTCTAATTTATAAGCTTCCAAATAATTATTACCTGTGCAAGATGTACTTCTTCTAATTGTGTGACGGCTTTTAGCTCTATATCTATTTTGTCTGCTACTAAAAAATCAACTCGCCGGGGGCCCATTTATATTTCCTTATCCTTTCAATTTTCTTGTATTTATTAAATGTATAAAATAAATCAGATAAGCATCTGCTTCATCCTAGCCTATCTACTTCCTCTGCTTCATCTGCGGTTCAGACATTATCCTTCCATCCTGCTTAACTTGTCAGTTGCAAACGGGTCTGCGGTCCAGACAACCTACTTT
>Ga0335397_10005482_pt1 | contig 16608 bp, 17 predicted proteins | sample MAT04_FD_205740 | JGI IMG/M metagenome (GOLD analysis project Ga0335397, IMG submission 205740) | Freshwater microbial communities from Lake Fryxell liftoff mats and glacier meltwater in Antarctica - MAT-04 (spades assembly) (version 2) ... | reverse complement strand
CTCGGACCGCCCGGGTATGTGGAGTTTGGTCTCGAGCAGTGGACCCATCGTGACCACCTCCTCGAGAACAGGTCCTCGTTGCGTTGCCGGGCTGGGAGTCAATCCTTTCAGCAACGAGTCGCATGGTCGCGATCGAATCACCACATCAATCACCAGATGATGTGATGCGCGCTCACCAACATCGTTCGTACGGTCGATGAGTGCCCACCGACCACCCCACCACTCAGCCAATGAGCGACGTTTCGACCGCCGAGCGCACGTGCGTCCCGCAGTACGAGATCCGCGTCAACGGCCACCTCGGGTCCCGTTGGTCGGGGTGGTTCGACGGACTGAATCTCACCAATGAGGACGACGGCACCACCGTCATCAGCGGCGCGGTGGTCGACCAAGCGGCGCTCCACGGCCTGCTCGCCAAGCTGCGAGACCTGGGCGTTCCCCTGATCTCGGTCAGCCAGATGTCGACCGGCGAACCCACCGAACTCACCAATCTCAGTAACACCCACTCTTCACACAACCCATCAGGAGCAACATCATGATCAACGTCTCAGGACTCACCAAGCGATACGGCGAACGCACGGCGGTCGACAACCTGACCTTCGACGTCGCCGACGGTCGAGTCACTGGCTTCGTCGGCCCGAACGGAGCCGGGAAGTCGACCACCATGCGCATGATGGTCGGGCTCACCCGACCCGATGCCGGCGAGGTCCGCTACGACGGGGTCCGCTATTCCGACCTCCAACACCCGGCCCGGCTGGTGGGCGCCGTCCTGGACGCCCGATGCATGCACCCCGGCCGCACGGCTCGGAATCACTTGCGAGCCATGGCTGCTATGAGCGGCATTCCCGTCGGTCGGGTCGAACAGGTCTTGGCTGAGGTCGGGCTCGAGTCGGCCGTGGACCAACGCGCCGGTGGGTTCTCCCTCGGCATGCGTCAGCGTCTGGCCCTGGCCGGGGCGCTGCTCGGTGATCCGCAGGTTCTCTTGTTGGACGAGCCGTCCAACGGCCTCGACCCCGATGGCATCCGCTGGCTCCGCAATCACCTGAGCGCCTTCGCCGAGCGGGGTGGCACGGTGTTCGTGTCGAGTCACCTCATCGGCGAGCTCAGCCTCTTCGCCGACGACCTGGTCGTGGTCGGCGCCGGCAAGCTGTTGGCTGCCGAGACTGTTCAGGCGATCACCACTCGCCAGGCCGTGACCGTCGTCGCCGAGACCCCGCAACCGGCCGATCTCGTCCGGCTGCTCGACGCCCAATGTTTCACAGTTCAGGCCACCGGAGACCGGCTGGTCATTCGAGGCACCACGAAGGCTGCTGTCTCGCAGCTCGCCTTCGAAAACGGAATCCGCCTCGTCGAGCTCAGCGAGAGCGCCCAGTCACTCGAGGACAGCCTGCTCGACATGACCAGCGCGTCCGCCGAGTTCACCTCCGCCTGATTCTCCGATCCGCACCAAACCAACAACTCACCAAAAGGAACCCGACCATGACCACCACCAACCCGACCATGACCACCACCAACCCGAGCATCGCAATTCCAATCATCAATCCAGCGGTCCCCCGGGCGACCGGCAACCACTCGGCCCTCCGTACCCGGAGCGACGACATGAGAGCGGTTCCGGCCGCCCTGAGGAGCGAATGGATCAAGCTGGCAAGCCTCCGGGCCAACAAGGCGATCCTTGTTCTCACGCCGCTGGTGGGCGCGCTCATCTCCTGGGCGCTTGCATCGTCCGCAACAGACAAAAAGCTCACCGCCTCCGAGCTGTTCATCTTCCCCCTCCCGCTTGTCGCCATGTTGGCCACTGCGACCGGGATCCTGATGTTCACCTCGGAGGCCCAGCACGGCACGTTGGCGGCCGCCCTGACCGCCCGCCCCACCCGCTGGATGATCGTGACGGCCAAGGCAGCAATGGCGACGATGGTCGGACTGGTGCTCGGCGCCACCGCGATGGCCGCCGGATTCGGCGGAGCACTGCTCGGCGGAGTGGATGTGGGTGACGAGTCGGCCATTGCATCCCGTGCGGCTTGGGCGCTGCTCTACATCGCCCTGGGCGCGATGATCGGGCTGGGCGTGGGCATGATCGCCCGGCACAGCGCAGGCGCCATCTCCGGCCTCTTGATGTGGGCGTTCGTGATCGAGAGCCTGTTCGCTCCGGCTCTACCGGACGGGGTGGTTCATTTCCTGCCATTCAGCGCGGGCTACCGGCTCCTGGACGCCGGCCCGAACTTCAAGGCACCAGTGACCATTGCCCATGAACTCGCCCGTCCCGAGTACGCCCTCATCTTCGGCGGCTACGCCCTGGTCAGCCTGGCCATCGGCACACTCCTTCTGTATCGGCGTGACACCAACTGAATCTTTCTCAATCCAGCGAGATCGAAGCCCGGACCCGAGGGTCCGGGCTCGAAGGCGTTTCAGTCGAACCGGGTTCGATCTCGGGACCTTGGCCTCTGTTCCAGCTAACGGTTCCGTCGCATTCTGAAGTGGTTCGATCGCCCAGCTCGGGCCATAGCAAGGAGTTCGCATGCGCGCAGTCGTCGTCTACGAATCCATGTACGGCAACACTCACCAAATCGCCAACGCCATTGGCGATGGGCTACGTGAATCGTTCCCCACTGACGTGATCTCCGTTCACCAGGCACAGCCACACTTGATGAAGGATGTCGATCTGGTCGTGGTCGGAGGACCGACCCACACCCACGGCATGAGTCATGAAAGCACGCGAGAAGCCGCAGCCACGAAGGCAGCGGAGCCCGACAGCGAACTGCACCTCGACGCCGATGCACCCGGAGAGGGTGTGCGCGAATGGCTCGAGTCCCTCGGACCGATGACCGGCCGTGCAGCGGCGTTCGACACCCGGGTCGACATGTCGACGCTCGTCACCGGGAGAGCCTCCAAGGGGATCGCCAAGCAACTGCGCCGGCACGGTTTCGACGTCGTCGTCGACCCGGAGAGTTTCCTGGTGACCAAGGACACTCATTTGGCACCCGATGAACAGCTCCATGCTCGTCAATGGGGACAGCAACTGGGTGCGGCAACGATCGCCGTCTGACGGGACGGCCGGCGCCAGTATCTCGGCGGCCTTGGCAAGAAGCTCTGGTCAGTAGTTGCTGTCTCCAGGCTAGAATTGCACTCAATGCGTGTCGGTGTACTCGGAAGGCCGGCAGTGTTCGGCGCTGGAACGTGTTTCCCGCTGGCGGGCGCTCGGGAGGCTGGGCTCCTCGCCCTGCTCGTCTCCTATGGGGGGAGGGTTGTTCGGTCCGAAGTCATCGAGGACGAGCTGTGGGATGGTCGGCGAGTGAGCGATGCGACCTTGCGAGTCGCAATCAATCGACTCCGAAATCGTTTCGTCGAGCTCACTGGCGATCACCCGCTCAGCTCCGAGCCATCCGGCTATCGACTGCTCCTCCAACGCGACGATGTCGATGCCTTTCTCTACGAGGACCTCGTCGAATGCGCTCGTTCCAGCCGCATCAACGGTGACTCCTCCCTCGCGGTCCAACTACTCGATGACGGAGAGTTGCTGTGGAGGTCGGATGCATATGACGGATTCACTCACCTTCCATCGGTACAAATCGAGCACGAACGGCTCCACGAACTCCGATGTTCCGCCCACGAGATTCGGGCCGCTGCCCTGATCGAACTGGGTGAACTCAACGAGGCGATCTTCTCGTTGCAACGGGTCATGGGCCGCTATCCGTTCCGTGAGTCGCTGCGAGCGCTGCACATGGTGGCGCTGGCTCGGATGGGTCGTCAACGGGAAGCGCAGCGCTCTTTCACTGACCTGCAGCAGCTGCTCGACGAGGAACTCGGCGTCCGGCCCAACCTCGTACTCGAGACCTTGCAGCAGTCAATCGCGAATGATCGACCAGCTTCCGAGCTCACGATTCCATCGCTCGTCGCCGCGGCAACCGCACCGAGCGCGCCCCGAACTCGGCAGTCCCTCCAACGCCGGGTCGTTGGTCGTGACAGAGAGCTCGCGCAGCTGCATTCGACGGTAGCGACCGCACAAGGCCCTCGACTGATTGCCGTGAGCGGCGAGCCGGGAATCGGCAAGACCGCTTTGGTCGACGCATTTCTTCGCGAACATCGAGAAACCGGCGCACTTGCAGTGAGCGGACGCTGCGACCGTCAAGCATCTGTCCCACTCAGGCCGTTCCTCGAGGCGTTCGACGAGGTGCTCCGCACTCCTGGCGACCCGGTGGTCGACGAGCTGGAATCGCTACTCGCGTCCCGGTCCGATGAGCTCGGCCAGCGGTTTCTTGACTTCGACCTTCGCCGCTACCGCGTATTGACCCTCTTCAGCGAAGTCATCGTGGCTGCCGCGTCACAGGGTCCCGCAGTGGTGATGATCGATGACGCGCAGTGGATCGATCCACTCTCGGCCTCACTGGTCGAGCAGCTGCTTCGAAACCGTCAAGACCTCCCGTTGCTAGTGGTGGTCACACTGCTCCCTTCCTCAACGGGCGAGGGTCGACTCGACCAGCTGATCGTCGATCTCGGCCTGATTGGCATGGCGGACCGCATCGAGATGGACGTGCTCAGCGCCAACGAGATTGGAGAAGTCCTCGGTGGGGATGTCTCGCTCAGCCGCGTCGATCTGATCCATCGCTCCTCGGGTGGTAACCCGCTCTATGCGCTTCAGCTCGGCCAACTGCTCGGCGCCAACTTTGATCTGAACACTCGAACGTTGCCGCCGGACTTGATTCGACTCTGTCGCGCCCGACTCGCTCACTTGTCTCCCGGGGTGGTGGAGGTCCTCGAGGCCGCCGCGGTGATTGGACATGCCGTCGGAGCAACCGACGTGGCGAGGGTTCTCGGGACCTCACGGAGTGCCCTGTCGCCGGCCCTGGTGGAAGCACAACGGGCGGGGCTCATCGAACCGACTCGATCGTTCGACCACTTCTCATTCGTGCACGGTGTGATCCGCCAAGCGTGTTATGACCACATCGAACCCGGACGACGAGCTCACCTCCACTGGCTCGCTGCGCAGGTTGCTTCGGCGGCCGGAGGGCGACTGGCCGAAGTTGCTGGACATCTCGCAGAGTCCCGACCGCTGGCTCCTGACTCCGAGATCGCGGCGGCGACTCTGAGGGCTGGAGGAGAAGCCATCGAACTCGGCGCCTATGGAGACGCCATCAAGTTCTTTCGCATCGCCATCGAACTCGGATCCCCCTCACGCGGGCAAATGGTTGCCGCTCGCTTCGGCCTCGGACTCGGCCTCGCGGCTGGGGGCGAGCTCGCCGATTCTGCTGCGATCCTCACTCAGGCCATCGACGAAGCAATCGAGCTCGAGCAGTGGGAACTCGCAGCGGATGGCTTCATCGCTCGAGGCGGGCTCGGGCTCTCGGCGTCGATCCCCGAGGCTTTGTCTGAAGCGCTTGCCGTGGACCAGATCTTGAACGCTCTACCGGCTAGCGACGATCAACGCCGAGCCCACTTGTTGTTCTGGCAGTGCGAGTTGCTCATGAACATCACGCCGAACAGATCGGCCGAACTCCTGAACGCCGCCCGGAGCCATGCTCGCCGTCTCAATGCTCCGACGCTCGACGGCCTGATCGAATACGCGCGAATCCGCCTCGCTGACTCCACTGGTGACGACCCGACTCGTTGCGAAGCGGACGCCATGGTTCTCTGTCAGAGTGCGGTGTCGACCGGTCGGCACTCCGTCGCCGCTCGCGCTGGACTGTTGGTAGTCGGCGCCCGCCTGCGGTCGGGAAGAATGGACGCGGCCCGCTCGGAAATCGGTCCGATACTCGAACACGCTGGCCGTGCGAACGACCCAGGACTTCGACTCCAATGCCATCTTGCGGCAGTCAGTATCGACATCGCCTCGGAAGCGATGGATATTGCGGACGAGCGCAGCCTCGAAGCCACACTGGATCCACCGTCAGGACTCGAGAGCCTCGCGTTCACCGCTCGGGTCATGCACTTGTCGATCATCCGACGAGAACAGCTCCGGCTGGGCGAGATCGACACCGTTCTTGTCGGAGCCCTCACATCGACTCCGCGACGATTCACCAGACCGCTTGTCGCAGCCGCACGTTTCGAGCAAGGGGATCTCGAGGCAGCAACGCAGCAGTTGAAGATCTTCTCCGGCGAGGTCTCCCAGCTCCAGATGGATTGGCTCTACCTGTCCACGCTGTCATTGGCTGCCGAGTCCGCAGCCGAGTCCGCATTCACCGCGCTCGCTGAACCGATCGAAGAACGCTTGAGCGAACAGCCGCCGCAAATTGTTGTTGCCTGCAACTCAGTTCTCGTCATTGGGCATCTCGATCGATATCTCGGCCTGCTGGCGGAGTTACGTGGCGACATGGATCTCGCGATCGCGCGGTTCGCCAGCGCCCGCTGTCACGACCGAGAACACGCATTGCACTTGTGGGCAGCCTGGTCCGCCCACGGCGAGGCATCAGCCCGTATGAGTCGTTCGGCGGCTGGCGACGTCGATCGCTCTCGGGCGCTCAACCAGGAAGCATCGGAGATCGCCACTGCGTTCGGATCGGCGCGACTCGCCGCCCGCGTCGCCTCCCTTGATGTCCGTTTGGCCGGAGATTGAGTCGACGGGACGAGCCAATTCTGAATGCGCTGACTCGGTCGCGGCGGTTTACCAGTCGGGCTCGTTGTCGATGCCCGCTGCTGCAACGATCACCGTTCGTACTCCGGTGCTGAGGTTCAGGATCTCCAGATCCGAGTTGCGGTAGTAGGCGAGACGACCACCATCGGGCGAATATCGGGGTTCCAAAGCGTTGGACATCCCTCCGACAACGGTGATCGAAGCGAAGCCGGAACCGTCCGGCGCCGCGGTATAGAGGTTGCTCGATGCAGCGGGGGTCCGGTTGCTCGTCATCACGAGACGGGTGCCGTCGGGCGACCAATCGGGCGAATATTCTTCGGAGGTGGACAGGGGATCGTTCGAGATATTGACCGGATCAGTCCCATCGGCGTCCATGACGATCACGTCGGTCGAGCCTCCGACGATGTAACGGTCGTAGGCCAACCGCAAGCCGTCGGGCGACCACGTTGGCGAGTTGTCAACGAAGGCGTCATTCGTGAGATTGATCGCGGGGCCAGTTGGTCCTGCGGCATTGACCGGAACGATCCAAATGTCCTGATTGGTCCGGTCGAACGCAATTTTCGAACCGTCAGGCGACCACGAGGGATCCGAGTCATTGGGGTTGGTGGTGATCTGCACCTCGCCACCCACGCCGTCGGTGCTCACGGTGAACAGGCCGCTCCCGGGCCGGTGGAAAACGACCCGCTGGCCGTCGGGCGAGATCGCCGGGCTGAACTCGGAAGCGGCCGTTGTGGTGAGCTTCACTTGGTTCGAGATCGAAGCGCCCACGACTGAGGCCTTCCAGATCTCCCGGTTGCCAGAGACCGTGCTCGAATACACGATGATGTCAGGAGTGGGCGGGGGAGGTGGTGGTTCGTAACAGCCACCGAGTGCCAGCACCGCTGCCATTCCCCCGACCAGTCGGCCGGCCCGCCGCACCTTATGGTCGTCATGCGTTCTGTTCATCAGTTCTCTCCCTCGATCGTCGACTCACTCGCGTAGCTGTTGCGCTGACGTTCGACCGAGCTGTTTCTACCGGTGCGGGGTAACGCTCGCGTTACAGCTGATGTTGTGGCCGCAAGCAGTGGTGTAACCGGTTCGTTCCTCGGTTCCCGTAGACCTCCCGGTGGTGGCACCCCGCCCCACGAACAGGAGCAACCAAATGAGACGAATTCTCCCATCCCGGCGCAAGTCGGTCGAAGTTCCAACCCCGAAGCCGGTGGCGTCCGACGTCGAGCGCGTGTCGCGCCGGGCCTATGCCAACAGCAATGTCAACGTCAAGCACGACGTCGAGCGCTTGTCGCGACGGATCTATGCCAACAGCAATGTCAACGTCAAGCACGACGTCGAGCGCTTGTCGCGACGGATCTATGCCAACAGCAATGTCAACGTCAAGCACGACGTCCGCACCCTGACGGCGTAGTTGCGCTGCCGGTAGCCCGGTCATTCGGGCTACCGGCATCGGAAAGGAAACGACCTGTGGCTTCCACCATCAACAACGGCGTCGCTGGAAAGCCAGCGTGGACCGAGACGAAACGCACCCGGGCGGGCGCAAAGTTCACCGCGGTGACCCAGTATCCCCACCTTGTGGTGCGACGCGCGTTCCGACCGCGCCGGGGCACCGTGACCAACTCACCCGTGACCGGCGCCAACGACATCCTCGAGCGACTGGCCGAACTTCCATTGAGTTTCTGGACCTACGGATGGGACCACGGATCAGTTCGCCACCTCGGTCCGATGTCCCAGGACTTCGCGACCGCCTTCGGCCTCGGCGACAGCGACCGCCGAATCGACATGGTGGACGCAAACGGCGTCGTCATGGCCGCATGCCAGGCGCTGCTCCGACGGGTGCAGGCCTTGGAATCAGAAGTCGAGGCGCTACGAGCAAGCACCGCAACCAACGATGTCGAGCCGAGTTGCATCGAGGCGCCGACCCAATGACGACTGTTGCTGGGCGAGACCTGCGTGCGTCGGAGCCGAACGGGGCAGCGGCGACCATGGGCGCTCCCGAACTTCGGCGCGGAATCGAACTGACGGATCATGGCTCGTGGACCGCTGCCGCCGCTCCCAACCATGGCGGCTTCCTGTGCCTCGATCCCCTTTCGGCCGAGTGGCTCCGGGCCCAGTACGAGGCGGGGGGCCCCATCTCCGAAGAGGGTCTCGACTCGAAGGAGTCGGCCGACCTGATGGCCTCGCTGCGTCGGGCGGGCTTCACCACGGACTCCACGATCGACGACCGTCGGATCCGGGCCACCCGTCGCGGGATCGAGATATCGGGTCCGGGCCGATGGTTGGCCGCCGGCTATCGAGTCGGACTTCGCGGTGCTGTCCACCCTGTTGGAACTGCGCTGCTCGGGCTGGTCGGGCTGGCCGGCGGTCTCGCACTGCTCTGGAACCGAGGGTCGGTCGGTGTTCCCGCCGACATCTCTCCGGCCCTGGTGATCGCAGCCTTGCTGCTGCTCGAGATTCTCGCAACCCTTGTGCACGAAGCGGCGCACGCGCTCGTGCTGATCCACCACGGCCGAAACGTTCGTCGGGTCGGATTCGGTTTCTACTGGGGGGCGATTTCGTTCTATGTCGATGCTGGCGAGGCACTGTTGCTCAAACGGGAAAACCGAGCCCGTCAGAGCATCGCCGGGCCGTTCGCGGACTTCGTCACCGCCGGGATTTCGACCTTGGTAGCGCTGAGCATCGGAGGTCCCGCCGGGAGCGTGCTCCTCATGTTCGCAACGCTGACCTGGGTTGGGATCGCCATGAACCTCGTTCCCTTTCTCGAGCTTGACGGCTACTGGTTCCTCGCCGATCTTCTCGATCGGCCACAGCTCCGAGCGGAAGCACGACATTCTGCGGCACTCTGGTGGTCCCGAATGCCGGGCGCCTCGGTCTGGCTGACGACCTATTGGATTGTCAGCGGCGGATTCGGGATAGCGCTTCTCCTCATTGGCTGTTGGGGTTGGTGGCTGGTGGTGGGCGATCTCGTCCGGTCGCTGACCGGCCAAGGCGTCGTCGGTCTGGTCCTCGCCGCTCCTCTGGTGCTGCCGATGGTCGCCACGTGGGTCTCGCTCGGAGTGCAGGCTGTGGCTCACTCGAGAAGCCACCGATGATCGACGACAGGGCGCTGGAACGGACCCCGCCCAAAAACAAGGTGGCGTCGCTACGGCGAGCGATGTTGCTCGGAAGCACTAGCTATTGCACCTACACCAAACTCAACCAGAGGACGATGATGAACATCCACCGGAAACTCGGGCGATCAGCCCCGTTGGCCCATTCGACTTCACGGAAATCGGCTCGTGCGCTCATTGCGATGCTGTCGCTCCTGGTGGCAACGTGCGCGCAGAATGCCATTGCGGTGAAGCCATGAACGGTCAACGACGCCGCCGAACAGCGGTACTGGCCGGAGCAATCGCCATGATGCTCGTCGCCTCGGCATCGACCTGTCAGCCGCCGCCTACCAGCGGTGGCGGAACTCCGACGACGGTCGTGTCAGCGCCGCCAATTGAGGTGACTGCATCCGGCGATGCCGGCGACGGCGTCTGCGACGTGACGTGCACACTTCGTGAAGCCATCGCCGCAGCGGAGGCTGCTCCGGGGCCGAACGCGATCGAGTTGCCGTCCGGGACGTTCGTCGTTGGCACCACTGCGCCGTTGGCGCGAGTTCACGGCCGGTCCGCCGCTCGACGCCAGGCGCCCTCTGGCGTTGGGCCGGATGGCGAGGCCTTCCGCGTGACCCAGGAACTGACGATCAGCGGTACTGGTGCCGCAACGACAACGATCGACTTTTCGGGCGACGCCTTCAGGGTCGGATGGTTGATCTCTGCCAACCTGACCCTCGAATCGCTGACCGTCACCGACCTCTCGACGGGTTCGTATCCCCAGGAGCGCACCGTCGTTGAAGGGGCGTTCGCGGCGTCCGGAGGGATGGCGCGCTTCAAGGATTCGGCCTTTCGCAATGTGGCACCTGACTCGCAGGTGACCGATCACGCTGCCGGTTCACTGGTCGATGTCGGCCGGACCAACCTGAGTCAGCCGTTCGGTGTCGAGATCGTCGACAGCACGGTTGCGAACTTCGGACGGTTCGAGGTTGAGGAGCTGCCCGGGGTCGACGGCATGTACGCCACGCTGGTCCGAAATGCTGGTGGGACCCTGCTGGTCGATGGGCTCGACTTGAGCGATGCCAGCCCCATCCTGCTGGGCAGGTGCGCAACATCGCTTGCTGCGCCAGGTGCTACCTCGACTGATCAGATGCTGTGTCCTTCGAGCGCCGTCATCTGGAACAGCAGGCTCAAGGGCACTGCCGGACCAGCCATCCGCCCGACGGTGGTGAGCGACAACGTCACGTTCTCGAGCTACTGCCAACGCAAGGCCACGATCGGAGCGGCTGACGCCCGTGTCGTGATCGGGTTCACGTTGATCGAACCGTCGCCCTCTCCCGCATCCTGTGGGACGCTCCCGGACTTTGGACGAACCCAGGACTCCGGCGACGCTGCCGCCGTTGTGGCAACTGGCACGATCGATATGGTCGTGAGCGATTCGCAGATCACTGCAACCCCGACCGGTCGAGTCTCGGGTGCTGTGGTCGTGGATGCGACCGGCGAATCTCCGAGTGCGATAGCGCTGACCCGATCGACCTTGTCCGGAGGATTGGTTGGCCTCTACCTTCCGGCCTCGGCGATGGTGGCGAATGTCTTCGCCTCGACGTTGTCCGGCGATTTCGCGGGGATGCTTTGGTCTCCGGCAACCAGCGGGCAACTCTCATGGTCCACGCTGTCAGGTTCGAAGTCGTTCGCGTCGTACTACGCCCCCCCGTTGAGCGGTACGCCCCTCAGTATCGAAACGTCGATTCTGGACGGAGCGTGCGATCCTGCCCCGAGCGGAATGCCAGTGTCGGGCGGAAACAATGTCATCTCATCCTGCCCCGATTGGGCGTCGGCGTCCGGTGATGTTGTGGGTGTGGACCCCCGGCTCGGACCCCTCGCCGACAATGGTGGAACGACCCTGACGCGGCTTCCGGCCGCCGACAGCCCGGCTCTCGATACCCACCTCTGTTCGGTGGCGGATGAGCGGAATGCCGCTCGGCCGTCGGGCGCAGCATGCGATTCTGGAGCTGTTGAACGAGGTGCCATTCCGCAGGGATACTCCGGTCCACCGCCCTACCCGACGGCGCCCGATGCGCCAGCCGTGATTCCGATCGCTCCCCCCACGACGACAACAAGTACGTCGACCACCACGACAGCACCGGGTGCAACAACGACGAGCACCACGATGGCGCCCCCACCCGGGCCGGTTGTCCGAGCGACTCAGGTTGCTTCGGGCGAGTACCACAGCTGTGCGCTGCTTGAATCCGGAACTGTGCGTTGCTGGGGGAGGAACATCTTCGGCGAACTCGGCCAGCTCGGGGTTCAGGCGAGCAGTGTTCCGATGGATGTGTCTGACGTGGCGGGCGTCGTCAGTCTCGCAGTCGGCGACTCGAATTCGTGCGCTTTGCTCCTCGGAGGAACGGTCAGATGTTGGGGCCTCAATGCAGGTGGCCAGCTTGGGCACGGCACTCAAGAGGAGTCGTCGCCCGCAACCGATGTCGTCGGGGTCAGCGACGCAACGGCCGTCGCCTCCTTCCATGACGGCTTCTGCGCCATTGTCGGCGGAGGGACCGTCCGGTGTTGGGGCAACAACGGCGGTGCTTTGGGTGATGGAATCTCGAATCGAAGCTCGGTGCCAGTCACGGTTCTCGGAGTCGTCGGTGCCACGCGGCTGGCTGGTGGAGTGGTTTCGATGTGTGCGGTGGTCGCTGGAGGCCTCGTCCGGTGCTGGGGTGACAACTCGTTCGGACAGCTTGGAAACGGATCCACCTCGCAAACCCCGGTGACAGCGACCGACGTTGTCGGTCTGACGGGAGTCACCGATATTGCTGGCGGGGCGCTTCACTATTGCGCTGTCGCTAGCGGAGAGTCGTGGTGCTGGGGACGCATGGAGTTCGACGGCGTTTCGCTGGTGCTCAATAGTGCTGTCCCCGAGGTCACCCCTGGCCTCAACGGGGTGGTCGCCGTCGGCGCTGGTCTGCACACGTGCGTCATCGTGACCAACGGGGATGCCAAATGTTGGGGATACAACGCCAGCGGATCGCTTGGCAACGGCACTCTGGAATCGCCCAGTTCATCACCGCAGAGTGTCCTGGGGCTTTCGGACGCGGTGTCGCTTTCGCTCAGCCGCTTTCACTCCTGTGCGGTGCTCCAGAACGGCGGTGTTCGCTGCTGGGGTAGCAACGTCGACGGGAAGTTGGGCGACGGAACAGACACCCCTCGTACCGTCCCGACTCAGGTCCTCGAATTTCCTTAGTGTCACGGGTGCGACGACTATTGCGTGCCGAGCGAAGCCAGACCGGGAGTCCATGACGTGGAGGAATGGATCAAGATCTATCTTGGCCACAAGGAGTTGATTCCAGTGTTTTTTGTGGGGTCCGCCGTCGGCTTCGTCGTGAATTTCAAGGGTGCGTCCAGCGACCTCTTTCGTGCCGGGGCCATCGCTGGAGCTGCGACCTTTGGAGTCATCGCAGCGGCGCTCTGGGCATTGGCTCTCGCCAGCGGGTTCGTCTAAGACGAGTACCTCCGCCCTATGTTGGGGGCCACGAGGCTCGTCGTTACTCCCCCTCCTGCACGGCAACCCATTCGACCGTCTACTCATCGCCCAAGCGACCCACGAGGGTTTGTCGCTGATGACCGCCGATGAGGAGATCCTCCGTTACCCGATCGCACTGGTCGACGCGCGAAGGTGACCGCGCACTCGCGTCAGATCACCGTCCAGAGTGCCTCGGGTGTGGGAGCAAACGTCTGCCCCGACGTCGAGTACTGGATCAATCCCCGAGCGCCCGACCGCAGAGCGAGGATCCACGTCGGCTGTCCGGGTGTGAGGGTGACGTTGCCGGCGTCGCTGTCGAACGTGACCGGCTCGCTGGGAACCGCAGCCTCGTTCGGCGCTGCGACCTCGACGCGGTGGAAAACCTCGACGTTGAGGACGGGTACCGGCTTCGTCGTGTCGACCTGGCGGATGACGGCATCCAGCCCGTCGGCCCACCTCACGAACTTCACCTGTTGGACCGCTGGTGTCGCAAAGTACCCGAGCACGACGACGAGCGACGCGCCTGGGGGTGAGCCGACGAGCACGGCCTCGACCCGGAGCGTGCCGGAAGGAACCGGCACATCAGCCGTGACGGCACCGGCGCCCACTGAATTGCCGACGATGGCGCCGTCTTCGTCTGCGCAACGAACACATCGGCGTGCTCGTCGTGCCGACTCATCGTGGTCTCGGCAAGCAGCCTCTGGACAGCGATCTAGTTCGGCACTCCGATGTCGGCGAGGCTCACGTTGCCATCGAGAAAGTTCTGTGCGACCGAAGCGAGAAGAAGGTTGTTCCGTCGGGCGTAGGTTCGGAGGTTTTCGAATGAGGCGTCGACATCGCTGCCGGAGCGTTCGGCGAGCATCCCCTTTGCCTGTTCGATGACCACGCGCACGCTGAGCGCGTGGTTGAGTTGTCCATTGAGTACCAGCGCGTCGGTGGCGGCCTGGTGCTGAAGGATCGCAATTGTTGCAACAGCGGCGAAGGCGCGGGCGGCAGCTATGTTTTCGTCGCCCATTTTCCCGGGCTCAGTCCGAAAAAGGTTGAGCGCCCCGATTGTTGTGTCCCGCAAGCGCAGCGGGATCGCCGAGACGGACTTGAAACCGGCGGCCTCTGCAGCAGGTGCGAAGTGGGGCCAACGCGAATGAGCGGCGGCGATATTTTGATCGAGGACGGCGTTGCCGCTTGCATAGCAGTCCATGCACGGGCCGTCGTCGACTTGGATTTCGTAGAGCTCGAGGCTGCGCATGGTCGGGCTTGACGAGGCGATCACGCGCAACTCGGAGCCGATCGGCGAGGCCAACATGACGCCCGCTGCTTCCACGTCGAACGCTTCGATGGAGCGGTCGACGAGCAGCGTGAGGACGTCGACGACGTCGAAATCGTCGACCAATGTGTCAGCGAGTTCTACGAGAGTGCGGGTCAGGACGTCTTGGGAAGCCATGGTGTGGCGCTCCTTCCCCGTGAGCCACTTGCGCGGACCTCGGCGGTGGCCGGCATTGGCCGGTCCGATGTGATTCGAGTGTAGGCGAGGTCGAGGAGATCACACATCAGCGTGAATCCTCCCCATCGGGGGTGGGTTCATCGGTGAAGCGGAGGACGCGGCCGACGACATCTTCGGCAACCCCGGCCAGGGTCCGGCCATGACCGAACGCGTAGCCCCTGAGGCGAATCAGCGCCTGGCTGACGTTGACCTCGAGTTGGGCTGCGACCATGCCCGAGGCCTGATGAACGACGTACTGAAAGTTTGACCCCGCCTCGAGCTCCGCTGCCAGCATCCCGGGCGGTGCGTGGGCCTGCATGATGAGCAGTGCTTGGGCTGCAACATCGGCCATCACCAGCGCGTTTGCATGCTGGTCGTCGGTGAGGACATGGGGCTGATCCTGGTACAGGTTCATGGCGCCGAGGCGAACGGCGCCAACCTGAAGTGGAAAGCCGAAAATTGCTCGAGCGCCCGCGTCGACGGCGGGCGGGGTGAATGCAACCCAACGGGTCACAGCGGGGTTGGCGAGGTCCGGCTCGAGCACAGGACGGTCGGTTCGAAATGCATCGACACACGGGCCTTCGCCCAATGTGAACTGGAGATCCTCGATCAGGGTGCTGACGGCGTCGGTGGTGGCCACCGCACCGCGCAGGACGTCGCCCGACATCAGCATCAGGCCCGCTCCCGCCATCTCGGTCACAGAAGCACACACCTTCCCCAGACGTTCAGCTTCGAGGTCGACCGTGCCGCCCGAGTAGAGCTCTGCCAAGATGCGGTCTCGCCGGCTCGGCGACCTCATCGGGTGCAGCTAGATCGGGACGGACGCACCACGCTGGCCGGTGGGCGGCTGGAGCGAAGCGTGGTCATCGACTCAACCGCTCGCTCTCAACTTGGTCCTCGTGTGCGGGCGCCCGAGGGGGTGCTTCGACTTCGGGACGGAGCTGCGGGCGTGCGGGCACCGCCACCCACGATTCAAGCGGCGTCACCGCCTGCTGCGGGGTGGACTGCTGTGCCGTCGCGGGTGCATCGGTCATCACCGAGGGGTGCAAAAGGCCGGTCAGCCCACAGAGCTCGAACAGCCAAACCTGACGGCTGGCGGCCCGCACCTCGAAGCGTCGGTTCGCGCCAGTCACGAGGAGGCGGCCGCGGACGAGACAGCCGAGCGTCGATGAGTCCATGAACGAGACATCGCTCAGGTCCACGACAACCTCATCGCACTGGGTGCCCGCCGCCTGCTCCATGGCGGCGACGATCAGACTTGCGGTTGTCGTGTCGTGGTCGCCCGATAACCGAAGAGTCACGGAACCGTTGTGGGACTCCACGTCGATGCCCCCCGCGCCGTCAAGGGCCGCCTCGGGTTCTACTGAATCGCTCATCCTGCCTCCTCTGCTGCTCCAAGAGCTAGCCGGGGTCAGGGGCTACCCAACATCCCGTTGCTCGACCGCTTCCGGACCGACTCAGGATGTCTGACTCGGTCAACGTAACAGCGGCATCGGCGGTCGTCAAATAGCCTCTGCCTGGACTCGTTTGGGAACTAGTCCTGGAGGAAGTTCATCAGCGCTTGGTTGAACTCTGCGAAGTGGCTGACGTTGCATCCGTGGGGGGTGAGGACGACGCGTTCACTGTGGGCGATCGCGGCGCGTGTGGGTCGGCGGGGGCCTTCGAAGGGGACGTTGATGCCGACGATTCGTCACCAACGCCCAATTGGGGCCGGTTACACCGAGGAGCCGGCGAGGGCGCCGGTGGTGTGACCGGCTGGCGGTTCCCCAGCGCCCGACCCATCAACTTCAGTGCTTGCCTGACGCGGGATTTGACGGTTCCGAGCGGAAGGTTCAGATGGGCAGCGATTTGACTATGCGTCAACCCACCGAAGTAAGCGAGTCGGATCGCTTCGAGCTGGTCGGGGTCGAGCGTTGCGAGTGCCCGGCGAATTTCGAGCGCCGTATGACTCTCGCTGACATGATCGTCGATCAGG
>Ga0335397_10005478_pt1 | contig 16614 bp, 10 predicted proteins | sample MAT04_FD_205740 | JGI IMG/M metagenome (GOLD analysis project Ga0335397, IMG submission 205740) | Freshwater microbial communities from Lake Fryxell liftoff mats and glacier meltwater in Antarctica - MAT-04 (spades assembly) (version 2) ... | reverse complement strand
ACAACAACTCCTGCTGCGACACCGCTTGCAAGTTCATTTCCCACTCGTCGCACAGAGTTGAGTAAACAAGTCGATTCGCCGGATCAACCGCGTCGATGCGACGGCGCGTGAGGTCGGCATCAAAAACAGCCGTCTGGCGACGGCAGCTACGTTCAAAAGCACACGGTTATTTTCAGAGTGATCATCAGCAAAAAGAATCCACAAAGTCAAACAGCCGCTTGGTTCTTTCGAAACCGGCGGCTGTTTGTTTGGGCCATGCATGTGATTGCGATGAGTTATTCGACTTCGTACTCATTCGCCAGTGTGGCCAATGCGTCCTTAATGTCGACTTCCTGCATTCCGCCGTCACGCACAATTTCGGCGCTGGCCGAGTTATTGCCGGTCAGTTCTTTTGCGGTGGCATTAATTCGTCCTGACGCATCGTAGGAATAAGTGATCTCAATCGGAGACCCTTTCGGCAAACTTGGCGGCAGATTGAAGACGCGGAAATCGCCAATCACTTCACATGCGGCTGGATCGATGGCATCACCTTCCAGAATCTCAACATGAATCCTGGACTGACCGTCGCTGTTCGTCCCGAATCTCTGCTGGACACTGTTGGGAACCGGCGAATTCTTGGGAATCATGATGTGGTTGATCTTTCGCGTTCGATCTTTAGGATCGCTGATCTTGATGCCAAGCGAATGCGAATTCACGTCAGTCGTTCTGACCGCATTGAGGCGTTTCTGAATGGCTTCAACGACGCCGCCTGTGTTGTTGCCGTATCGAGCCTGCAGAATGGCAGCGTGAATTGCCGCTCCTTCTGCCACTGCTCGCTCAGGTGCCAGCGTACGCGAAGGTTCTCGTTTGCAGACTTCTCGCAGCATCTGTTCAACCACTGGCATGTATGTCGAACCCCCGACCATGACCAGTTCATCCAGCATCTCTGGCGTCACGCCGGCTTGCTGCAAGACAAGTTCCGTCGTGTCCTTTGTACGCTGTAGCAGGTCCGCAGTCATTCGCTCAAAGTCCATTCGCGACAACTGAACTGTCAGCGTGTTGCCCTGATAGTAAACGGAGACTTCTACCTGCGTCGCAGTACTAAGATCTCGCTTGGCATCTTCCGCTTCCTGATTAAACTTGAGTCTCGCTTCCGGATCGTCAGCAGGATTCACATTGAACTTCCGTCTGAACTGCTCCATCAGATGATCGGCCAGTCGCTTGCTCCAGTCCAGACCACCCAGCATCACGTCTCCGTCGGTCGCGAGTACGCGAAAACTAGTTGGTGTATAACGCACGACCGTGACGTCGAACGTACCGCCGCCAAGGTCATAAACCATTATTGTGCGTTCTTCGGACTTGATATCCACTCGTCCCAGTTCACCACGGTTCCAGGCATAGGCCAGTGTCGCAGCAGTAGGCTCATTGATGATGTCGATAACGTTCAGCCCCGCGATGCGACCGGCGTCCTGCGTGGCTTTGCGACGAACATCATTAAAGTAATACGGCACAGTGATGACAGCATTAGCGATTGGGCCGATCGTCTTTTCGGCATCCTGCTTCATCTTTTTAAGAATCAACGCAGACACGAATTCAGGTGCCAGTTTCTTGTTCTGATAGACAACAAAGAAATTCTTGTTCCCCATTTCGCGTTTGACCGCTTCAACGATCGTTGAAGGATCTGCGACGGAAATTCGCTCAAATGATGGCCCTACGACAACTCTGTCTTCATCCAGCAGCACCACCGACGGAGTAATTGGACGACCATCTGCGTTGTTAATTACGACGGGATTTCCATCATGGTCCAGCATTGCGATAGCGCTGTAGGTTGTGCCAAGATCGATGCCGACCGTATGTCCTTCAAGAAACTTCATTTCAGCCCTCGGACTCTTCAGAATATGGAAACGGAAACTTCGCACCGTCACAGGGAATTTACGTTCGCGACCCACCTGCGAACAAAGCGAACCGAACTTTTCGAACTGTGCCAGTCCCCGGAATTTCTCTGTCTTGAACAACAGGAATTCAAGGGAAGACTGGAATTCTGTCAACCCTTCGCATTCGATTCAAGCGCCGGGGCGTGTTAAATGACGGTTAAAGTCGTACTCAGACGACCTTCCCGCCAAATTCGGAACCTGAAATTGTCCCGCACTTGGCTTACTGACGCGAATCACAGGGCCGATGGTCCGGCAGCGCTGCGGTTTACAGGATCGTATTTCCTGTCTGGAGTAGGTCGGACCGAGCTCTTCGCACTGCCGGAACAGCGGTCGCAGTCTACTCACGCAGTGAATTCTTTGGTTTTCCACGACGAATCATTCAGCGAGCGACGTTCCCGTATCGTGCGACCCTGGTCCGGCCTGTGGATCTTAACTCAGGACTGTTCCTGAGGAATTATCCCGAATCAGTTTCCGGAAATGAAACATCCCGTACGGTGTGTGAAACAGAGCGGAACACGCCATCAAACTAAGGTTTCAGACTGATGACCGTCTGTTCGTCGTCAACAGGAGTGTCACCGTTTAACAAGGTGATCTCGGAGACTTTCGTCGATGGAATATCAAACACAGGTTCTGGCGCAGTATTACGGCAGTATTGCGTCGATGGGACGCCAACACTTGAAAACGTCTTGGTTCCCGTAATGCATCCGACTACAGAAATCGAGATTAGACCAGCCAACATGACAGCGGAACGATCGAAAATCCTTTTCATTTCTCTCTCCTTAACCGTTTCAGTACACTTCCTTGGTGACTCCTGCTTCAATGGTTACGGGCCGGATGTGATTCGTCGAGGGGCTTTTCGTCAGAAATCTGTGGGATCAACACATCGACATGCTGTTGTCCAGCAATTTTGAGCGATGCACCAGCATCTCATGCCACACGTAGCACGAAGATGTCAACATCTGCCAAACCACAGCACAGGCGAAGGGATCGCCAAAGTGGTATTCCGGACAATTTCACTACGCCAGAATGTCCCTGGCCACCACACCCGCGACATCCGTCAACCGGAAATCCCGGCCGGCATATCGGAACGTGACTCGTTCGTGGTCAAGTCCCATCAGGTGCAAAATCGTGGCGTGCAGATCATGCACGTGCATTTTGTTTTCCACAGCGTAGTAGCCAAAGTCGTCGGTAGCTCCGTAGGCCGTGCCGGCTTTGACTCCGCCACCAGCCATCCACATCGTGAATCCGTGAGGATTGTGGTCGCGGCCATCTCCTCCCTGAGCGGTCGGCGTGCGTCCGAATTCGCCACCCCACAGTACCAGTGTATCTTCCAGCAGACCGCGTGATTTCAGGTCGGTCAGCAAACCGGCAATCGGCTTGTCCACTTCTGCCGCGTTCTTGGTATGTCCAAGATAAAGATTGCTGTGCTGGTCCCACTGGACTTCGCTGTCACTGTGAGTCACCTGCACAAATCGCACATCGCGTTCCAGAAATCGACGTGCCATGAGACATTGTCGACCAAAGTCTGCCGTAATGGGATCGTCGGTTCCATACAATTTGTGAGTTGCGTCAGACTCTTGTGCGAGATCCTGTGCTTCCGGCATCGCTGACTGCATTCGAAATGCCAGTTCAAACGAATTCAGTCGTCCTTCAAGCGTCTGGTCCGCACCGGACAAGTCCAGATGCTGTTGATTCATCATCTGCAGCAGGTCCAACTGTCTGCGCTGAGTTGCAGAGTCAATCCGTGGATTGCGAATATGTTTCACTGTCGCATTCACTGCTCCAATGCTGGCGTTGCCGATGGGAGTTCCCTGACAATATGCCGGCAGAAATGCCGATCCCCAGTTGTTGACTCCACCATGTGCCAGTGTTGGACAGATTGTGACAAATGCTGGAAGATTTTGATTTTCCGTGCCAAGTCCGTATGTTACCCAGGCACCCAGACTGGGTCGTACGAACTGATCACTTCCGGTGTGAAGTTTCAGCAACGCGCCACCATGAGCGGGGTTGGTTCCATGCACAGACCGCAGAATGCACAGGTCATCGATATGCTGCGCCACATGCGGAAACAGTTCGCTGACTGGCAGACCACTTTCCCCATAGCGATGAAATTTCCAAGGAGACTTCAACAGATTTCCCTGTGGGGCGAACGTGACTCGCGGCAGTTCAAACGGGGGCGGACTTCCATCATGGCGAGTTAATTCGGGCTTGGGATCAAACGTGTCTACATGCGACGGCCCGCCTTTCATAAACAAAAAGATCGTCCTTTTCGCTCGCGCGGCAAAGTGCGTCACTTTCGCAGCCAGCGGATCCGTCGTTGTTTGTCCTCCTGCAGCTTTTGCGCTCTCCTGCAGCATCGCGTTCAGCGCCAACTGACCGAAGCCGATGGCCGACGTCTTCAGCAAAAATCGACGGTCGCAAAGTTGATGAATTGGAGACATTGAACGCCTATCTCACGTAAATGAATTCATTGCTGGCCAGTAAAGTCTGGCAGAACAATGACCATGCCTGAAGCTCCGCCGACCGCTGTACTGCGTCATTCGAATCCGTAGCTGTTCTATCGTTCGTCATAGCCAGGACAAAGTCCAGTGCCGCCGTCATTTCGGCGTCAGCGGGATTTCGCGAAAGTGTCCGAATGTAGGCCAATTCAACGCGATGTTCCGGATCACTTCGTTCGTCGATCAAAATTCGAGCAAGCGCATCGGCGGAATCGATCACCAGTTCGGAATTCATCATGATCAGAGCCTGCGGTGCGACGACGGTGGTGTTGCGATTTCCTGTTGGCATGGTCGGGTCCGGAAAATCGAATTGTTCGAACATCGTGTAAAGGTTGTTGCGAATGACGGGCAGATAAACGGCGCGTCGCAAGCTGCCGTATTTCGTATGATCAATAGACGTGTGATCAAACACAAACTGTCGATTTCGCAGTGGTACAGTCTTACCACCCAGACTTCTGTCCAGTCGTCCCGAAACCTGCAGAATTGAGTCGCGAATCTGTTCTGCGTCCAGCCGCTGCCTGTGAAACCGCCACAGCAATTCCATTTCCGGATCGACGACAGAAAACTCAGACGCCTGAACATGCTGCGAATCCATCTGATACACACTGGACGTCATGATCAATCTATGCAGTGACTTCATCGACCAGCCCGATGTTGCAAACTGGTGAGCAAGCCAGTCCAGCAGTTCCGGATGAGTCGGTTTGTCGCCGAGAACTCCAAAATTGTCGGTTGAAGCCACCAGTCCTCGCCCGAAATGCCAGCGCCAGATTCGATTCACGATGACTCGCGAGGTCAGTGGATGATCGGGGGATGCCAGCCATTCGGCCAATTGAAGTCGACCGCTCTGATTGTCCGGCAGTTGCACGGATGATCCTTCATCCCGCATGACTGACGGAAAATTGCGAGGCACCGGGTCGCCCGGATTGCGATGATTGCCCCGTACTGCAATCGGCAAACTGGTCAACACCGTGCCATCCACCACGCTCATAGCCGATGCTTCATCTGCCGCCTCGCTTTCGGCGATTCGTGCGATTTCAGAAAGCCGATGGAATTCCGTCAGCGTTGTCGGGTCCAGCGCAAATTCCGGTTTAGGGGGCAACGCCAGAAATCCAGAGGGATCGTCCAAAGCGGCCCGAGCGGCATCGAGGGTATTGTCTCCCGAACTTGTGGCCGCTGCGTTTGTCGTTTTTGCGCTTGCCAAAGCCGCATCGGCGGCAGCAAATAAGGCCGCATAATGCTGCTGAATTCCGCTGCTGTCGCCCACCGCCTGAAGCTCCCGCCATTTCAGGAACAACGGGTCATCTGAATGAAATTTCAGATGCTGACGACAATGATGCAGGACACGCGCATGCAGTCCCAGAGGTTCTGCCAGCGCCTGCAAATCTATCAACGACGTGTCCGGATCAATACCTGCTGCAGTTGCCAGGTACACCGCCGCTTTCGATCGAACGTCGCTGCGCAGTCGATTGGTGGCTTCAGCTTTAACAGTCGCAGCGGCAGCTTTTTTTGCGGCGACGTCTTCATCAATTTTCTTCAGTGCCGCTTTTTCTTCTTCGGTGCCGAATGCATACTCGTTCCAGTGTTTGATCGCACCGTAGTTTGTGTCACCGAAAGTTTTTGTACTTTTGAAGATTGCCGCGAGGCTGTAATAGTCGGATTGCATGATCGGATCAAACTTGTGATCATGACAGCGGCAACAACCGAATGTCATTCCCAGAAACGCCTTGCCGGTCGTGTCCAGTTGTTCGTCGATCGTGTCCATGTCGAGCTTTTCTCGATCTGGTTCCGCGAGAACCTTCGCTCCCAGAACCAGAAACCCGGTGGCGATGCGCGATTCGAGGCTGGCGTCAGGCAGAAGGTCACCGGCGATCTGCTCCTTCAAAAATCGATCAAAGGGCTTGTCATTGTTAAAAGCATCCACGACGTAGTCTCGAAAACGCCATGCGTTTCCGAACGCCAGATTCTCGTCCAGTCCGTTGGAATCCGCGTACCGTGCGACGTCCAGCCAATGACGCCCCCAGCGAACTCCATAGTCCGGCGACGCCAACAGCCGATCAATCAGCCGTTTATAAGCATCGTCTGATTCATCTTCAAGGAACGCAGTCACTTCTGCCGGTGAAGGGGGCAGTCCCGTGAGATCAAAAGTCGCCCGCCGAATCAGCGTGCGTTTGTCGGCTATGAATGCGGGACGAAGATTGTTGGCTTCGAGCTTTGCCAATACAAAGGCATCAATTGGTGTTCGCACCCAATTGGGGTTGGCCGGTACTGGAACGTCCGGAAGGTGCACAGGGACGAATGACCAGAATTTCCGTCCCTCTTCGACACTCATTCCCTTCAGTCTCGAACCGGAGACTGCGACCTCTGCGGCTCTTGGGTCAATTGCCCCCTGTGTGACCCACTGTTCAAGGATCTGAATTTCTTCAGCAGGAAGCTTGCCTGATGGGGGCATCTGCAAGTCTTCGTTGCCGTATCGGATCGCATCAATCAATCGGCTGGCATCAGGATCGTGCGGCACGACTGCCGCGCCGGAGTCACCGCCTTTTTGCCATCCTGCAGCGGAGTCAAGCAACAGTCCGCCCTTCACATCTTTTGCGGAATGACATTCGTAACAATGCGCGACAAGCAGTGGCCGCACCTTCTTTTCAAAGAATTCCACCTGCGTAGGCGTGACCGTATCGGAAGACGAAGCTGTGTCGTCGCCCATGCACAGCGACCTCATGAACAGTATGATCAAGGCCGCGATTTGAACGCTGACTTTACGCCGCATGAAATCTCGTGAACAATTCATAATGTGCCGCCTCTCAAGACTTCCGCGAGTGTGTCACATGACAGCGCGAAAGTCAATTACTTCTCAGCAGTTCCGGCATGTCGGTCGGGAACGTCCTGGAATCAAAAAGTGAGCCAATACCTTGGGTGACGAGCCGGAACTTAAAAAATCACCCACAAAACCACGATCGGTCTATATTCATGTGCCGTTTTGTCTGCACCATTGCGGATATTGCGACTTTGCGCTGGTCGCGAATCGTGATCATCTCATTCCACAGTATTTTGCAGCATTGAAGAATGAGTTCGAGTCGCATCGTCGGACATTCTGCGAAGTTGTCGAAGTGGACACCATTTTTGTCGGCGGAGGCACGCCCACTCATCTCACGCCAGCTCAGTTGCAGGAACTCTTCGGGTTGATCTCCGGCAGCTTCCATCCGGTGGCAGGTGCCGAAATCACTGTCGAAGCGAATCCGGATGGTCTCGACGAACAGCGTATGAATGTCCTTCGAGAAAATGGTGTCAACCGACTGAGTCTTGGAGTCCAGTCGTTCGACGACGCAGTCCTCAAAACACTGGAGCGAACTCACACGGGCCTTCAGGCCATTGAGACGGTGCAACATTGCCAACAATGGATCAGCAACGTCAGTCTCGATCTGATATTCGGCGTTCCCGGACAATCCCTGTCCTCGTGGCACCAGACTGTGAACACGGCCACGACATTACCAGTCCGACATGTCTCAACTTATGGTCTGACATTCGAAACAGGCACACCGTTTTATCGTCGCGAGCGACATGGTGAACTCAATCGCACTGCAGACGACCTTGAGCGGCAGATGTATCTTGACGCCATTGCGACGCTGACAGACAGCGGCCTTCGGCACTACGAAGTCTCAAATTTCGCGATCCCGGGTTTTGAGTGCCGTCACAACATGGTGTACTGGAACGCGGATGAGTACTTTGCTTTTGGCCCCGGTGCGGCCAGCTATCTGGACGGTGTGCGGCGCACAAATTCTCGCAGCGTGGTCAAGTGGTTAAGGGCGTGGCAGCATGGCGAGTCTGCAGTCGAAGAATCCGAACAACTATCGAATGAAGAAAAGGCCCGCGAAGCGATTATGCTGGCACTTCGAATGCGGAAAGGCTTACACGTTGCTGCGTTCGAGCAACGTTTCGGACTGTCGTTTACCGAGATCGCTGGCCCCGCACTTCAGCAGCACATGGCCGCTGGATACTTGCAGCGACAAGCCGATTTCATGGCGCTGACTACCGAAGGACTGCTGATTGCCGACACGATCATCGCTGATTTTTTGTAGTGAACGGTTGTCAGCCGGATTCGGTTGCCCGTGTTGAAGGAAGCAGATCTGGCTACGTGGTCCTACTTGTCTCAGGTCGGATTCCTGCCGCATGGCCGCGAGATTTGGTCGATACGTTTCTGGCCCGCACCAAGCCCCCTGACTTCGTCGATGCCTCCTGTCGAAATCAATAGTGGTGACTATGCCGCGTTGGAGAAAACTGTGAGTAGATCGTCCCCTGAGAGGAATTTATCCCGTTCCCGCATTGCGGTGCCACTCGAGAGTGAAAGTTGGCGGGATTTGGCGTTGAGGGAATCATGTCAGTCCGTGACTGCCATGTCGGTACTTTTGCGTAGTAATAACCCAGTTGAGTTGTGTCAGTTGGCTGATAGACCGAAGGATATTTGGCAATGAATCCACCACCCGAAGTTCCGTACGCATGCTGTGGCAGATAAGAACCGTACCAGACTCCGTCATAATTGACCGGCAGGTGAGCCGGAGCGTTCCAGCCAGCATCGGGAAAGCCTTTGCTTGCAGAGCAACGGGAACAACAACTGTTGGGAAACAGAGGTCGTGTCCAGAGCGATGCTAACCGCGAACCACGCGTTCTACGCGAATCGGAACACTGACGTGAATTCTGCTGGCATTGACGACCGTTTCGAGACGAGCTGTTGTTCCACTCCGACGGCTGATAGATGCTTTCAGACTGATAACCAGAGTCACCCCGATTGCATTCACAATCCTGTTGACCGAATACGGTTTGTTCTGTGACAACGCAGGTGGCGATGGCAAAAAGACTAAATATGAAACTTTTCATTGAAGGGATCTCCAGAATTCCAGCGTGAAAATGTTTTCTGACGACGATCGACCCAAAACTTAACTACCACGATTGATGCGGCAGACGCTGAGGTGACGTCATAGGATTGTAGTTTCCAATGGTTGTAATACGGCTGGATGGAATTCCGGCACTGTAGTTGTATTGATGGTTGACGTTCGGAGCCAGAGGCACGGTGATCGGCATTCCGTAACCTTGAGCCGCATAGATCTGACTGTCATTCGGATTGATATAGTCAGGCTGGTCAGCGTAGGTCATGTGATACTTGCCAACAGGAGGACATCCTCCGCCACCACAACCTGATGGGACCATCCAGCCGAACAATTTGTCGGCCAGTCGAGCGTTTTTGTTGTGGAAACTCATGGCGTTGCCGTGATAGAAATCCCGGCAACCATAACCGGTTCCAGAATCCACCGAATGAGCGAACAATGTTGTGTGGTTACCTCGAAAGTTTCGCTGGCCACCATCACAACGGCCACCATCACAACGGCCACCATCACAACGGCCACCATCACAACGGCCACCATCACAACGCCCACCATCACAACGCCCACCATCACAACCGCCACCATCACAACGCCCACCATCACAACGGCCACCATCACAACGGCCACCATCACAACGGCCACCATCACGACGGCCACCATCACAACGGCCACCATCACAACGCCCACCACCACAACGCCCACCACCACAACGCCCGCAATCGCAGCCGTTGCAATCGCCCCTCATTCCTGAGTGACGTCCGTTCGAAAATACGCTGTTGCAGTCGGTCTGTGCATAGCAACAATCGCATCCACAGGCATCGCCACGGCAAGCACCGTCTGACCCGTACATGGAGTCACATGAGCATCCGTTTAATCCGCATCCACATCCACATCCGCTGTCGAATCCGCTCTCGCACGTCTGAGGGCAATAACCGCAACTTTCCGGTGGTGCCGCACAGTCGGGAACCGCACAGATTGGGACTGCACAACCTGGTGCTGCGAAACCGGGCACTGCACATCCGGGTTCGACGGCACATCCGGAATCGATTGCGCAATTCCCTGCCGTACCGCCGTAGACACTCGCACCACTGTCGGGGACGTTGCCCATGAAGAGCGGATCCTGTATGGCCGCAGAAGGTGTCTCCTGAGCGGCACTTGCTTGTCGGAATTGAGGCTGTGATTGCCGCAACTGCATTCCGACAACGCCTGCATTTGAGCCGGGTATCTTCGACCGATCCGACATCCTGACGACGCCGTCCTGCCCAACAGCGAATCCCGCCGTCAGAATCGTACACAGCAATGCCGCTGCACGAATGGTTTTTGAATAGGAGATCATTTTGGCTTCTACCTGATCAAAAAGACTGAGTAATCCAAGTGGCGTCGGCAAGTCCACAGATGACTGCCGCCAGAAATCTTTGGTGAAAGTTGTCGAGATTGACGCTCCGCTAGCGACTAAACGGCGGATGAAACAATGTGAACGGACTGATGTGTGATTTGTACTTGACATCCACACGAGTGCCCTGCAGATGCCAGTCTTCGTGCGACCACACTCCAAACGGCGTGACCATGAAGCCACCATTCACCTTGTAATAATAAGGTGGGTACATCGCGTGGTATTCATGTGGATAAAGCATTTCATGCGGATGGAACGCCTGATTCATAATGGCGGCCCCACCCATTTGCTGTGGAATGCCGGGAACTGGTGATGGATAGAGTGCTGCACCTGTCTGAGGGTACTGACCACCCGACGACATTGGATAGTATCCGCCCGAAGGCTGCGGGGTCATCACTCCACCGCCCATGTCAACAGGTCCAGCAGGACTTGTTGAACTGGCCGGATAGGAATAGACACCCTGTGAGATGTTCTGAATCGGCATAGGTGCCTGATAGGTCTGCCAGTTGGATCCTGGATGAACAGGCATTGCGTTCGGTGAACCCGCAGGCATAGTACTGAAGTACTGTGGTCCTGTTACCGACGAGATGTTTGGCAGCACAGGTGCGTTTTCAATCGGCACCGGTCGCAGATCTGACTGCGGTGGCCCGGATACCGTTTGATGCCTTCCGAGCTGTGAGTCCTGCGGACCAGCGGCTGTTGGACGAACCTTGTGGGTGTTGGTCTCAACGGTCTTCACCATCGCACGACTCACACCACGTTGTCCCGGATTTGGCTTCCGTCCAGCCGAATCAGCGGCAACCGCGCTGCCTGCGCAAATGACGCCCATCATCAGCGCTACTAAACCCTTGCGTAGCATTTCAGCCCCTCCGTGAGAATTACGGTTCACCCGCAGCGGCGGCAGGTGGAACACCTCAACACGCCCCGTTTGTTCGGATTTCGAATGCAGGCTCAGATTCACGCTGAATCAGACTGCTTTCTGCCGGGTCTTCCACTCCACTCAGTTGCCAGACGAATCGCCTGCGTCTTCGCGAATCTGAAAATACTCCCGACACATTCATTTGTTCGACCAGTATCAATCGTGCGGATGAATCATTCCGTACCGGTCACGTCAATGAAACTGGCATCAGAACAGGTTCGGTCAGACGAGTCTTCTCAAACCGGAAAAACTCTGCGATCCATTCGTTTTACCTGTTTTACCCATCATAAATCACTGCCGCGTCCGCTGATTGTTCATTACACTTCCCGTCGGTAACAAAGGACCCACTGAATTCGATTCAGGTTTCGCCATGTGTTGGGTCGAATTCTGCGTAGTCGTCAGCTTGCGAGTTATCAACAGGACGTTTTTAAGGCAAAGGAAGCCCGAGTGGCTCGACGGAAAACTTCGAATTCAAAATCTGGTGGTCTGTTCAACGACGACACAGCACCAGACGCCAACGTGCAATTTGTGCCGATCAGCGACGAAACGCGCCGTCGTTATCTCAACTACGCCTTGTCTGTGATCACGTCCCGAGCCCTGCCGGATGTGCGAGATGGGCTGAAGCCTGTCCAGCGACGAATTCTTTACGTGATGTATGACCGATTGCGGCTTACGTTCGACAGCAAGACTCGGAAATGTGCCAAGATCTGCGGGGACACGACTGGCTCCTTTCATCCACACGGAGAAGTTGCCGTGTACGAAGCGCTGGTTCGCATGGCTCAGGATTTTACTCTGCGCTATCCGCTGATTGTCGGTCAGGGGAATTTTGGTTCGATCATGGGTCTCCGCGCGGCAGCGTCACGATACACCGAAGCAAAGGTGTCGCGACTTGCGGAAAATCTCATGTCGGAACTGCGGTATCAGACGGTCGAGATGCGTGCTACCTACGACGCTGCCGACGAAGAACCGGTCATTGTGCCGGCTCGGTATCCAGCATTGCTGGTGAATGGATCTTCGGGCATAGCGGTCGGCATGGCCACGAATATGCCACCGCATAATCTTGGCGAAGTGATTAAAGCCTGCACGCACCTGATTGAAAATCCAGACGCTTCTGTTGCTCAATTGATGCGGTTTATCAAAGCTCCCGACTTTCCACTCGGCGGCCGCATTGTGACAGATCGCGTGGCGCTGAAAGAAATGTACGAAACCGGACGTGGCTCAATCAAGGTTCGCGGCGAATGGCGATTTGACCAGCAGGGTAAGAAACAGGATACCAGCCGAATCATCATCTATTCGATTCCGTACGGCGCCACGACCGGACCGCTTATGGCGGAAATCGGAGAACTCATCGCCGCCAGAAAACTACCGCAACTGGAAGGCGTGAACGACGAGACGAACGAGGAAAACGGACTTCGCATTGCCATTGATCTGAAGTCCGGAGCGGACTCAGCCGCTGTCATGGCCTACCTGTTTAAGCACACGTCGCTGGAGCAGAATTTCGGATACAACGCGACGTGTCTGGTGCCTGCAGATCGCGGATCGACTGTGCCGCGTGTGCTCGATCTGAAACAGTTGTTGCAGCATTTTCTGGACTTTCGTCACGAAACTGTGCGACGGCGTCTGGAATTCCAACTTGCTCTGCTTCGCAAGCGTATTCACATACTGGAAGGCTTCGAAATTGTCTTCGACGCACTCGATCGCGCAATTAAGATTATCCGGGCGAGTGATGGTAAAAAAGACGCAGCCAAACGATTGATGACCGAGTTTCCGCTCGACGAACTTCAGACGGACGCAATTCTGGAACTCCAGTTGTACCGACTCTCAAAGCTGGAGATCGGTCAGATTCGTGAAGAACTGGCCGCGAAGAGAGCGGAAGCGGCTGCTTTGGAAGCCATCCTCAAGTCGAAGTCAAAGATGTGGAAGCTGATTACGACGGAACTTGAACAAGTGGCAGCGGACTTTGGTGATGCGCGTCGCAGTGAACTGGGATCAGCAGAAGACATTGTTGAGTACGACCCACAGGCTTACATCGTCAAAGAGAACACCAACGTCGTTGTGACGAAAGATGGCTGGATCAAACGTGTGGGTCAGATGAGCAGCGTCGCGAAGACTCGAGTCCGTGAAGGTGATGCAGTATTGACCGTCGTCCCCGGCAGCACACTCGACAGTGTCGTCTTCTTTTGCAACGACGGCATTGCCTACACGTTGCCGATCGATCAGTTACCAATCTCCTCAGGTTACGGCGAACCGCTCGCGAAACGTGCGAAAATGAAGGACGGCGTAAGCGTGGTTGGAGCACTGACAACTGACGCGCGTTTTGTCCCGTCTCTCGAAGAAGTCGGCGATGACGTCGGGCTGACTTTGTTGATCGCAACCAACGCCGGACAGGTAATGCGTCTGCCGTTTGAAGCCTTCCGCAGTCCATCAACAAAGTCAGGACGAAAGTTCTGTCGGCTTGGCAAAACCGATCATGTCGCGTACGTCGAACTTGTTCGTGATGCCGAAACGATGTTTATGGCATCCAGAAAAGCCCGTGTTCTGCATTTCGCAATCGAAGATGTGCCGGTTCTTGGAAATGCCGGGAAAGGCGTTCGCGGAATTAAACTGGAAGCAGGTGATGAGCTGCTTGGTATCGTGCAGCTTTCGCGGCCCGGCGATGCACTTCGAGTACGCAACGACAATGACAATTTGCTGAGTTTCGGGCAAACAAAATATCAGGTGACATCGAGAGGCGGTCGGGGAATCAAAACCAGTTCTCGAACCGGCTTCGCAGAACTTATTCAACCGGAGATTCAGTTAATTGACTGGAGCGAACTTGGAGGTGTCGGTGATGGCTAAACAATCGAACGCGGCTTCTTCCAGAGTGAAACGGAGGATCGCCGGCCGCAACTGGCGCAACGCAAAGATCGCCGCAGCAGCAACATCCAAAAGAATTGCCTGAGTCTGGATCGAGTGGGGTATGCCCTTTGGCAGGAATTACAATGATCACAATCGAACATTTTGGATGGCCCTCAGAGGCAAGAATTGAAACACGAGGTTCCCGACGTCTGCCGCTCTCGCATTTGGGAGCATCTGCAACTGTATTGTCAACCCTGGTGGAAATCGGGCTGTGGACTTAGTGATATTCGTTTAACCCGAGCCAACGGCGAGGCACCACAGCGGCCTCGCCGTTGGCTCGGGTTAAACAGGGATTTACGGCCTCATTCCATACCGCGTGTCGCATGAATGATTGAATCAACACCCGCTGCGTCTTCGGCTCGCCAGCGTCACGCGATACAGTCAATAGGCGAGCTGTGGGTGTCAGCCCACCGAGTTGCACACAATTGTCAGGAAAAACGTTCATGGCGGCACAAGCCAAATCCAGTTCAACTTATACAGGTGAAGACATCGAGGTTCTCGAAGGTCTTGAACCTGTTCGCCGCCGCCCGTCGATGTACATTGGCGGCGTGGATTCCCGTGGGTTGCATCATTTGGCGTGGGAAATCGTCGATAACTCAGTCGATGAATTTCTGGCTGGCGAATGCGATCGCATCACGGTCACGCTGCACAAGGACGGCAGTTCCTGTACGGTTCACGATAACGGTCGTGGCATCCCGGTTGACAAACACCCTAAGCTCAAAAAATCGACACTGGAAGTCATCCTGACGACACTTCATGCAGGTGGAAAATTCAGCGACAAGAATTACACTCGCAGTGGCGGCCTGCACGGTGTCGGTTCATCGGTCGTCAATGCCCTCTCGTCCGAACTGATTGCCACTGTTCATCGAGACGGTTTCGAGTGGGCTCAGTCGTTTCAGCGTGGCAAGCCCGGTGGTCCGGTTCAGAAGGTGAAACCATTTCGCGGACATGGCACGTCGATCTTTTTCCGACCTGATGACGATATTTTCAGGCGCACGCTGTTCAATGGCGAGACCATCCGACAGCATCTCGAAGACATTTCGTATATTCATGGTGGTCTGACAATCGTCTTTCACGACGAGGTCAAGAAAGAGTCCTGCGAACTGCATCATCCTGACGGCATTGTGTCGTACATCGAAAAAGTCACGACGGATTCCGGAAAGAAACCGGCCCACGAACAGCTCTTTTTCGCTTCGAAAGACGACAAGGATGCAAAAATCGAAGTGGTCCTCCGCTGGACAGATTCGACCGAAGAAAACATCCGCAGCTATGTCAACGGCATTCGAACACACGCCGGTGGGACTCACGAGAATGGCTTAAAAGCCGGCGTCGTCAAGGCTGTTCGCAACTACATGGAAGTGCATGGATTTAAGCCCCGCGGAGTCACAATTTCTGCGGAAGACATTCGCGAAGGAATGGTCTGTGTTCTGAGCGTCTTTATCAGTGATCCGATGTTCCAGGGACAGACGAAAGAACGTCTCAATAACCCCGAAACGTCCTCAGCCGTCGATGGCGTCGTACGTCCCGCCCTGGAAAACTGGCTGAACAACAATCCGTCTCTGGCTGACACGATCCTGGGACGCATGGTTCTTGCCGCTCGGGCCCGTCAAGCCAGCCGAGAAGCGGTGTCTGAAGTTCGCCGAAAGACCGTAGGTGGCCGAAAGACGAATCTGCCGGGAAAACTCGTCGACTGTCAGTCGAAAAATGCTGCTGAATCGGAACTCTTTATCGTGGAAGGGGATTCCGCCGGTGGCACCGCCGTGATGGGTCGCAAAGCGGGAACACAAGCCGTGCTCCCGCTGCGTGGCAAGATCCTGAACACCGAATCATTGACCATGTCAAAGATCATGGAGAGCAATGAAATTCGGGATATTGTCGAAACATTGGGAGCGGGCGTTGGCACCAATTTCGATGTGGGACAACTGCGATATGCGAAAATCATTTTGCTCATGGACGCCGACAGCGATGGCTACCATATTTCTACTCTGCTGTTGACGTTTTTCTTTCGACACATGCCGGAACTAATCCGACAGGGTAAACTGTACATCGCTCAGCCGCCGCTGTACCGTATCGAAGTCGGAAAGGACGTCATGTACGCTCGACACGATGTGGAAAA
>Ga0335397_10005472_pt1 | contig 16625 bp, 13 predicted proteins | sample MAT04_FD_205740 | JGI IMG/M metagenome (GOLD analysis project Ga0335397, IMG submission 205740) | Freshwater microbial communities from Lake Fryxell liftoff mats and glacier meltwater in Antarctica - MAT-04 (spades assembly) (version 2) ... | reverse complement strand
TCGCTGAAGAAGCGAGCGCGTTGGTGCGTAAATTCAAGGGCGCATACAGCGGTGAACACGGAGACGGCTTGTGTCGCGGCGAATGGGTTTCGTGGCAATTCGGCCCGCCGATTTCCGGCGCGTTCCGCGAGATCAAGCAGGCCTTCGATCCCAAGAATTTGTTCAACCCCGGCAAGATGATCGACGCGCCGAAGATGGACGACGCGTCCCTCTTCCGCTTCAAACCGGAAACTCACACAACCCCGTACAAAATTATTCCCGTCAAGACCGCGCTCGACTGGAGCGCGTGGAACGTGCAGAACGATGCCGTTACCGAAGCGACGACCGCTGCAGGAACCGGTGGCGATGCGGCGGAGGGCTTCGGCAAAGCCGTGGAAATGTGCAACAACAACGGTCACTGCCGCAAGTTTGATGCGGGGACGATGTGTCCCAGTTATCGCGTAACTCGTAACGAAATTGCCAGTACGCGCGGTCGCGCCAATACCTTGCGCATGGCCGTCTCAGGGCAGCTGGGTAAAGATGGAATCGCCTCCGAGGAAGTGCACGAAGCGCTCGATCTTTGCGTGAGCTGCAAGGGCTGCAAGCGCGATTGCCCGACCGGTGTCGATATGGCGAAGATGAAGATCGAGCACTTACATCAATACAAAGCGAAGCACGGATTTTCGATACGGGACAATCTGATTGCGCGCTTACCGATCACCGCATCGTTCGCGCCGAAATGGCCGCGTCTGTTCAATCTGCGCAACCGCTCGCCGTTTCTCGCGAAACTGGGTGAAAAACTGCTTGGTTTCTCGGCGAAGCGCTCGCTGCCAACCTGGCGCGCCGACACGGCATGGAGCGAGTTGGGGCCACGCAAATCGTTGAAGGAATTTCTTGAGGCGAAAGCGCGCGGCGAGGCCTGTGTGGCGCTTTTCGTCGACACGTTCAACGGCGCCTTTGAGCGCGAGAACGTTAGCGCCGCGATCAGCGTGCTTGAGGCTGCTGGCTATCGCGTGTACGTGCCTCGGTGGCTGCCGGAAGGGGATCGCGATCATCGAAATCTGTGCTGCGGTCGCACCTTCCTCGCGGTCGGCATGGTGGACGAAGCAAAGCGGCAAGCGGAACACTTGCTTTCGGCACTGACGCCCATTGCAGAGGCCGGAATCGACATCGTCGGGCTGGAGCCGAGCTGCCTGTTCACGATGAAGGACGAGATGCTGTCGATGCGGTTCGGTGCCGACGCTGAGACAGTCGCGAAACATGCGATGATGGTCGAGACGTTTCTGGACCGTGAGGCGAAAGCAGGAAAGCTCAACGCTTTGCTTTCACAGCTTAAACCCGCCTCCGCGCCGATCCTCGTTCACGGTCACTGCCATCAAAAAGCCTTCGCCGAAATCACGCCGACGCTGGCCGTTCTTGCTCTGATTCCCGAAGCAAAACCCAGCCTGATCGAGTCCTCGTGTTGCGGCATGGCTGGCGCGTTTGGCTACGACGCGAAGCACTACGACGTGTCGATGCAAATGGCCGAGCTGTCGCTGCTACCCGCAATACGCAAAGCACCCGACGCGATTGTGGTTGCTGACGGCACCAGCTGCCGCCATCAAATTCACGACGGCGCTGCGCGAGAGGCGAAGCACGCAATTCGGGTTTTGGCGGATCATTTACGGTGACAGCTTTATTGAATTGTCTAGGTTATATTGGGGCTAGAGCTTCAAATTTGTACTAATCGACTTCTTGCGTTTTATGGCTTTAGCCCTAGTGCAGACGTCATTTCATGGAAAAGCTTAATACTGTAGGCGCGGCTTGCCGCGACCCCCGTTTGCCGCATATCCACCTTGGGTCGCGGCAAGCCGCTCCTACAAGAACGCTCCACCCTTTACTTATCCTTTAAGGACTTGACTCATGAGAATTCTCCACACCATGTTGCGCGTCGGCGACTTGCAGCGTTCCATCGATTTCTACACCCGGGTGATGGGCATGCAACTGTTGCGCACCAGTGATCGGCCCGAGCAGAAATACTCACTTGCGTTTGTGGGTTACGGCGATGAAAGTCACGGTTCGGTGATTGAGCTGACCTACAACTACGAAGTGCCGACCTATGAAATGGGTGGTGCGTTTGGGCACATTGCGATTGCGGTTGACAACGCTGCGGCGACTTGTGACGCCGTGCGGGCGGCGGGCGCAACCGTCTCGCGCGAGGCGGGCCCGGTCAAGGGCGGCACGACGGTGATTGCCTTCGTGCAAGACCCGGATGGCTACAAGATTGAGTTGATCGAATCGAAAATGGCGTAACGATTTGCATCTGCTTGTGGGCGCGGCTTTAGCCGCGATGGGGAGTGACGCAAGTTACGCGGTCTCCAGCAAACCCTTTTTCTTAAGCATCGGCTCCACACTGGCAGCGCGACCACGGAACGCCGCATAGCCATCACGCGGCTCAATCGTATTACCCGCAGAATAAACGTAGCGATGTAGCCGCTCGGCGGTGGCAGCATCAAACGGATCGCCCACTTCGATAAACGCATCAAACGCGTCAGCATCCAGCACTTCTGCCCACATGTAGACGTAGTACCCAGCCGCATAGCTGTCACCTGCGAACAGGTGACGGAAGTGCGTCAGGCGGTGCATCATCGGTATTGCTTCTGGCATTCCGAGGCGTGCCAGTTCACCCTTCTCAAACGCGACCAGATCGAAGCCATCATAGTCACTGAGCGCATGCGCCGCCATGTCAACCAGCGCGGATGACGTGTACTGAACCGTCTCAAAGCCCTTGTTAAACAGGCGCGCGGCTTCAATGCGTTCACGCAGACTCTGCGGCATCGCTTCGCCTGTTTGGTAATGGCGCGCATGCTTTTCGAGAACGATCGGTTCCATCGCCCAGTGCTCGTAAAGTTGCGACGGCAATTCAACGTAGTCCTGCAGCACGTTGGTGCCGGACAGGCGCTCGTAAGTCACGTTTGACAACAGCCCATGCAGGCCGTGGCCGAATTCATGAAACAGCGTGCGCACGTCATCGAGGCTCAACAGCGTTGGTTCGCCCGCAGGTGCTTTGGCGAAATTGTTGTGATTGGCGATGATCGGAAAGATGTCGGTATGACCCGCTTCGCCGATACGGGATTGCAGGCGATAAGCGCTCATCCATGCGCCGCCGCTCTTCGATGCGCGCGCAAAATTGTCGGAGAGGAAAATCCCTGACAACGCGCCGGAAGCATTACGAACCTCGAAGGCACGTACGTCCGGGTGATACATCGGAACACCCTTCTTTTCCTCGAAGCTGAGGCCAAACAGCTTGCCCGCGCAATCAAACATCGCACGGATCATCGCGTTCAATTCGAAGTACGGTTTGGTCTCGGCATCATCGAGCTGATAGCGCGTCTGGCGCACTTTTTCAGCGAAATAGCGCCAGTCCCATTTCTCGATGGCGTGGGAATGTCCAGTGGACAGCGCCATCGCATTGATCGCATCAAGCTCTGCATTGGCGCGACGTTTTGCCGGTTCCCATACTTTACCCAGCAACTCCTGAACAGCCGACGGCTTTCCGGCCATGCGGTCCACTAGCGCGTAATCCGCGAATGAGGCATAGCCATGGAGAGCTGCCTGCTCCTTGCGCAGCTTGAGGATTTCGACCGCGATGGCGCGGTTGTCGCTGGTCCCTGCATGTGCACCCCGCGATGTCCACGCGGTGAGCGCCCGTTCGCGCAGGTCACGACGCTCCGAAAACGTGAGGAAGGGCACGATGAGCGAGCGCGACAGCGTGATCACATGTGTATCTTTGAGCCCTCGCGCATCAGCGGCCTCTTTCGCTGCATTAAGCAGAAACGGTGGCAATCCAGCAAGGTCAGCCTCAGTGCCCAGCACCAGTTGATAGCTTGCTTCATCGGCCAGCACGTTCTGCGAAAACTGCGTGTTGAGTTCAGCCAGTTTGGCTACGACTTTCGCGTAGCGCACTTTCGGCTCGGCTCCGAGCTTGGCGCCTGCGCGCACGAAGTCCAGATGAACGCGATCCAGCAAGCGTTGCTGCTCTTGCGAAAGCCCGAGTTCGCTTGCCTTCGCCAGCACCGCGTCGATGCGCGCGAACATCAGCGCATTCATGTAAATGGCGCTGTTGTGCCCGGAGAGTTTCGGAGCCAGTTCGAGCTCAACCTTCTGCAACTCAGGCGACGTTTCAGCGGAAGTCAGATTGAAAAAAAGCTCACGGACACGAGCCAGCAGGCGACCGCTCTTGTCAAATGGTACGAGCGTGTTTTCGAACGTTGGCGCGTCGATCATCGCTGCCAGCGCGTCGATCTCAGCGCGATGCTCTTTCAGCGCCGCATCGAACGCGGGTGCAAAGTGTGCTGCCGTCACCAGGTCAAAAGGTGGCAGGCCGTAAGGCGTATTCCAACCGACAAGAAGCGGGTTATTGCTCATCATAAAAACTTTCAAAAACTATTCGGTAGGTACGACAGCGCCAGCACCGGACTCCGGAGCAGCACCAGCACTGCGCCCCTTATGCCAAAGCACATCAGGCTGTCCGCTTTCACGGTTCAATACGCGCGACAACACAAACGCCATGTCGCTCAGGCGATTGAGATAAATCCGCGACTCCGACGAGATGCTGGGATCGGACTCTGCGAGGCTTAGCAACGAGCGCTCCGCGCGACGTCCCACCGTGCGCACGAGATGCGCATAAGCCGAGGCTCGCGATCCGCCCGGCAAAATAAAGTCCTTGAGCATCGATAAATCCGCGTTGAGCGACTCGGTCAAGGCCTCAAGCCGCTCGATATGCTCAGCTTTCATGGCAAAGTAACCGGGAATCGACATTTCTCCGCCAAGATCAAACAAATCATGCTGAACATCGCTCAAAGCCTCACGCAGTGGCTCGGGCATTGCTTCGGTGAGCAGCAAGCCGACGACGCTGTTCAATTCGTCGATATCGCCCATCGCTGCGACGCGTGGATGCGTTTTCGGGACGCGCGAGCCGTCTCCGAGGCCCGTGGTGCCAGCATCGCCGGTTTTCGTTGTAATCTTGGTTAAACGGTGGCCCATAAAATAACTGCCAGAGCAGTGTGAAAAAAGCTGATGGATACAAGTTTAGAAGAACCCAAGGTCGCTCAGGCCGAAGAGCCTCTAGTGACCCAGCAATGCGTTGACGGCGTGACTACCCTCACGCTGAATCGGCCGAGCCAGTACAACGTGCTGTCGAGCGCGACACTCAAAGCCTTGCAAAACGCCCTGGACGATGCCGCGAACGATGCCGACACGCGCGTTGTGGTGCTTGCCGGTCAAGGCAAAGCCTTTTGCGCGGGGCATGACTTGCGCGAAATGCAGGCGCATCCTGATGCCGTCTGGCAACGCGCCCTATTCGACCAGTGCAGCCGAGTGATGATCACGCTCTCCGAGATGCCGCAGCCCGTGATCGCCCGCGTTCAGGGCGTTGCAACAGCAGCCGGATGTCAGCTCGTCGCTGCCTGTGACCTCGCACTTGCCGCCCGCTCCGCAAAATTCGCTACTAGTGGCATCAATCTTGGCTTGTTTTGCTCGACGCCTGCCGTCGCTTTAACGCGTAATGTTTCGGCAAAACATGCTGCGGATATGTTGTTTACCGGGCGATTCATTGATGCTCAAACCGCCGAACGGTGGGGATTGATCAGTCGCTGCGTTGACGACGATGCGCTGGACGCAGCGGTCGCCGACTTAGCCGCGAGCGTCGCCAGCAAATCTTCGCAGGCGGTCCGCTCCGGAAAAGCGCTCTTGCGGCGTCAACGCAACATGAGCTTGACTGATGCCTACGCCGCAGCATCAACCAATATGGCGCGCGATATGCAATCAGATGACGCACAATCGGGCATCCGCGCTTTTCTTGAGAAGCAGCCCGCCCCTCAATGGAGAGATCGATGAGCCTTTTTCGCCGGGACACCCCGCCCCCCACCGAAGCCTGGGAGAGTTTGCGCGAATGGGCAAACCATTCATGGTGGCAGCGCTATCGTGCCAGCCTCATGGTGATGCTGCCGTTCGTATCGTTCATTATTGGTGTGGCTGCGATTGCCCTGTTTGTCGCCGAGCCGTCGTGGCGCACGGCGCTCTGGGTCGGCGGCATGTGGGCGATCGGTGTCCCGCTGACTGCGCTGGGTTACATGCGCCGCATGGGCCGCGCAGCTGCTCAGGTGCCGCCAATCTCAGCCGCCAGCAGCAATCCAACCACAGCCGTGGATATTCGTAGCAATCGCGATCAGACGCTCGACTGACGACGCTAACGGTACCAACGGTGCAATTGCCTGCGCGCAGCGAAAAAATTCACGCAGAATCCGACAGCTGCACCGACGAGAACAGCGCCCCAGATTTGCCACAAACTTTGATCCGACAAGTACAGGAGCCCGGTTGATATCGCGAAATTCAACGCGGTACCAATCGACTGTGCGGCAACGTAGCGCGACCAATCAACCAACGACGCTGGCCCCGATACCGTAAACGTGTAGCGGCGGTTGAAAAAATAGGTCGTCGTCACCCCAGCGAGCAACGCGATCAGGCGAGCGGCGATGACTGGGGCGCCCAGCTTGACACCGACCGAGACGATCGCCGCATCAATGGCCAAGGCAATGAATGCGCCGATCAGATAACGGCCCGCCTGGCCTATCGTTTCACGCATTTTTCTCGTTCGAGCATTCGATTTTCATTGACTCAGCCTTGCAGATCATTGAGACGCATGAGCTACGTCAAGCACCGTGATTGAAGTGGTTTCCGGTGCGCCACCCTGAACCGAAATGTTCCAGTCTGCCGGGGATTGGCCACAAGCGTTGCAACGAAACACTGAAGTGTTGGCGAACTGCGCAACCGCCTGCTGCTCGACCCCATTTGCCGTCGCCTTGACCGAAAAGAATGGGTAGGTTGGCAACAAGCTGCCGATCACCAGTATCGCGCCCGATTTGGTCTGGACTTGCTTCTGCCAAAGGCCGTGGTTCGCCGCAGCAATCATCAGCGCAAATCGCGGTGGATAAGCCCGCCCGGAGGCTTGCGGGAGCGATTTCTCTGGCGAAATTACCTGACTTGCTGGCATCAGACCGTAAGTGCCAAGCGCGATCCTCGGGTCAATGGAAAGCTCGCGCCACGCCGGAAGCGGCAACCCTGTCCACGGGTTATCACTCCCGCCCGTCGTGGCAAGAATGGGCCGGTTTCGGCAATGGAAAAATTGCTCCTGTCCCAAGCTGATATCGTGGGTAGCGGCGAGGTCTCCGTGCAGCGCAACGGCACGAGGTTGCTGACACAACCAGGATGCGACGGCGTCGCGATTTGGTGCTGCGCTGATTGACTCAGCATGAGTGACAGTGCCCGTGCTCTGCATGTTGGAATTCAAGGGGAAGCGCCACTCGACGAGACCGTGTCGGGCCAGTTGCACGTAACCTGCACATACTGCGAGGTGCAAAGTGATCACAACACACACAAGGCTCTTGACAACGACCGATCCGTAGCGAAAGCGGCGCAATGCCGTCCAGGCAAGCGCGTAGAGCGCCGTCAGCGGCGGCAGCAGAACGTAGAGCATGTAGAAAGGTGTGTGGTCTCGCAGGAGCGTTGTGCAGATCAGCACGCCGAATAGCGTCAAAAGACTGGCCCAAAACGTCGAACGCAATCGTCGTTCGAACATCGCGAGCCCTGCACCAATGGCTGAAAGCACCAGCAGCGACGCCCATAGTGTGGGCCAGACGGCAGAGGCCAATACCGGTGGCAGCGTAGTCGCAACGATGCTGGCTGGCTGGAACCAGAAAAGGTTTTGCAGCAACGGCAGCACCCCGACAATTGAGCCGTGTAACCCTGATGCGCCCGGGATGTTTTCCGAAGTCGACGAAAAGCCCAGCACTGGCGCTATGAACAGCGGCAGAAACACGATAGCCGCCGCAGTCAAAGCTGCCAAGGCGGCGCAGAGGCGATATTGTTTCGGCAGTCTCAGCACCGCCACCGCCGCCCAAGGCAACAGCAAAATCGCCGTCGGGTGTGCATGCAGCGAGAGCGCTGCGCAAGCGCCTAACGCCAGTGCATCAAGGACGCTCTCAGGTGACGCCCGCAAACGCAGAGCGAAAAGCGCTGTAGCCCAAATCATGACCTCGACAAACTGGGTGTGACTAACGCCAAAAAACTGATATGACACGACGCCGGGCAGCGTGGCGGCGACTACCAGGGTCAAAGCGAATTGCGCATCTATCCAGCGCAACGCCACCCGATACATCAACACAAATTTGAGTGCTGCCAGTGCACCGAGCAGCGCGAAGTACATAGTCAGCGACGAACTGATCAATGCGGCCACCGCTGCGACGTAGTACCAAATCGCACTGAGCAATTCAAATGGGCCGATCGGCGGACCGACCAAGGGCCATGCACGACCACTCGCGATCTCGATAGCCCAGAACAAATCGCGTGCCACATCGATGGTAGTCACGCCATGTGCAATCGCTGCGACATAGGCCAACGCGATGACGAACACCAGAGCCCATGCGCGTTTGCGTGCAGGTTCTCGGTGCGTGAAAGTCATTTCCATCCTGCAATTGTCTCGCACCGATGGGCGCGAGTGCTTTTCGGGATTTAGAGCCACGGCTCTGCGGCGTTTAGAAACAATCGGCACATCCGCAAGGATTTCTATAATCGTGGGTTACCGTTAACGTCAACTTGGCAATGCCGCTCGTGGCATTCGCCCCTCGCAGGAGCAGGTGTGAAGATACTAGTCCCGGTTAAACGCGTCGTTGATTACAACGTCAAAGTGCGCGTCAAGGCCGACAACACGGGCGTTGATATTGCCAACGTCAAAATGTCGATGAACCCTTTTTGCGAAATTGCAGTGGAAGAAGCAGTGCGGCTTCGCGAGAAAAGCGTCGCCACCGAGGTGATCGCCGTTTCTGCGGGTGTCGTGCAATGTCAGGAAACTTTGCGTAATGCAATGGCCATCGGCGCTGATCGCGGCATCCTGATTGAAACCGACGTTGAATTGCAGCCGCTTGCTGTGGCGAAACTGTTGAAAGCCATTGTCGACAAAGAACAACCCGGGCTGGTGATTCTCGGCAAACAAGCCATTGACGATGATGCCAATCAGACCGGCCAGATGCTTGCTGCTTTGCTCGGCTGGGGGCAGGCTACGTTTGCGTCGAAAGTTGAAGTGGCAGGCGATGTGGCAACGGTCACACGTGAAATCGACGGTGGCGCGGAAACGGTTGCCATCAAGCTGCCGGCGATCATCACCACTGACCTTCGTCTGAACGAGCCGCGTTACGCGACGCTGCCAAACATCATGAAGGCCAAGAAAAAGCAGCTTGATATTTTCAAGCCAGCGGATTTGGGCGTTGACGTGACGCCGCGCCTCACTACGCTGCGTGTGGACGAGCCGCCGAAGCGCCAGGGTGGCGTGAAAGTCGCGGATGTTGCCGCATTGATCGACAAACTCAAAAACGAAGCGAAGGTGATCTAACCATGGCGAATCTTGTCATTGCTGAACACGATCACGGCTCGCTTAGAGCCGCGACGTTGAACGTGATTTCTGCGGCGACCGCCATTGGCGGCGATGTGCATGTGCTCGTTGCAGGTCACAATGCAAGCGCCGCTGCGGCGGCTGCGGCGCAGGTTGCGGGCGTGTCAAAAGTACTGCTGGCGGACAGTGCTGCTCATGCGAACCTGTTGCCAGAGAGCGCTGCTGCGCAAGTGGTGGCCGCGGCTGCGGCCTACAGCCACATCCTTGCTCCAGCGACGGCGTACGGCAAAGGCGTCGCCCCTCGCGTAGCTGCCCTGCTCGACAAAGCCCAGATCAGCGACATCATCAAAGTCGTCGATGCCGACACCTTCGTTCGCCCGATCTATGCGGGCAACGCTTACGCCACGGTCAAATCGAGCGACAGCGTGAAAGTCGTCACCGTTCGCGGCACGGCATTCGCTGCGGCGGCAACCACTGGCGGCAGCGGCACTGTGGAGACCGTGACGGCAGTTGCCGACAGCGGGCTGTCAAGCTTCGTGTCAGCTGAAATCACCAAGAGCGAGCGGCCTGAGTTGACCGCTGCAAAGATCATCGTTTCCGGTGGTCGCGGCCTCGGTTCCGGCGACAAATATCGCGAACTGTTGACGCCTTTGGCTGACAAGCTGAATGCGGCTATGGGTGCGTCACGCGCTGCGGTCGACGCGGGCTTTGTGCCCAACGATTATCAGGTCGGACAAACCGGCAAGATCGTCGCGCCCGACTTGTACATTGCCGTTGGCATCAGCGGCGCGATCCAGCATCTGGCGGGCATGAAAGACAGCAAAGTCATCGTCGCTATCAACAAAGATCCCGACGCGCCAATTTTCGGCGTCGCCGATTATGGGTTGGTGGGTGATTTGTTTGAGGTCGTTCCGCAGCTCGTCGCTGCGCTTTAAGCTCCGCCCCCTCTCCCCTCGCGGGAGAGGGTTAGGGTGAGGGGGTTCGTCGAGTCCTTTAACGCTAACCCTATGAGCGGTGGTCCAACCTACTCTCACGCCCGCCCCTCCAGCAAGCGGAGAGGGTAACAAACAGAGCACATCATGTCGACCTACCAAGCCCCACTAAAAGAATTCCAGCTTCTTCTCGAAACAGTCGCACCGATTGCCGAGCTTGCCAAGCTGCCACATTTTGCCGACGCAACGCCGGATACGGTGAGCGCGATCCTCGAAGAGTCGGCGAAGTTTGCCTCGGAAGTACTCGACCCGCTCAACTGGTCGGGCGATCAGGAAGGTGCAAAGCACAACAAAGCCGACAACTCGGTACAAACGCCGGCCGGTTTCAAAGCGGCCTACGACGGCTACCGTCAAATGGGGGGCGCAGGCTTGCCGATGCCCGCGGACTTTGGCGGCCTCGGCTTACCGCGCTCGGTGGTCACCTTGACCGACGAAATGCTGCATTCGTCAAACATGGGCTTTGGTCTGATGCCAATGCTCACGCAAGGCGCGATAGAGGCGATCCTGCTCGCGGGGTCGGACACGCTGAAAGCGACCTACGTTGAAAAGATGGTGAGCGGCGAGTGGACCGGCACGATGAACCTGACCGAACCTCAGGCCGGCTCCGATTTGTCGCTGGTCAAAACCCGCGCCGAGCCGCAGCCCGATGGCACCTACAGAGTATTCGGCACCAAGATCTACATCACTTACGGCGAACACGATTGGGCCGACAACATCATTCATCTGGTGCTGGCGCGTTTGCCCGATGCGCCCCCCGGCGTGAAAGGTATCTCACTGCTCGTCGTACCGAAATTCCTCGTCAACGAAGATGGCTCTGTCGGTGCACGCAACGACGTAAAGTGCATTTCAATCGAACATAAGATGGGCATCCATGCCTCGCCAACGGCGGTCATGCAATTTGGCGATGCGGGTGGCGCGACGGGCTACATCGTCGGCGAACCCAATCGCGGCCTTGAGTACATGTTCATCATGATGAACCTCGCGCGATTCGGTGTGGGGCTACAGGGCATTGGCATCGCAGAGCGCTCCTATCAGCGTGCCGTTTCCTTCGCTCGCGAGCGGGTGCAATCACGCGACGTGGCCGCACCGCGCGAGCCTGCGACCCCAATCATTCGGCACCCCGATGTCCGTCGCATGCTCATGCGGATGCGCGCTCAAACCGAAGCCGCGCGCGCTCTGGCGATGGCCACCGCGTACGCAATTGACCTCGCCGAAGCGCATCCTGATGCTGAGGTTCGCGCGGCGCAACAAGCCTTCGTTGAACTGATGATTCCCATCCATAAAGGCTGGGCCACCGAGATGGCGCAGGACGCGACCTATCAGGGTATTCAAGTGCACGGCGGTATGGGCTTCATTGAGGAAACCGGTGCCGCGCAGTATTACCGCGACGCCCGGATTACCACGATTTACGAAGGCACCACCGCGATTCAGGCGAACGATCTGGTGGGTCGCAAGATGGCGCGCGAAGGCGGCACGACGGCCAAAGCCGTGATCGCTTCGATGCGTGCATTTGCCAGCGAGTTGGCTGCGTCAAACAACCTGCACCTCAAGGTGACCCACACAAAACTCGTTGCAGGTATTGATGCGGTCGAACAGGCGGTCGAATTCAACCTCGCCACATTCAATAGCAACGTGCGCGCAAGTTTTGCAGGCAGTGTGCCGATGGTCAAACTCTTCGGCATTGTGTGCGGCGCGTGGCAGCTTGCTCGCGTGGCGCTTGAAGCCGACAAACGCATCAACGCCGACCATGCCGACAAAGCATTTTACGAAGCAAAGCTCGCTACGATGCGCTTCTTTGCCGACACCATGATTCCCGAGGCGATCGCCGCTGCGGACACTATTGTCAATGGCTCGGAAGGCACGCTGGCATTGGCCGAAGCTTCGTTCTAATCCGCAAGTCCGACGCTTGCGACTGAGCCAACGCGATTGGCGGAACCCCTGCGGGTGTCCGCCCTACCCCACAGGAGAAACTCATGCTGCAACTGCACTACTTCCCGTCCAACGCTTCCATCACACCACACATCCTGCTCGAAGAAATGGGGCTTCCGTATGAGTTGAAGCTGGTGGATCGTGCGAACAATGCGCAGAAGTCGCCCGAGTACCTGAAGCTCAACCCGAACGGGCTGATTCCGGTTCTGATTGACGGCGATCTGGTGCTCTACGAAACGGCGGCGATCTGCCTGCACCTCACTGACAGCCATCCCGAGATGGGCCTGGCGCCCGCCGTCGGCAGCCATGAGCGCGCGCAGTTCTACAAGTGGCTGATGTGGCTGACCAACACGTTTCAGCCCGCCATCATCATGTACTTCTACACCGATCGCTACACCACCTCGACCGACGCGGCAGCGATTGCGCAGATCAAGGCAAAAACGCAGGAGCGTATCGGCGCAATGCTCAAACAGCTGGACGATCACCTGGCCGCGAACGGTGGCCCATGGATGATGGGCGAAAAATTCTCGGCCCTCGATATCTACGGCTTCATGCTCGGTCGCTGGACCCGTGCGTTTGAAGGTGCGCCGCCAGCGACTCAAGCGGCGAAAACATGGCCGCATCTCGGCCCGTTCATGCACCGCATGCTGGCGAGGCCTTCGGTGCAGCGTGTTGTCGCACAAGAGGGCCTGAAAGCGCCGGTAATTTAGACTGTGGTTGCGATTAGCTTTTTCGTCAAACGACGGCTGATCAAGGGCTAGGATTGAATAAGTGTAAAAGTCGACAACTGGACTTTTCAACGCTTAGCCCCCATTCGGCAAGGCTTCTAGCGAAAACCTGTTGCCAGACTTAACTCGTCATGGATCTCCACCTCAGAAACGTAGAGGCACCGAGAAACGGGGCTTCAACCGTCATCCGACGAGAAATGCGGGCTAATGGAAAGTGTTGGTTCAACGCGAAACGAACACCGACACAGATCGCGCGGGCACTGAGAACGCGCCCATGGTCGGATCAAAACCTGACGACGAAGCGACTAAAAGATCGGCCGCCATCCCGCCGCTTTGAACGGAATGCAATTCGAACCGTGTGTTGACGAGTCTGGGATCGGAAACAGATTGCGCGATTTTGTCCACGTTTATGACGTAAACAATCTTCTTGAAGTTCGCGCCATCGTAGTTCGCGCCGTCCAGTTCCGCCGCGATTACCGTTGGCACCTGCGACGGGCCGACGTTGAAAAAGCGCAAACGTTTTTTGATGTCCGCAGCCGTTTTCATTCGGAACAACGAAGACCCAGAGCGAATCGCAAGTAGATCGCGGGTTACCGCTGCAGCCCATTCGATTTCTCGCTGCGTCGGTTTGATGTTTTGGTTCAGCAAACGCGGCTCGATGATCGGCCACTCGTCGCCGTTGTCGTCCTTGCGCGGCAAGCCGCTCGCGAAACCATTGCCGACCTATGTCATAAGCGCTGAGCAGGCCACCTTTCGCGGCGTCTCCGCAGTACTCGAAGCCCAACTCAAACACCTGCACAGCCGCGGCGATTCGGAACTGCTCGCCCAAGTGCAGCGCGGCATCGAATACTTTTCCCCCGCCGAGCGACGTGTCGCGGAATACATCCTCTCCCGCCCACGCGAGTTTCTGAATCAACCGATTGTGCAAATCGCGCAGCTTGCTCAGGTGAGCCAGCCAACGGTCATTCGATTTTGTCGAAGCGTAGGCGATGCCGGTCTCTCAGATCTGAAGTTGCGACTCGCCGCAGCTGTTACCGGCACAATTCCCGTCGCACACGCCCAGATCACGGACGACGATTCCACTGTTGAACTCGGCAGCAAAGTGCTTTCGAACGCTGCGTCCGCTATTCTTCGCTTACGTGATCACATCAATCAGTCCTCCTTGGACCGCGCCATTGACGCGTTGACGAAATCGCGGCGGACGGAGATATTCACGGGCGGCAACGATTTCCCTGTCGCCGTCGATGCTCAGGAAAAGCTTCTGCGCGCGGGCGTGGCTTGTGGCTACTTGCCGCGAGAATCCGCACAGCTGATGGTCGCGAGACTCCTTGAGGCGGGCAGTGTGGCGCTCGTGATCGACAACGACGGCCGCGCCAGCGAACTGTGCGCCATCGTCGAAATACTTCGCGAACGCAACATCACCGTCATTGCGCTCACACTCGGCCAAACGGGTCTCGCTCGCCGAGCCGACATCGCCATTGTGATCGGTCACATCGAAGACATGCAAACGCAACTACCAATGGTCAGCCGCATTTTTCACCTGCTAGTTGTCGACATACTCGGCGTGGGCATCACCATGCGCAGAAGCATGCAGTAGACCTGAGGGTTGTGCTTTGCAGAGGCCACCGCAGCCGCGAAGCACACATGACGAATCCTGTGAGACCAGCGCGTGGACAACTGAGGGTTGCCTTTGAGCGATGTCTCCGACCGACCCTTATTCGGCACCTGCTTTATCGTGCGCTGCGAGGATCCTCGCAGTTGAGCGGTGAACGCAACACACGGATCAGAAACGCAAAAGCCCCGAATAACGGGGCTTGCGTGCCGGTTCGCGAATACATGCGAACCTCTGTGAATCGAATCGTGGCGTCCCCAAGGGGATTCGAACCCCTGTTACAACCGTGAAAGGGTCGTGTCCTAGGCCTCTAGACGATGGGGACTTAGGATCTCTACAGTCTTGATTTGGTGGAGATAAGCGGGATCGAACCGCTGACCTCTTGCATGCCATGCAAGCGCTCTCCCAGCTGAGCTATACCCCCAATCAAGACTTCAATTATAGTCATAAATCGGAAGATTTGCCAAGTCGAAAAGGGTGATGACGATCAACCTGTGCCAGTTCTTGTGGGTCGTGCGGTTGGTGTCGCATCAGCGTTGACAATTCGCGCCAAACTTTCGCGTCCATTTCATCCCGAAATAGCAGCCGGTAACCGAAGTTCGACGCCCAAGTTACATCGGATTTGCAGACAAAAATAACCTTTGAGGTGACCACCGCACGAAGAGCCGCCGCTCCGGGTTTGCGTGACAGCCGAAGCGACTCGAACAATGCTGCGATGTCGTCCTCAGGGATTTCTTTCGCAAACGGAAACGCAGCAACAGCCACAGCGCAAACCACCAAAGTGCCCGCAATCCAGATGGTTCCCGACGCCGCACTAGCCGCAGCTGCAGCGACCGTGACCGTCGCTAGTGATGAGCGCAATACAACCCTAAGTTTCACCATATCTGCGCCCTAGCCTTAAGCCGCCTTCATTGCGTTCGCAGCTTTCAAGCGAGCCAGCAGCAGCCACGTATCAATCACACAATCAGGATTAAGCGAGAGCGAGCTGATACCGCGATCAACCAACCATGCCGCGAGGTCAGGATGATCAGACGGGCCCTGGCCGCAGATGCCCACATATTTGCCTTGCGCCACGCAGGCGTCGATAGCAAAGCCGAGCATTTTTTTCACGGCCGGATCGCGCTCGTCAAACGTCTTTGCAATCGGGCCACCAGAGTCGCGATCCACGGCCAAAGTTAGCTGCGTCAGATCGTTTGAACCAATAGAGAAACCATCGAAGTATTCGAGGAACTCGTTCGCCAGAATGGCATTCGATGGCACCTCGCACATCATGATGAGGCGCAGGCCGTTCTTGCCGCGCTGAAGTCCGTGGACTGCGAGCGCTTTAACCACCGCTTGCGCCTCGCCGATGGTGCGCACGAACGGAATCATCACTTCGACATTACTCAGGCCCATCGTTTCGCGCACGTAGCGCAGCGCCTCGCATTCGAGTGCAAAACAGTCACTAAATTCCGACGCTATGTAGCGCGACGCGCCACGGAAGCCAAGCATCGGATTTTCTTCGTGTGGCTCGTAAGCAGCACCGCCCAAAAGACTCGCATATTCGTTCGATTTGAAGTCGCTCATGCGCACGATCACTGGCCGCGGCGAGAATGCTGCGGCAATGGTGGCGATGCCCTCAGAAAGACGCTGAACGAAGTACGCGCGCGGCGAGGCGTAACCGGCAATTCGCTCAGTGATTTTTGCTTTCAAATCATCGGTCAGCGTGTCGAATTCCAGCAAAGCCCGTGGATGGATGCCAATCTGCCGATTGATGATGAATTCGAGACGCGCCAGGCCCACCCCGTGATTCGGAATCTGCGAAAACTCGAAAGCGAGATCAGGGTTGGCCACGTTGAGCGTCAACTTGGTCGGCGCTTCTGGCATGTTGTCGAGCTGCACTTCGGTACGCTCGAACGCCAGCTTGCCGGAATAGATGTGCCCGGTGTCGCCTTCAGCACAGCTCACAGTCACGACGT
>Ga0335397_10005470_pt1 | contig 16638 bp, 8 predicted proteins | sample MAT04_FD_205740 | JGI IMG/M metagenome (GOLD analysis project Ga0335397, IMG submission 205740) | Freshwater microbial communities from Lake Fryxell liftoff mats and glacier meltwater in Antarctica - MAT-04 (spades assembly) (version 2) ... | reverse complement strand
CATCTTGACGGCCTGGAGTTTGAACTCCGGCGTGTGAACCTTGCGTTTACCTGCCATCGGTGTGTCTCCTCTTGATCAGAGTTTACACCGCATTCCCGCTGTCCACCAATCGTGGGGAACTTCAGAATGATCATCGATAACTCTGGCCCGTGTCTGACCGGTTGATTAACATGTCTGACAGGTTGACATCACCGTGAGATCGAGTCACACATGGAGCTTGCTGCCATTGAGCGCCGATCGACAGCCGACCTGGTCGTCGAACGGATTGCCCAAGTGATTCGCCATCGTCGACTCTCGGCGGGCGATCGACTTCCCGGAGAGCACGAACTGGTCGAACAGTTGAAGGTGAGTCGTCCGGTGCTGCGCGAAGCGCTCGCACGACTCCAGAGTATGGGGTTAGTTGATATCCAACGTGGTCGTGGAACATTCGTCGGGAATGCGTCGAGCTTGGCGAACTGTGTGAGACTACTCCGATCCGCTGTGACGATCTCACCGATGGAGTTGCAAACGTATGCCGAACTCCGCTCCGCCATCGAGGTGCAAGCTGCGCGTCAAGCGGCAGATCGAGCTACCGAAGACGAGGTCAAGGAACTGACCGCATTGTTGAAGCAACTCGATGACGATGACTTGCCGTATCACGAGGCTCTCGAGATCGACTTCCGCTTCCACCGAAAACTACTCGAGATCGCGGGCAATCCGCTCATGCAGAACATCATGGAAGTCATCTATGAGTTTGTGCTGACGCAGATGGCTCGAACAACGCCTTCGCAACGAGAGAACCAACTGGGTCGGAGATTACACAAAGCGATCGTGGTCGCGGTTCGCGACCACGACCCCGACGCGGCCGAGCGGGCCATGCAGCAACACATGCAGGCCGTTCTCAAGCGGTTGAAAGCTTAGGAGATGCCGATGACGATGCAGATGACCCGAGTACTAACCGCCCTCATCCTCCTGCTCATTCCCGTCCCGAGTGCGCTTGCCGAGGAGCAGGCCGCGCCGACCCAAGTTCAGTTGGATTTTTTCGAGACGAAGATTCGTCCGGTGCTTGTCGAACACTGCTACCAGTGTCACGCGGCGGAGGCGAAGATCATCAAGGGTGGACTTCGCCTCGATTCCCGTGACGCGCTACTCAAAGGGGGCGACACCGGCCCGTCCGTCGTACTCGGCCAAGCGGAGAAGAGCCTGTTGTTGAAGGCGTTGAAGTACGACGGGATCGAGATGCCGCCGAAGGGGAAACTCGCGGAATCGGTCGTCAAGGATTTTGAAACCTGGATCACGATGGGATTGCCCGACCCCCGCAAATCGAACACTGTCCCCAAATCGCGCACGCTCGACATTCAAGCGGGGCGGAAGTTCTGGGCATTCCAGCCGGTCGCCGATCCAGCGCCGCCAAATGTGAAGAACGCCGCGTGGCCCCGTGATACGATCGATCGGTTCGTGTTGGCCAAGTTGGAAGCCAAAGGACTCAATCCGGTCGCTGATGCGGATCGGTACACGTGGCTGCGTCGCGTGACGTTCGATCTCACGGGACTTCCGCCGACCACGAAGGAGATCGGCGACTTGATCCGTGACCCGTCTCCGCAGGCTCGCGAAAAGGTTGTCGACCGGTTGTTGGCGTCTCGTGCCTATGGGGAGCGCTGGGCACGGCACTGGCTCGACCTCACAGGTTACGCCGACATGATGGGCACGTCGAACAATGTCTACGCCGAGTACGCCTGGCGGTATCGTGACTATCTCATCGCAGCGTTTCACAGCGACAAACCCTTTGATCGATTCATCCGCGAGCAAATTGCCGGTGACTTGATGAAGGCAGATACGATTCCCGAGCGAGCGGAAAACATCACCGCAACGGGATTCCTGATGGTCGGTGATGTCGAGATCGTAGAGCCGGATAAAGCGAAATTGGAAGCTGACCATATCGACACGCAGATGAGCAAGATCGGCACGGCGTTCCTCGGGATGACACTCGGCTGCGTTCGCTGTCACGATCACAAGTTTGACCCGATCGGGGTGACCGATTACTACGGCATTGCCGGTATGCTCCGCAGTTCACCCTCGACGCACAAGATTCCGTTTGGCGTGTGGAGTCTGCTCAATTCGACGGAATTGCCGGAGACCCCCGAAGAACGGGACGTACGCCTGAAGCTCGAGGTCGAGCACCAGAAGAAGCTCGTGATCATGAAAGCCGAGCAGACCAAGTTGACGGAGGCGAAGAATTCGGTCGAGGCGGATCTGGTGAAACTGATGAAGGATGATGACAAGAAAGGATCCTTGACCAAACGGCGTGACGAACTGGCCGAGCAACTCAAGAAACTCTCCACCGCGATTCACCATGCGGAGTTCTTCCGCTCCAAATCGCCAAGAGCGTTCGCCATGCACGACAGCGACACGCCCGCCGATATGCCAATCTATATCCGCGGCAATCCGTACGCTCCGGGTGCGGTCGTTCCTCGTGGAGTCATGAGTGTCGCGTCGTGGGAGAAACTCCCTGACATTCCCAAGGTGCAAAGCGGTCGGCTGCAACTGGCCAACTGGCTCGCCGACAAACGTCACCCGCTCACGGCACGGGTGACCGTCAACCGCATCTGGCAGAAACTGTTCGGCGAAGGGCTTGTCCGAAGTGTCGATTATTTCGGTTCACGTGGCGAAACGCCGTCGCACCCGGAACTGCTCGACCACCTCGCCACGCGATTCATGAACAATGGCTGGTCGCAGAAGAGGTTGCTCCGCGCGCTTGTGCTCAGTCGCGTCTACGCCTTGTCGGGCGTCAACGACGAATCGGCGCTGAAACACGACCCCGACAACCGGCTGCTCTGGCGGATGAATCGTCAACGCCTCGAGGCGGAGGCGATTCGCGATAGTTTGCTGGCCGTCAGCGAAGCGTTGCAACCGAGTGAAGGGGGGCCAGGTCTGGTCCTCGAAGAACCGGAAAACTGCGGCGATCTTGTGTTGAAGGGCGTGAACCCACCCAACTACACGCACCGAAAGCCGAGAGCCAACCAAGAATTCCAGAGGACGATCTACCTTCCAGTGATGCGAACGAATACGACAAGCACTGACCGCATTCGTAACTTCTTCGACTTCGTGAACCCAGCTCAGATCGCTGGCCAACGCTCGCAGACCGTGGTGCCAACGCAATCCCTGTTTCTGATGAACAACGACCTTTTCCGCAAACAGGCCAAGATTCTCGCAGATAAACTGATCGCGCTTCACGCCCGCCCCAACGATCGGTTGATGCAATTGTGGCTGACCGTCTACAACCGTCCGATTACGCATGAGGAACGCGATCACGCGATGAAATTCCTCACGGACCTGAGTCCGCTCGTGCAGGCCAAAGAGTCATTGCTCTGGCAGGAACTCTGCCACTCGTTGTTCGCGTCAAACGAGTTCGTCTTCCGAATATAAACCCGAGAATATGGCCATGAAACATCCCCTCACCCTCCTCGCCACCCTGCTGCTGTCGCTTGACTTGACCGGAGTCGCTCGCGGAGCCGAACCCTACGAAGCATTTCTCGAGAAACATTGCGTCCGCTGCCACGGACCCGAGAAAAAGAAGGGGGAGTTGCGCATCGACCAGCTCTCACGCGATTTCAAACAGGGTGCGGACACGCATCACTGGGCGGAGGTCATTGAACGGGTCAATTCCGGCGAGATGCCCCCGAAGAAAGAGCAGCAGCCAACGCAAGCGGAGATTGCGGCGTTCGTCACGGAACTCGACGCGCGGCTCAAGGAGGGAAGGTCGGCCCGGATGGCGGCCCGGCCAGCCGTGGCGCATTATCGTCTCAGCCGGAAGGAATATCAGAACACGGTCTATGACCTGCTCGGTGTGCGATATGATCCGACCAAGCCGGGAGGGTTAATCGAGGACACGCGATGGCACGGTTTTGAGCGCATCGGATCCCAGCTTTCACTCTCTCCATCTCACGTCGATCGCTATTATCGCGCCGCGGAACTCGTCCTCGACAGGGCCTTCCCCACCGTCCCGAGCGAGACACGCAAGGTTCGCAAGACCGCTGCCGAGTTGCGTTATGGCGGGGGAAAGGCTCAACAAGAGGTGCTTGACCGCTTCGGCATCAAGCGGCCGCTGCGTTACCTCATCTTTCCGGGTAGTGTCAAGACCGCGCTCTCGCCCAACTGGTTCGGAAAGACGGGTCCGGAGCATAGCGGGCTCTACAAAGTTCGCATCCACGCCAGTGGAATCCGCCCACTCGGTGGCCAACCGGCCCACTTGAGCATCGGCAAGCGGACCGGTGAGGAGACGGTGGATGGCCTCATCGAGTTTGACCTTACTGCTCCGGAGGACAAGCCACAGGTTTATGAGTTCGAGGTGTTTCTCGAGATGCCCGCGACGCTGGACTTCTGCGTGGTCGCCACAGATGTGGTGGACCGACGAAAAGGCGCCGCCTTCCGCGGTGCGCTCGGGAGCGGGAGTTATCTTTTCACGCACAGTAGCGAGACTCGACTCCTGAGCCCCAATGCCCCGCAGATGTTCGATGACAAAGGTAACGGCCTCTTCTCCACGGTGCTCCTCGATTGGATCGAATGGGAGGGACCACTGCAGTCGGAAGCGGAAAAGGCCCGGCGCAAGGGAGTTTTGCCACCCGCTGACGCGACGCCCGATGTGGTCGCGGAGCATCTGCAGCGCTTCGCCGAACGTGCCTGGCGGCGACCGGTGAAGCCGGAGGAATTGGCCAAGTATCTGCAATCCTACCGCACCGAGCGCGAGGCGGGCGAAACGATGGCCGATGCCTATCGCGTGGCGCTGCAAGGCGTGCTGACCTCCCGAAACTTCATCTACATCGTCGAGGGCGACCCTGTGGCCCGCAAACGGCTCACAGACAGCGAACTCGCCTCCCGGCTGTCGTATTTCCTCTGGAGTTCGATGCCGGATGACGCTCTCTTCGCGGCCGCAAAAGCCGACACGCTCGACGGCGATGGTCTGAGGAAGGAGGTGGATCGGCTTCTGGCAGACAGCAAAGCCAACCGCTTTGTCAACGACTTCTCGCAGCAGTGGCTCCAACTGCACCGCCTCGGCATGTTCCCGCCTGATCAGAAGCTGTACCCAACGTACGACGCGTGGCTGGAAACGAGCCTGCGCTGCGAGCCGGTCGAGTACTTCCGCGAAATGTTTTCCAAGAATCTGCCGATTGATGGCTTCATCGATTCCGACTGGACGATCGCGAATGCCCGGCTCTGCGATTTCTACGGACTGCCAGAGCCGAAGACCGACGGATTCCAGCGTGTCTCACTCAAGCCAGGGGATCATCGCGGCGGTCTGCTGACGATGGGCGCGGTGCTCGGACTGACTTCCGACGGCACCCGACATCGCCCGGTTCACCGCGGCGTCTGGGTCAGCGAAGCAATCTTCAACAAGACGCCCCCGCCTCCACCGGCCAACGTGAGCGCCATCGAACCCAGCCCGCCAGAAAGCCCCAAGGCCACACTTCGCCAGAAGATCGAATCGCACCGCAACAACGCGAACTGCGCCGCCTGCCATGCGAAGATTGACCCGTTGGGGCTCGCCTGGGACAACTACGATGCCATCGGGCAATGGCGTACTCTTGAGAAAGTCCCGCAGGGTCGTGGCGCGGATCCCGTGATCGATCCCTCGGGCGTGCTGCCCGATGGCCGTCCGTTCAAGGATTCCGTCCAGTTCAAGCGTCTTCTCCTTGAGGACCGCAATCAGGTCGCGCGGGCGTTCATCGAGCATCTCTGCACCTACGCGCTTCGCCGGGTGCTCACCGTGGACGATCAGGACGACCTCAAGGCCATCGAGGCCGAAGCCAAGAAAAACCAATACCGCGTCAAAGAGATCATCCGCGCCGTAGCGCTTTCAGACCTGATTCGCAAACGCTAACAAGGAGAATCGCGATGAGCAATATTCTGTCACAATCCTGGTTGATCGACCGCCGTCATGCACTGCGCGCCCTGGGGAGTTGCATCCCGCTTCCATTTCTGGAATGCATGGTCCCGCTTCATGCGGCCGAGCAGGCCCCCACGGCCCGGCGCAGTGCGTTCATCTACCTTGCGAACGGTGTCCACTCGCTCAACTACCAGATCACCACACCCGGCAAGGACTACGAGTTCTCGCGTTCGCTGAAGCCCCTGGATAAGCATCGCCAGCTCATCACGCCCATTAGTGGCCTGCACCACCCGGGTGCCCTCAGCCACCACCATAATTGCATCTCCGTCTGGCTGACCGGCGGCAAGCTCGGCCCTTCGGATCGTAACACCATCTCCGTGGACCAGAAGATGGCCGAAGTCACGGCGAAACACACACGGTATCCTTCGATGGAGATCGCCCTCACGGGTGATTCCCTCGCCTGGACGGCCGACGGAGTCCGGTTGCCTTCGATGCGTCGTTGCAGCGAGATCTTCGCGTCGTTGTTTGAGGAACCGAAGGGGGGCAAGGCGGCCCAACGGAAGAATTTGCGCCGCAAAGGGAGTGTGCTGGACGCAAACCTCGCGGAAGTGCAGCGGCTCGAGCAGGTGATGGGATCGGCGGACAAAGGACGCCTGGATCAATACCTCACCTCGGTTCGAGAGGCGGAAGTTCGCACGCGGCGGGCCGATGCCTGGCTCGATACGCCACTCCCCACCCTCTCTGACGCCGATCGCAAGCGCACCAATCGTGACGTCGCTGCCACCATGGCGGGCGACTATTTCCGCACGGTCTATGACCTCATTGTGCTCGCCTTCCAAACGGATGTGACACGTGTGGCCACGTTCAGCCTGGGGGGCGAAGGGGATGCCTTTGCCATCCCCGAGATCGGCATTACCGAGTCGCGCCATCAGCTCAGCCACCACGGCGGCGATCAGGGCTACATGGAAAAGCTCACGATGTATGACACCTTCGCCATCGAGCAGTTCAGCTACTTCCTCACCCGGCTCGCGGAGACGAAGGATTTAAGCGGCAAGCCGCTCCTGGGCACGACCATGGCTCTCTTCGGTAGCGGCATGTCGTACGGTCACAGCCATGGCAATGCCAACCTCCCGCTGGTGCTCGCCGGTGGGTCGGACCTCGGCCTGAAGCACGGCCGCCACCTCGATTTCAATCAAGGCCACTTCAAGGGCTACCAGCTCGACAAACCCGGCGAGCAGTACTCGCTCTGCAGCCGCCCCGCGAACTCGAATGCCCACATGAGCAATTTGCTGCTCCTCATGTCCCAGCGCATGGGCGTGGAAACCGACAAGTTTGGCGATAGCAACAAGGTGATCGAACTATGAAACGCTTCCTCAATCCCATCTGGCTTGCGGCCCTGGGCCTCGGCGTCTCCTTGCTGACCGCCGCCGCCGGGGACGAGCCATTCCGGCCCGAAGCGGGGAAGTTCCCTCCTTTGGAAAAGGCCCACGCCTATCGGGGCGAACTCGTCTTCGTGGATCATGCCAACCGCCGCGGCAGCATCCGCGTGCAAGGGTCGGGCATGTTTTTCCGAAACGACCCGCACCCCTTTGCCATGCTCCCCTATGGCATGGTCCGCTATCGCGGCGCGCCCGCCGATCTCAGGGACGTTCCGCTGGGTACCGTGATGCACGTCCGGGGCTTTCTCCCGCCGGACCCGAAGATCTCCGCCGTTCCCGTATTGCCGGTCAACAACAAAAAGTTAGACGGGAACCACAATCGTGGTGCCGGCACGGCCCCGGCCGAGAACCACGTCCTCCTTCTCGAGGACGAGCCCAGCCACTGCCTGCGCGAGGGAAAGGTCTGGAAGCTCAAGGAAGTCGGGTTCCAGAACAACGAGGGACAGATCATCGCCAGCCGCGAACCGAAGCAAGGCGGAGACGGGAAGCAAGGCGGAGACGGCAAGGCGAGCGAGGAAAAGATGACCTTCGATGCCGCGACCCGCATCTGGCGTGGCCGCGAATGCCTCGGGATCGAGGACCTGATCGCCGAGGGCGTCTGGCCTGCGGAGGGGAAGAAATCCCTTGGCGGCCAAGCCGTCCAGCTGGGAATTACTTGGAAGCCGACACCCGACGGGGTTTTCACCCGGTTTCACATCTCGGACATCTGGCTTGATGAGGTCGCGATGAAGCGCGCGGCCCGCAATCAGACCGAGGTGCACAAGGCCTTTATTCGCAGCCGCTGGATGCCCGCCTGGATCGATGCCGTCGAATACGGCAAGTTCGGCCGCGCGAAGGTGACCGCAACCTTATTCGGTGGGATGGACGACTCACTCTACGCCGATTTCAAACATAGCAGCCCGGCCTTGATGAATGCGGTCGAGAACACGTTGAAACATACCCACGGTGCCTACGGACCGGCGCACATGGCCTCAGGCGGGACCATCCTGAAAGTCACAAAGACGGAGGGAGTTGCACCTTTGGGCAGCAGCGGCATCCAGATCCAATTCGAGACCGACCTCATCATCGAAGGGATCCGTCCCGGCAGAGTCGTCCGTGTCCGTCCCGCAAGCTGGCCGAAGGTGGACGTCCCACGCGAGGAATACCTCAACGACGGGTCATCCAGCCTTGAAGAGCGTTTCCCGACTCCTGCCATCTTCCCCAAATACTGATCTTCGATCTGATCAGAGCGCCCGTGACCCTTTTTCGTGAGAGAGCCAATGGACCTGATTCCCAGGATCGTGAAACACACCATCACCCTGCTCGCCGTGCTTTCGTTTGCGTTCACCACCGTTCCCGCATTGGCTCTTGATCCCCACGTCGAGGCGGTCATCCGCACCGTCGAAGGCGCGAAGGGGAAAGTGGAAAAGACCGAAGATGGCCAGAGCCTCAAGCTCGTCGATCTCGCCGTGCCTGGCGCGGGGCCGCATGATCATCGCAAGATCGATCCGTATGATGCAGCCTTCTTCGAGCACCTCGGCCACGTCACCACGCTGGAGTCGCTCAACATCATCTCCACGAAGTTCAGCGATGCGTGGATGCCACACATCGCGAAGCTCACGAACCTGAAGTCGCTCCGCTTCACCAACAACGGCCCGCTCACCGATGTCGGCCTGGAGCAACTCGCGAGTTTGAAGAACCTCGAGCAGTTCTCCTTCGTCGGCACGAAGATCACCGGCCGCGGTTACGCCAAGTTCGATGGCTTCACCAAACTCACCCGAGTCAGCCACCGTGGCAGCAGCATCGACGATGCCGGCCTGAAGGAACTCTGTGAGCACCTGCCGAACCTCGAAAGCATCAGCCTCGCCCACGCCAAGTTCACGGACGCGGGTGCCGTGCATCTGGCGAAACTCACCAAGCTCAAGAGCCTGGAAATCGGCACTCTCAACGCCACGGCGGCGGCGCTTCAGAGTCTTGCTAAGCTCCCGCTGGTCTCCATCCAACTCGGCGAAGGCTTCCACTCCGCCGACGCGTTCAAGACCGTCAAAGCGATCCCCAGCTTGCGGACGCTCTCGATCACCGATGGCAGCAAACTGTCCGATGCCGATCTGAGTCTCATCGCCGACATTGCCCAGTTGGAGTCGCTCAGCATGGACAAGCTCGCGTTGCCCGATGAGCGTCTCTCGGTCCTGTCCGGCTTCGCCCATCTCAAGTCCATCACTCTCGCACTCCGCCCCCAAGGCTACCCCGTTGAAACCCAGGCCAGGATCAAAGCTCTGCTGCCCAAAGTGGATGTGAAGTTTGTTCAGTGATCCCGTGAAGCGACGATGCCTCACACGGCTCATCGCCCTGCCCTGCTCCTCGGACCTGGCGGCTTTGCACGCCGCTAAGCCACGGGTCCTTGACATCACGGCCTTGGGCGCCAAAGGCCACGACACGACGATGCGATCCTGCGTGGCACCCGGACGGTCGCGGTGGAGACTGCGGAGTTGCACTGGATCGTAAACGGAACAACCGAACTCCTGAACCGAAAGGTGTCCAAGATGTCAACCACTCCCTCCCCCATCACGCGCCGTCAGATGCTTCGCACCACGGCGTGTGGTTTCGGCTCGCTGGCCCTCGCGGACATCCTCCACGCCGCGTCGAACCCCGAAGCCCGCATTCCCGGGATGGTACCCAAAGCCAAGCGGGTCATTTTCCTGTTCATGGCGGGTGGGCCGTCGCAACAGGACCTCTTCGACCCGAAGGAATTCATTCGCAAGAAGCACGGTGAGAAAATCGATTCGCCGCTGCGAAAGGAAGTGACCCAGGTCGGCACCGAGAAGTTCCTCGCACTGGGTGAGGCGGCACCGGTGAGGCCGCGGGGCCAATCGGGAATGTTGATCTCCGACCTGTTGCCGGGTCTGGCCAGCGTCGCGGACGACATTTGCCTCCTACGCGGGATGAACGCCGATAACCCGCAGCACGCGAGTGCGACGAACCAGTTTCATACGGGCGTGTTCACCGAAGTGCGCCCGTCGATGGGGGCGTGGATCAGTTACGGCCTCGGCACCGAGAACAAGAATCTGCCCAGTTTCGTCAGCATTCATGCGCCCGGAGTGCGAACGTACGGCTCGGGATTCCTCCCCGCCGACCATCAGGGAACGCCACTGACCGTGCCGCTCACCGACAAGACGCTCCCCATAGAGAACCTCAAAAATGCTTCGCCGAGCGAGGAGATTCAGCGAAAACGCCTCGAACTGACACGTCGGCAGAACCAGCGACTGATCGATGAGCTTCATGGCGACCGCAACATGGAAGGGATGATCCAGAACATGGAACTCGCTTTCCGCATGCAGACCACGACACCGCACCTCGTTGACATCTCCAAGGAATCCAAGACCACGCTCGATCTCTACGGCATCGGCGGCAAGGAGACCGACAAGCACGGCCGCGCGTGTCTGTTGGCCCGGAAGCTCAGCGAATCCGGCGTGCGTTTCGTCCAGGTGACGATGGATGGCTGGGACCATCACGGTGATATTCGCGGGAATTTGCCGCGGCTCTGCACGCAGACCGATCAACCGATCGCGGGCTTGCTCAAAGACCTGAAACAACGCGGTCTGCTGAGCGACACGCTCGTCCTGTGGTCCGGCGAGTTCGGCCGGACTCCGTGGAGCCAAGACCTCAGCGGCACGGCGCCGATCGAGAAGCACGGCCGGGAGCACCAACCCGAGAGTTTCTGTGCCTGGATGGCCGGCGGCGGTGTGAAAGGCGGCCTGACTTATGGCGAGACCGACCACATGGGCTACCGCGTCGTGAACGGCAAGGTCCACATCCACGACCTACACGCGACGATGCTGCATCTGCTGGGCATCGACCACACTCGCCTGACCCACCGCCACCTCGGCCGCGACTTCCGCCTCACCGATGTGCATGGGAACGTCGTGAAGGAAATCCTGGCGTGAATCGAACCTCGACGCCTGCTGGACTTGCACGCCGACTCATCGTCACGGAGTTGTTCGATCGGTGCAACCCGTCAAACGGACCGGACCGACGAATGGCGTTGTCGAAATGCGGTAAATGGTCAATCGCACGACGAAACAGGAAGAACCAACGTTTTCGCGGAGCTTTGCTGAGTGTTCGTCGATCGGCTGGTTCACTCGCGGGAACACGACACCACATCCGTGTCTTGCCCCTTCTCGCTCGGCATCCCACCGACCGCATCGAGTACGCCATCGCCAGTGCCATCGGGAGTGGGCAATTCGACACTGCCACCATCATTTCCGCCGTCCGATGCCAGACCAGTGACAACGCACGGTCACTGAGTGACAACGCGATGTCACTGAGCCTTGCCGCTGTAGCCATCAGGTCGCGGTTACACACCCGGAAGCGACCCAGCACCTGATGGCCCGGGAGATCTCGTTGACGAATTCGAAGTAGCGACATCCGCGTCGGGCAAGAATGCGGATGGACCTCCCGCGAACCGAATGGTCATCTGTTCACACAGTCGCAGTCGACCCGAACCAACCCCGAACCAATCTACGAGAAGGAATAGATCAGGATCTTCGCGCTGTTGATCGGTCCAGCCGAGAGCACGCCCAACGTATCCTGCGCAACTTCCGCACCAACCGAGATCCAGATCGAATCCTGAGCCGAGAAGTTGCTCAGCGAGACTCGAAAGTGTGTCTCGTCGATCTGCGTCACCACGATGCGAGCGGTGACACCCTTCGCGCTGTTCAGCGTGATACTGTTTTCTGTCAGGTTCACCGAGGCCAGATTCGCTTCCGTAATCGTGATGATGTATTCCACCGCCGTCGTGAAGATGAAATTCCTCGCCGTCACAATCGGCGATCCAATCGTCACCTTCGGCGCGGTGTTATCCACCACGAACTTGTCGCTTGGTCCCGCGGCAGGGGCTTTCTGGCCGCTGGCATCAGTCGCCGTCCCTGCCTTGATCGAGATTCCCAGCGTGCCATCGCCTGTGATTTTCGTGATCGTCACGGTGCGAGTGTTGCCCGACCCGCTGACCAGCACGGTCCCCTTGGCAGAACCTGTCCTCAGTAGCGTCACGTTTGCCGCGGTCAGCGTCACGTTCTGAAGTGTCGTGTCTGTGTAGGTGATTGTGTAGGCCACGGTGTCGCCCGTCCTGGCAAAGGACTGCGACGGTGCGCTGATGACCACGCCGGGCATGTCGCGATCCACGCTGACAGTCGCGCTGGGACCTGCTCCCAGCGCCAGGTTCTCGGCGGTGTCGCTGGCGGTTCCAGCAGCGAGCGAAATTCCAAGTGTGCCATCGCCCGTGATGCCGGTGATCGTCACCGTGCGGGTCGTGCCACTGCCCGGGCTCACGCTCACGATGCCGTTGGCGGTTCCGGTTCTGTTCAACGTGATGTCGGCTGCCGACAGCGTGCTCGTCCTAAAGTTGATATCGGCGTACGTGATCGTGTAGGTGATCGGGCCGGTGATGGTGACCGACGACGAGGGCGCACTGATCGCGACTGTCGGGCCGTGCGTATCAATCACCGAAATCGTGAACGCGTGTGTTGATGTGCCTCCTCTCCCGTCGCTGACTTGAACGAGAATGGTGTGGCTTGGTGCAACCTGGGAGTCCAACAATCCGGAGTTGGCGACGGTGACGATGCCCGTGGTGGGGTCGATGGCAAAGCGACCGCCCGCGTTGTCGATGAGGTTGTAAACCAGCGTGGGGCCGTTCGGGTCGTTGGAACGGGCCGTGATTCCCACCGGAGTTCCGTTAACCGATGTTTCCAGAACGGCATTCGCCGCTGGGTTTACGTCTGTGGGTGTGGTTGGATTGGCGTTCGCAACGTTGATGGTGAAGTCTTGCGAGGAAATGCCTCCGCGGCCGTCGCTGGCCTGCACCGTCATGGTGTGGCTCGTCGCCGTCTCGTAGTCGAGCAGAGTTCCGTCGGCGACCATGACGACGCCCGTGACCGCGTCAATCGCGAAACGGCCGCCGGCATCATCCGTAAGACTGAACGTGACCGCAGGACCATTCACGTCACTTGAGACTGCCGTAATGCCAACGGGCGTGCCGTTCGCCGCTCCTTCGACCACGCTGTTCGCCGTGTTGTCACTGTCGGTCGGCGTCGATGGTGTCGCATTGGTGACGGCGATCGTGAAGTCCTGTGTCGCGATGCCGCCTTGTCCGTCGCTGGCCTGGACTGTGATCGTGTAACTGGATTGGGTCTCGTAGTCCAGCAGCGTGCCATCGGCCACCGTCACAACGCCTGTGGTTTGGTCAATTGCGAATCGCCCACCTGCCGGGTTCGTGAGGCTGTAGGTGATCGGTAACCCTTGCGCTTGCGCGGATGATGCGGTGATCCCGACGGCGGTGCCGTTGGCGTCTCCTTCAACAACAGTGTCAAGTGTGCTGTCGCTGTCGGCGGGTTGCGTGGGGGCCGCATGTGTGACCGTCACGGTCGTGCTGTCGAAGACCACACCGCCGTCCCCATCGTCCACCCGTACTCCAACTGCGTATAGACCAGCAGTCGCGAACGTGTGCGTCGGGCTGTTCGACTCGTAGGTGCCATCGTTGTCGTAGTCGTACGTGTAGGTCAACGGGTCGTTCGCATTCGCCACATCGGTTGCGTCCACAACAACTGTGACAGGCTTCCCCTCCAGTACCGGCCCCGAGTTGGTAACCGAATTGATCGTGGGAGCGACATTTGCCACATCAATGTGGATTGAGGCCGACTGCGTGGATGCTGCATTGCCATCGGTCACGGTCAAGATGACTTCGTATGGACCGTCATCCGGTGGCGTGAAACTGCCATTTGACCCGAAAAGCTGGAAGGACCCAGATGGTGAGAGAATCTCCCATGTGTACGTGAGACCGGTCGCAGAGGGATCTGTCGCGCTCGCCCAGAGATTAATCGGCGTGCCCTCCACGCCGCTCGATGGAACCGTAATCGAGTCAATTGTGGGCACCACGACCGAGACCGTGATTCTGTTCGTCACGAGTTGATCGAATCCCCCGCCGATCTCGTGAGACTGCACCTGGATGTCGAGGTCGAAGGACGTGGCTGTCGGCGAATCGACGGTAATCTGGAGGCCCACAAGATCGGCCGCACTGAGCGTCCACACCCCGCCCTGCAGCGAACCGGCGCTCAGCGTGGCGTTCGCCGGCATTCCCACAATGTTGATTGTCACCGTCTCGGAGCCGTCGGCGTCCGGAGTGCCAGCGTCAACTGGGAAGAGCGTGGGAACGCTATTCGGAACCGCAAAGTCCGAGACGTTCAAGTACGGCGTGTCGGTCCTTGGGATCACGAAGATCTGCAAGTTGCCCGTGTTCCCATACTGGATCCCGTCGCTGGGTGCGTAGCCGATCTGGTCGAGCGGGAAGTACAGAGCGCTCGTGTTTGCATCCGGAACGTAGACGAGCCAGTTCGTCGGGTCGTAGCCCGGGCCCGACACCGGAAACTCCTGACCGACCTGCACCGCCGATCCCTGGTAGAGTAGCAGGCCCAAGGTTGGAAGCGTGTCGATGCGGATGAACTGAACCGTGTCGCCCGCATCCGGATCCCGGACCGCCGCAGTGAAATCGCTCGCCTGGAGTTGGAGTGGAGTGTCCTCGATTGTTGTCGCCCGCCCTCCGGGAAGCACTTGCGGAGGGTTGTCGAATGAGAACGATCCGCTGGCGGAAAACTCCGACCCACGATATGTGGCATCGACGGCCTGCACCGACCAATAGTAAGTCGTGTGAGCCTTGAGTCCCGTCACAGTAGCGAAGGGTTGAGAGAACTCCCCCGGCGCGGCGACGAGGCGAGTACCATCGGCGAGGGCCGGGGCGGATACAACGTCGCCGCCACCGGGTGTGGTGCCAACACGGATCGTGTATGTCAGGGCCGCCCAGGGAGTGTTGTCGTCGGAGCCCGGAGACCACGAGAGCCGCATGGCGCCCCCGTTGCCGACGGTCGCGATCAGGTTGGTCGGTGCGGTCGGCGCGCTGGTCGGAGCCGCGCCATAGTTCTTGATGACCGAGCCGCCCTGGAGCAGGTCAAGCGTTCCGTCGTTGTTGTAGTCGCCCCAGGCGATCGGAGTGGGATTGTATGCGAGCTGCGTCAGAACCGGCACGTCAGTCGGCGTTGCCTGGACGAGCAACCCGCCGTCGTTCACGGCGATGTTGGTGGTTCCGTTCTGCGTGTCGATGTGGTCGGGGCGCCCGTCGGAATTCACATCCGCCCATTGCAAGTGCGGATCCGTTTGGTTCCACAGGCCAAGCGAGCCGGAATAAGTGAACGTGCCGTCCCCGTTGTTGTGGTAGAGCCCGAGTTCGGCACCAGCATTGGGGTTGATCCCGGCCGCGACAAAGTCGGGGAAGCCATCGCTGTCGTAGTCACCCCAGGTTGAGACATAGCCGTTCGTGTTGAGGCTGGGATTGACTGGTGTGGCGAACTGCCCCGTCCCGTCGTTCTGGAAGTACTCGGGACCGCTGTTTGGATTGTTCGCAAGCAGATCGAGGAAACCGTCACCGTTGGCATCGGCCCAGGAACACGAGACGAGTTGGAGGCCTTCACCCTGCTGGTAGACGAAGCTCCCGGCCCCGTCGTTCCGCAGAAAGACCGTCGTGTTAACCAGTTGACCGGCCACGGAGACGAGCCCACTCACGACCAGATCCGGGTTCCCGTCGTTGTCAAAGTCCGCCTCGCTGACGAACTCAACCTGGGTCAACCCCGGGAGGTCGAAGGTCGCGCCAGAATCGACATAGGTGCCGGTCGTGGGGTCGAAGTAGTCGAGGGCGAGGCCCGCGCCGTAGGGCAAAATCCCAAGAATGTCGAGGTGGCCGTCGTGGTTGAAGTCCGCGTACACGGCCGAAGTCAGGGCGGGGGTCACGAGACTCTGTTGGGGTCCGAAGTCCCCCGTGCCGTCGCCGGCGAACATGGTCGAGCCATACACCACGTCGAGGTGGCCATCAGCACTGAGATCGATCCAAGTGGTGTCATACCCCAGCCCAGCCGCGATGACGGGATGGGTCGGCTGAATCACGAATCGCACAGTCGCGGTTGATTGGTCGCCGGTCTGATCGTCGGTGATCGTGTACGTGAAGCTGGCAAGACCCGCGAAAGTCGGATCAGCACTGAACTGGATCTGGTTGTTCAAGGGCGGGTTGCTCAGCGTCGCAGACCCACCAACGGCGTTGTCCACAGATACGAGGGTGACTGATCCGAATGGAGTCGAAGCATGATCGTTCCCCAACAGGGTCGAGGTGAAAATCATGAATGGCTGCGAGCCCTGCGTGATCGTTGGGAGCGTGTCATCGACCGCACCAAACGCCGCGTGTGGGTCCACGTAGATCTCAATTCGCCCTTCTGCATGCGCCGGACTGGGAACGCCGTTGGTCGGTACGCGCCCGACGGA
>Ga0335397_10005469_pt1 | contig 16640 bp, 14 predicted proteins | sample MAT04_FD_205740 | JGI IMG/M metagenome (GOLD analysis project Ga0335397, IMG submission 205740) | Freshwater microbial communities from Lake Fryxell liftoff mats and glacier meltwater in Antarctica - MAT-04 (spades assembly) (version 2) ... | reverse complement strand
ACCTGATCGCCCGCCTGTCGCCCGCCAGGTTCGGGTGACCGGGGCATTGACCGCGCCCTGCCGCAACCCCATCTGGACCAGACCACGGGAGGACAGGATGTCGCGGCAGGAACGACGCTTCGATCGGCAGTTTGAAACCCTCGCCCGGGCGATGCCACGGCTGCGCGGGCCGTTGGCGGCGCTGCGCCGCGACAGCTATCGCCTGATCCGCCTGCCGCTGGCGGTCGTCCTGATCGTCGGCGGGGTGTTTTCCTTTCTGCCGTTGCTGGGCATCTGGATGTTGCCGGTCGGCCTGCTGTTGCTGGCGGTCGATCTGCCGGTGCTGCGCGGGCCGATTTCGGCGTTCCTGATCCGCGCCAGACGCCGGATCGGGGTGTGGATGGCCTGGTGGCGCAGCGGCTCGACCCCGGATTGACCGCTCGTTTGGGCGAACCTGCCCGTGCTGCAGCCTTTTCCGGCGTGACAGAACCCGCGCCACACGACAGCCTGCACCGATGCACATCCGATTCCCGCTTCCCCTCCTGATGCTGACCCTGGCCCTGACGGCCTGCGCGGGGCGCGAGCCTGCGCCCGCAACCCCCGACAGCCGCGTGCGTGCCGCCGCGTTCGGCGATGCCGACCCCCACCCCTGGGCGGGCCGCAGCCCCGACAGCTATCCGGTGCACGGCATCGACCTTTCGCGGTGGCAAGGTCTGGTCGATTGGCCGCAGGCCCGCGCCGAAGGGGTGAATTTTGCCTATCTGAAGGCCACCGAGGGCGGCGACATCCTTGACCCCGTATTCGCCACCAACTGGTCTGCAGCGGCCAAAGCGGGCGTGCCGCGCGGGGCTTATCATTTTTTCTACTTCTGCCGCCCGGCTGAAGAACAGGCGCGCTGGTTCATCCGCAACGTGCCGCGCAGCCCCGCCGCGCTGCCGCCGGTGCTCGACCTCGAATGGACGCCATTCTCGCCAACCTGCACCCGACGCCCTCCGGCGGCCGAAATCCGTGCCGAGGCGGAACGGTTCATGGCGGTGCTGGAACAGCATTATGGCCAGCGCCCGCTGATCTATACCTCGGTTGATTTCTATGCCGACAACGACCTGCAGCGCCTGCCTCGGGCCGAATTCTGGCTGCGGTCCGTGGCCGATCATCCGTCGGAAACCTACCCGGGCCAGATCTGGACCTTCTGGCAATACTCGGGCACCGGCATCGTGCCGGGCATCGCGGGCAAGACCGACCTCAACGTGTTTGCCGGGTCTGCCGGGGACTGGACGGAATGGAAGGCGGCGCGCGGCCGCTGATCCCCCTGTCTGGGCACACCCGTCCCGGACGGGGGTCCGCAGGTCTAGCCATCCACCCGGATCCGCAGATTGCCGGGGTCGAACGGGCTGTCCTCGGTCACCACGGCGTCCCACAAGGCGCGGTTGATGCGGACCTGCAATCGGGTTCCCGCAACCGCGAGATCGGGCCGGACATACCCCATGCCGATCTGCTTGCCAAAAGCCACCGACCAGCCGCCCGAGGTCAGCCGCCCGACCTTTTCGCCGTTCTGGATCAGCGCTTCCTTGCCCCAGGGGTCGGTGTCGCCCGGCCCCTCGATAAGGACGGTCACGCATTTCGACCGGATGCCGAGCGCCCGCATGGCGGTCTTGCCGTTGAACTCTTTCGACAGATCGACGAACCGGTCGAGCCCGCCTTCCAGCGGCGAGGCATCGCGACCCAATTCGGAGCCGAACGCGCGGTAGGATTTCTCCTGCCGCAGCCAGTTCTGCGCGCGGGCCCCTACCAGCTTCATCCCGTGCCCGGCCCCGGCACCCAGAAGCTTGTCCCACAGATACCGTTGCATCTCGATGGGGTGATGCAATTCCCACCCCAACTCGCCGGTATAGGCGACCCGGACCGCAATGACCGGGCACATCTCCAATTCCAGCCGCCGGGCAGAAAGCCACGGAAACCGCCGGTTCGACAGCGCGGTGTCGGGGTCGGCATCGCGGACCAGTTCGGCCAGAATGGCCCTGCTGTTCGGCCCCGCGAGCGCGAACACGCCCCATTGCGTGGTGACATCGTGGATCTCGACAGGACCGAACACGCCTGCCTTGTCCTCGGCGCACTTGCGCAGATAGTCGGCATCATAGTCCGTCCAGGCGCCGGCGCTGACAAGATAATAGTCGTTTTCGCCATGGCGCACGATGGTGTATTCCGTGCGCACGGTGCCTTGCGGCGTCAGGGCATAGGTCAGGTTGATGCGCCCGACCTTCGGCAAGGCGTTGCAGGTGAACCAGTCCAGAAAGGCCGTGGCGCCCGGCCCGCGCAAGGTGTGCTTGGTAAAGGCCGTCGCGTCGATCAGCCCGGCGGTTTCGCGCAATGCGCGAGCCTCGTCAACGGCATATTGCCACCAGCCGCCGCGGCGGAACGACCGCGCCTGATGATCGAACTCCCCGGGCGCGTTCATCGGGCCGTAATAGATCGGACGCTCCCAGCCGTTGACCTGCCCGAACTGGGCACCAAGCGCCTTCTGGCGGTCATACACCGGGGCGGTGCGCAGCGGTCGGCAGGCCTCACGCTCTTCATCCGGGTGGTGCAGCACAAAGACATGGTCGTAACATTCCTCGTTTTTCCGCGCGGCATATTCGGTGGTCATCCAGCCCCCGAACCGCCGGGGGTCAAGCGAGGCCATGTCGATCTCGGCCTCGCCCGCAGTCATCATCTGGGCAAGGTAATACCCAGCCCCCCCCGCAGCCGTGATGCCGAACGAAAAGCCTTCGGCCAGCCACAGGTTGCGCAGGCCGGGTGCCGGACCGACCAGCGGGTTGCCGTCCGGCGTGTAGCAGATCGGGCCGTTGAAATCGTCTTTCAGACCGACGCGTTCGGAACTGGGGAGCCGGTGGATCATCGACAGGTATTCTGCTTCGATCCGGTCAAGGTCCAGCGGAAACAGGTCGGCCCGGAAACTGGCGGGCACGTCGTACAGGAACCGGGCGGGGGCGTTCTTCTCGTAAGGCCCCAGGATCCAGCCGCCCCGCTCTTCGCGGACATACCACCTGGCGTCGGCGTCGCGCAAAACCGGGTGCTGCGGGTTCGTTGCGCGCCAGGCGACGAGGGCCGCGTCGGGCTCGGTGACGATGTACTGATGTTCGACCGGGATCGCCGGGATCCGGATCCCCAGAAGCCGCGCGGTTCGTTGGGCGTGATTGCCGGTGGCGGTGACGACATGTTCGGCACGAATGTCGAACACCTCATCCGAGGCCACGAGGTTGCCGCCTTGCTCGATCATGCGGGCACAGGTGACGATCCATTCCGACCCGGTCCAGCGATAGCCGTTGACCTGAATCTTGCGCTCGAACGTGCAGCCGAACTGCCGCGCGCCCTTTGCCATCGCCTGCGTCACGTCCGCCGGGTTGATGTAGCCGTCCTGCGGATGATACAGCGCCCCGACCAGATCATCGGTGCGCACCAGCGGCCATCTGTCCCGGATCTGGGCAGGCGTCAGGAATTCGTGGTACACCCCGGCGGTTTCCGCAACCGAGGAATACAGCATGTACTCATCCATGCGCTGCCGGGCTTGGGCCATCCGCAGGTTGCCGACAACGTAAAAGCCGGGGTTCAGTCCCGTCTCGGCCTCCAGCCCCTTGTAGAAATCGACGCTGTATTTGTGGATGTGTGTGGTCGCGTAGCCCATGTTGAACAGCGGCAGCAGGCCCGCCGCGTGCCAGGTCGAACCGCTGGTCAATTCGTCGCGTTCCACCAGAAGGGTGTCCCAGCCCGCCTTCGCCAGATGATAAGCGATCCCGGTGCCGACGGCACCGCCACCGACAACCAGCGCTTTGACGTGAGTTTTCATGGGAGCATCTCCGCTGACAGCACTTGGCCCCTGTCTGACAGAGGCAGCGATTGCGTAACTGGAAGAGCCGACCTTTGGCAGAGAAAAACGACGCATTGCACAGAATGCGACGGGGTCATCTGACAGTATGAACCCATGACCCGTTCGGAAAACCCCTTGCACGCGAAAGCGCGGACGGGGGAGGAGCGGCCTTGGGTCAGTTCGGCAAACGCATCCGATCAGACGGTTTTCGCCCCCGTTGGCGCGAATCGCACAATCCGGCGACGCGAACAAGGTGTCGAGAGTGGCGATGGTTTGCTCTGGCGGCCAGTCGTTCGACAGCGCCGAGAAGGTGTCGAGGTCGGCAAACCGGATCACGGCGATGATGTTTTCGGAATGGCCGCGCAGGATGCGGCCATCCATCACCTTCTCGCCCGCGTTGCGCCCCACACAGGTCGACAGCAGCGTGACCGTGTTCGCATGCAGGATTTCAGCTTGGACCACGCGGGCCAGCGGAGCCGGAAGGCGGCGGATGGCGATGACCTCTTCGTCGGTGAAGCCGACCGCACGTTTGGTCGCCACAGCGATTGCACCATGGGGTATGAACCTTGCGAACAGCGGGCACATGATATGATCGGGTATCGCCGCGTGCCATCTTCGACCGGGTAAGGGGGTGCGCCCCGAACCGGCCGCCGGTCCCCGTCCGGACCCGCACAGTGCGTCCGGTATCGGTGACATTCTTTTGCACCGAACCGACGTACTCGTCCGCAAGCATCTGTGGGTGAGAGCTTTATGACCTTTGCCCCCCCCCGCCCTTCGTCCGGAACACCGCCGAACCAGAACACCGCCCAACCAGAACACCGCCCAACCAGGCACCGCCCAACCAGGCACCGCCCAACCAGGCACCGCCCAACCAGGCACCGCCGGATTCAAGTTCTTCCTGTAGATTTCGATGGGATCGACAGGCAGGTCGGCACCGGTCATCCGGCGCGCAATCTCGCCGACCGCAAGGGTTAACTCGGCCATCGGCGGCGTACCGGCGACAAGCCGTTTGATCAGGGCCTTCAACTTGGACTTGTCAGTCGCGGCAGGTCTCGGGATGGAACATACCGCCATCAAGGCGCGGATCGAGCAGCGGTGCAAGCCCCAGGTCGGACCCGGGCGGTGCAGATCAGCGCCGCCGCGCCACCAGCGCCGATACCGCGAACATCACCGCTGCCGCCACGATGATCGACGGCCCGGCAGGCGTGTCTTGCCACAACGACAGCGCAAGACCCGCGAGGGTGGCGGCACCGCCAATGACGGTCGCAAACAGCGCCATGCTTTCCGGATTGCGCGCAAGCCCGCGCGCCGCTGCGGCCGGGATGATCAACATGGCCGCGATCAGCAGCGCGCCGACGACTTTCAGCGCCACCGCCACCACCATGGCCAGTGCAAGCGTCAGGATCAACCGCTCACGGTCGGGTTTGATGCCTGACGCATGGGCGAGGTCCTCGCTCAGCGTCGCCGTCAGCAACGCCTGCCAGCGCCAGACCAGAAGCCCGGCCACCAGAGCCGCCCCGCCCCAGATGAACCCGAGATCCCCGCGCGACACCGCCAGAATATCGCCGAACAGATAGACCGAAAGGTCGGTCCGCGCGCCGGGCACAAAGCTGATGGCGACCAGCCCCAGCGCCAGCGCCGAATGCGCAAGAACCCCCAACGTCGTGTCCATCGCCCAACCGCGCGCGGCCAGCCCCGCCACCGTACCCGCCATCGCCAGCGCCACCGCAAGCGTTCCGACCCCAACCGGCAGATCGGCGGCCAGCGCCAGCGCCACCCCCAGAATCGCCGCATGCGCCGTCGCATCGCCGAAATAGGCCATCCGCCGCCACACGACAAAGCTGCCCAACGGCCCGGTGGCCAGCGACAGCCCCACCCCTGCCAATCCCGCGCGGATCAGGAAGTCGTCAAGCATGCGGATGCTCCGGGGCCCCGTCTTGTACAGGGCTGTGGTCGTGCAGGCGGTCGTGCCCCCCCGCACCCGGGGGATCAAGATCGTGGCTGTGGTCATGCGCATGCTGATACAGCGCCAGCGCGCCATGCGTGCCCAACCCGAACAGCGCCCGATAGGCAGGCGCCGAAGAAACGACCTGCGGCGTTCCCTCGCAGCAGATATGCCCGTTCAGGCAGATCACCCGGTCCGAGGCCGCCATCACCACATGCAGGTCATGGCTGACCATCATGACCGCCACCCCGGTCTGCGCCCGCACCTCTTCGATCAGGCGGTAAAACGCCGCCTCGCCAGGTTGGTCAAGCCCCTGCGTCGGTTCGTCCAGGATCAAAATCTGAGGGTTGGACAACAGCGCACGGGCCAGCAGCACCCGCTGCAACTGCCCACCCGACAGAGCGGCCATCTGCCGTTCTGCCAGTTCGGGCAGTCCTGCCCGTTCCAGCGCCGGCCTGGCTTGCGCATCCGTCACCCGGACCGGCAGCGACAGGAACCGCCGCACCGTGATCGGCAAGCTCGGGTCGATCGACAGCCGCTGCGGCACATAGCCGGTCCGCAGCCCGGCCGCCCGCACGACCGCCCCGCCCGACAGCGGGACAATCCCCAGCAGAGCCCGCAGGAGCGTCGACTTGCCCGACCCGTTCGGCCCCAGAATCGTGACGATCTCGCCGGCCTTCACCGACAGGCTGATATCGTGCAACACGTCCGCCCCACCCAACCGGACCGACAACCGCTCTGCCGCAATCAGGCTCATGCCGCCGCCTGACAGGCCGGACAGCGGCCAAGAGCCTCGACGGTCATGCGCTCGACCGCAAAGCCAAAAGTCGCCGCTTCCCCGGTCAGCGCCGCGCTGACCGTGGTACCGGGGGCCTCTGCCACGCGGTTGCAGGCGGTGCAGATCAGGAACACCGGCGCATGCACTTCGCCCGGATGCAGGCAGGCGGCAAAGGCATTCAGTCGGCGGATGCGGTGGGCAAGCCCATGCTCTTCCAGAAAATCCAGCGCGCGATATGCGACGGGCGGCTGATTGCCGAACCCCTCAGCCGCCAGCCGGTGCAACACATCGTAAGCCCCCAGAGCCCGATGCGACTCCAGCAGAATCTGCAATGTCCGCTCGCGCACCGGGGTCAGACGCAGCCCGCGGGCCCGCACCACCGCCCCCGCCCGCGCCAGCGCACCGGCCGCGCAATGCGCATGATCGTGCGTCGAAAATGCTGCGGCCGGGGTCGCGCATCCCGGACAAGCCGGAGCGGAAGAGCCCTCGGCATCCACCATCTTGCGTTTCCTTGTCATGTTATAGTATAACGCACTGCATATCGAACCGCCCTGACCCGAAAGGATGTCGCAATGCGTTATATCATATCATCGGTCTTCGCCAGCCTCTTGGGATCCGTGGCTGCGGCCGAGGTGCCGCGGGTGCTGACCGACATTCCGCCGGTGGCGTCGCTGGTGGCGCTGGTGTTGGGTGATCTTGCGACGCCCGGCGTTCTGGTGGACCAGGGGGCCGATGCGCATGATGTCCAGTTGCGCCCCTCGAAGGCCGCAGAAATTGCCGACGCCGCGGTGATCTTCTGGATCGGCCCCGAAATGTCGCCGTGGCTGGCAGAGACCCTGATTACCCTGGCCCCAAAGGCGGTGCATCTGAGGTTGCTCGGGGTGCCCGGCACCACTTTGCGCCAGACCGGCGGCACGACCGAGGCGCAGGTTGAGCACACCCCGCCGGCCGGAGATGCCGGCCATGGCGATCACGCCCACCCCGGCACCGACCCGCATGCCTGGCTCGACCCGGCCAATGCGGCGGTCTGGCTGACGGCGATTGCCGGCGAGCTTGCAGCGCTCGACCCGGAAAACGCCGCGACCTATGCCGCCAATGCCGACAGCGCCCGCACCGCGCTTGCCGACCTCGAGGCCGACCTGACGGCGCGGTTGATCCCCGCGCGCGGCACCCCGCTGGTGGTGTTCCACGACGCTTATGGTTACTTTGCCGCCCGGTTCGGCCTGACCGTCATCGGTGCGATCGCTTACGGCGATGCGGCGGCCCCCGGTGCAGCGCATCTGCGCGATCTGCAAGGCGACATGGCAGGCCGGACGGTCTGCCTCTTTCCCGAAGCCAATCACGACGCCAGACAAGTGGCGATGCTGGCCGAGGCAACGGGCGCCCGGGTCGGTACAGCCCTCGACCCCGAGGGCGCGACCCTGCCCGCCGGACCGGGCCTGTACGCCGCCATCTTGCGCCAGATGGCCGAGGCGATCGCCATATGCGCGCAGCGGTGACGTGACGGCCGGGTTGCCGCGCGCCGCCGTCCCTTGGCGATCAGGACGCGAGGTGAGGCCCCGCAGCCCCACCCGGGCGTTCCCGGCATCGACCTGACGCCGCCCGCAGACCATCGAAGGGTGCCGTCGCGGTCCCCACCTTCTTCTCTGCCTAAATATCCCCGCCGGAGGCTCCTGCCTGTGCCGCGCGAAACCACCTCACAATGGCATCCCGCTCGTCCGGTTCCATCCGGCTCAGGTTGGCGGGCGGCATCGCATGCGTCAAACCGGCCTGCAGATGAATGCGCCGGGCCTCACGGGCAATCTGGGCCGGCGTTTCCAGCACCACGCCCTTGGGCGGCCAGTACAATCCCTCCCACGCCGGTTCTGCCGCGTGGCACATCGCACAGCGGCCCTGCACGATGCCGGTCACCGTCTCGAACCCCGGTGCCGAGGCATAGCGCAGCGCAGACCCCGTCAACGCCGCCGCGTCCGGGGTCAGGCGCATCGGGGCGGTGGACAACCAGGCGATGATCACGAACAGCCCTGCCGTCACGCCCCAGGTCCAGTGCGGGTTGCCCTTCCGGGCGTGCCGGGTGTTGAACCAGTGGCGGATCGTGACCCCCATCAGGAACACCAGACTTGCAATCAGCCAGTTGTACTCGGTCGCAAACACCAGCGGATAGTGGTTCGACAGCATCAGGAAAATCACCGGCAGCGTCAGATAATTGTTGTGGGTGCTGCGCTGCTTGGCGATCTTGCCGTATTTCGGGTCGGGTGTGCGGCCTGCCTTGAGGTCCGCCACCACGATCCGCTGATTGGGCATGATGATCATGAACACGTTGGCGCTCATGATCGTGGCGGTAAACGCCCCCAGATGCAGCAACGCCGCCCGCCCCGAGAACACCTGCGTATACCCCCAGGCCATCGCCACCAGGATCACATAAAGCCCGATCATCAACCGGGTACTGTCATCGCCAAACCGGCTTTTGCAGATCGTGTCGTACAGCGCCCAGCCCACCGCCAGCGAGGCCAGCGAGATCAGCACCGCCTGCCACACCGCCAGATCGGCCACGGCGGGGTCGAGCAGATACAAATCCGCGCCGAGATAATAGACCAGCACCAGCAGGGCAAAGCCCGACAGCCAGGTGGCATAGGACTCCCATTTGAACCAGGTCAGATGCTCGGGCAGCATCGCCGGGGCGACGAGATACTTGTTGATATGATAGAACCCGCCGCCGTGGACCTGCCACTCCTCGCCATGGGCCAGGGGGGGCAGGCTGGGGGTCTGCCGCAGGCCGAGATCCAGCGCGATGAAATAGAACGACGAGCCGATCCAGGCAATCGCCGTGATCACATGCGTCCAGCGCACCGCGATCTCGACCCATTCCCACAGCACCGCCCCGTCATACATGCCGTCATACATGCCGTCATACATCCTGCCTGCCTCCGTTAGAGCGCAGGCCACACCGGCTGCGACCTGTCTGATGATCCGTCAAATCCCGGATTCCTCGCAATCCAACCCGCAGGACAGCGCCCGAAACGCCCGTGTCTTCGGCACCGACCCGGACCCGAAGGCGTGCCTGTTCACCTTCCGGATCCCCACCCAAACCCCGAGGATGCGCCGCAGGTGCTATTGCACCCGCTGCCCGTTGACCAGGATCGAGCCGTCGGCATTTGCCTTGACCTCCGAGGTCAATACATCTGCGCCCGCGCCCGCGCCCGCGCCCGCGCCCGCGTCCATGAACATCGCCATCAGCATTCGCGCGCCGCCCGCGTCCTCCTCGGTCAGGATGCCGGTCAGAACCAGCGCATCGATCAGCCCGTTGCCGCCGGTCAGCGTCGCCGCGGCCGTGCCCACGGGCACCGGTTGGCCCGAGGTGTTGTCAAAGCGGAACGATCCCGACCCGGTCAGCCGCGCGCCTGCCACCGAAACCTGCACCTCGGCGATCTCCAGCGTCAGCGGTTCGGGTGGCGTGACGTCGGTCATGCCGGCGCTTTCAGCAGCCATCAGGGCAAAAAGGTCGATCTTCATGGTTCCCGACGTCTCGACCGACAGTTGCGCCGGGTCGCGCGGCAACACGGCCCCCGGGTCGATCGCCGCCCAGGCCGCCTCGTTCACCACCATGTCGGCCAGTTTCAGGGTCAGGCCATAGACCCCCGCATCGACCCCCGTCAGGATCGGCACCGCCAGACTCACGACCAGCGGGCCGATGGCGACATCAAGCTGCGGGAACGGCAGCATCGGCGAGGTCGCCGTCACTCCGGCCCCTTCGCCGGTCGACAACAGCGAAAAGCCAGCCTTGCCGAGCGCCAGTTCGGTCGCGCCGGGCAGGCTTGAAATCGTCATGTCCATCGGCAGGAACGGGTTTTCGTCCTTGCTGGTCGCTCGCGACGCGCCTTGAGTGGCCTTCAGGCGCAGCGCCATGCCTTCGCGCAGCGCCTGCGCCCAGGCCTCGGGGGTTGTCAGATCGGCCAGGGCGATGGTCGTCGGCAAGTCAAAGGTACCCGTGATCGCCACCGCCTCGGTCACGCTGGTCTGCGTGGTCTTCATCTGCAGCGCCGGGTTATCCGACCTGACATCATAGCTCAGGTGCCGGGCTGCCAGATCGACCGAAAAGCTGCGGTTCCGGGCCGGCACATCGGTCAGCAGCAGCGCGACATCGGCCAGCGCCACGTCGATCTGCATCGCGGCCTGCTCGACCGGGCTGTTTTCGGCGGCGCCCGCAGAGTCTACGACACTGGCAAACCGGGCCGACAGACCGGCCCCCGTCACCTCATAGCGCATCTCGCCCAGAAGTTCGGTGACGACCATCCTCAGGCCGTCCTGCGCCAGGGTCAGCGTGGCGGCCTCCGCCCCGCCCTCGGCCGTCGCCACCAGTTCTGGCGCGGGAACCACGGTGACCGAGCCATCCGCGCCTTCGGTCAGCGTGACCTCGGCCGTCGCCGCCCGCATGTCCTGCAGACCGGACCCGGCCGGCGTCAACGTCACGTCGCGCAGGCGCAGCGTCGCGCCGTCGCGCGCGGTCGAACCGGCTTTCACCACGAGGCCCAGTTCGGCACCGGCCTTCTGCCAGGCTGCCCAAAGCTGATCCGCCGTGATCGCCGCCTGCACGGCGTCGCCGCAAAGCCCAAGCGCCAGCGCAGCGCCGCCGATGATCCACGTCCTGTCCATCCAATGCCCCTTCTGGCAAACCCGTCCAGATCACGCGGTTTCGCCGCGCGATTCAAGACAGGACTCAACTACCCCGGTAGGTCGAATAGGCAAAGGGGCTGATCAGCAACGGGACGTGGTAATGGGCACCCGGGTCGGCCACGCCAAAGCGGATCGGGATGTCGTCCAGAAACAGCAGACCCTCCCCGGCCTGCCCGGTGGCGCGCAGATAGTCCCCCGCGGCAAAGACCACCTCATAGACCCCTGCGACCAGATCCGCACCCGCCAGCAGGGGCGCAGCGCAGCGTCCGTCGGCATTGGTCAGCGTCTCTGCCAGACCGGTATGGGTCGCCCCGCTGATCCGCGAAAGGCGGATCCGGACCCCGGCTGCCGGGACGCCGCGCGCGGTATCCAGCACATGTGTCGTGAGCCGCCCGCCGCCCGTCCCCGTCCCGCCCGTCCCCGTCCCGCCCGCCCCCGGCCCGCCCGGCCCGCCCGTCCCCGGCCCGCCCGTCCCCTGCCCGTCGCTCATAGACCCGCTCCCGCCTGTTTGCCTGGTGATCCTAACGTCCCGCGGGGCCAAAAGGCGACAGTCGCCTTGCCGCGCCGGTCTTTCTGCGGTTTCTTGAACGTATCGGGCCTTCGACCCGGATCGTCTGGTGCCCACAGGAGACAGCATGACCCGCTACCCCCGCGATTTCCGAGGCTACGGCCCCACCCCGCCCGATGCCGAATGGCCCGGCGGGGCGAAAATCGCCGTGTCTGTGGTGCTGAACTACGAAGAGGGCGGCGAAAACAACATCCTGCACGGCGACGCAGGGTCCGAGGCGTTCCTGTCCGACATCGCCGCTGCCACGTCCTGGCCGGGGCAGCGGCACTGGAACATCGAGTCGCTGTATGACTATGGCGCGCGCGCGGGGTTCTGGCGGCTGCACCGGCTGTTCACCGCGCTGGACATTCCGGTGACCGTGTTCGGGGTGACCACGGCATTGGCCCGCAACCCCGAACCGGTCGCGGCGATGCTGGCTGCCGGCTGGGAGATCGCCTCGCACGGGCTGAAATGGATCGACCACCGCGACATGCCCGAAGCCGTCGAGCGCGCCCAGATCGCCGAAGCGATCCGGCTGCATGCCGAGGTGGTGGGCACCCCGCCGCGCGGCTGGTATACCGGGCGCTGTTCGGTCAACACGGTGCGGCTGGCTGCGGAAACCGGCGCGTTCGACTGGCTGTCGGATGCCTATGACGACGACCTGCCCTATTGGCTCGACCTGCAGGACCGCGCGCAACTGGTGATCCCCTACACCCTGGAGGCCAACGACATGCGCTTTGCCACGGCACCCGGCTACATCGACGGCGAACAGTTCTTTCGCTATCTTAAAGACAGCTTCGACACCCTGTATGCCGAGGGCGCAGCCGGGTCGGCAAAGTTGCTGTCGGTCGGCCTGCACTGTCGCCTGATCGGTCGTCCTGGCAAGGTCGCAGGACTGCGACGATTTCTCGACTATGCAAAATCCCATAAAGAGGTCTGGTTTCCCCGCCGCATCGATATTGCCCGGCACTGGGCAAAGGCGCACCCGTTCAAGCGGTTTGACCGCCCCTCTCAGATGGGACATGAAGAGTTCGTCGCACGGTATGGCGGTATTTTCGAACATTCGCCGTGGATCGCCAGCCGCGCGCATGCCTTGGAACTGGGCCCGGCGCATGACTGTGCCACAGGCCTGCACAACGCCCTGACCCGGGTGTTTCGCGCCGCCAGCCCGCAAGACCGCCTCGGCGTCCTGCGGGCGCATCCCGACCTTGCCGGCAAACTGGCTGCCGCCCGACGCCTGACCCCCGACAGCGCGGCCGAGCAGGCGGCCGCAGGCCTTGATGCCCTGACCGACCGGGAACTCCAGACCTTCGCGGCGCTGAACAGCGCCTACACCGCCCGGCACGGCTTTCCGTTCATCATCGCGGTGCGCGACACCACCAGGGCCGGCATCCGCGCCGCCTTTGACGCCCGCCTCGCCAACGACCCCGCAACCGAGATGCAGACCGCCTGCGCGGCGGTCGAGCGGATTGCCGAACTGCGCCTGAAGGCGCTGCTGCCATGACCCGGTATGCCGGCCCCCGCGACGGCCTTCCGCCGCAGTCGACCCTGCACACCGGGCGCGCGATCTTTACCCCCAGCTATGCGGTGATCCCGCGCGGCGTGATGACCGATATCGTCACGTCCCGTTTGCCCGGATGGACCGGCACCCGCGCCTGGATCCTCGCGCGGCCGCTGTCGGGTTTTGCCGAAACCTTTGCGCAGTACATTCTCGACATTGCACCGCAGGGCGGCTCGCAAAGCCCCGAACCCGACCCGGGAGCCGAAGGTGTCCTGTTCGTCACCCATGGCCACCCGACTTTGACGCTCGACAACCGGGCGCACGGTCTGGCCCCCGGCGGCTATGCCTACCTGCCCCCCGGTTCCGACTGGCGCATCGCCAACCCGGGCGACGCGCCGGTCCTGTTGCACTGGATCCGCAAGCTCTACGAACCCGCTCCGGGCTGGCCCGCCCCACCTGCCTTCGTGACCAACGAACAGGACCACCCCGCCCTTGCCATGCCTGACACCGGCGGCTGCTGGGCCACCACCCGGTTCATCGCCCCAGACGATCTCAGCCACGACATGCAGGTCAACATCGTGACCTTCCAGCCCGGCGGTCTGATCCCGTTCGAAGAAACCCATGTGATGGAGCACGGACTTTATGTGCTCGAAGGCAAGGCGGTCTACAAACTCAACAGCGACTGGGTCGAGGTCGAGGCCGGCGACTACCTCTGGCTGCGCGCCTTCTGTCCGCAGGCCTGCTATGCTGCGGGCCCCGGTCCGTTCCGCTATCTGCTTTACAAGGACATCCACCGTCACGCCCGGCTGCGCGCTTTCGCACTGCCGGGGTAACCCTTCTTCTCTGCACAAATATCCCACAGGGGGTCCGGGGGGTGTGAACCCCCCCGGCCTCGCAGCAAAGGCCGCCATGCGTCAGATCACAGCCGAACCCTTGACCCAACCCGCCTTCGCCCGGTTTGGCGATGTGCTGCAGGCCGACGGCGATTTCCGCCTGATCAATGCCGGGCTGTGCCGACGCCACCACGACCTCGGGCGCCTCGACTTCGGCGATGCGCGGGCCGGCCTTTCGATCTTTCTGGCGCAACCCCGCGCCCTGCCTTGCCAACTGGATCTGATCGAGTGCCACCCCGACGGCAGTCAGGCGTTCATCCCGATGACCCAACACCCGTTCCTGATCGTCGTGACCGCGGGTCCGCAGGCAACCCCGCGCGCCTTTCTGAGCAACGGGCACCAAGGCATCAACCTGCTGCGCGGCACCTGGCACGGCGTTCTCACGCCGCTGGCCGATCCGGGACTGTTTGCCGTGGTGGACCGCATCGGCGCCACCCCGAACCTGCTGGAACACCGCTATGGCGACCCCTGGACCGTGACCGCCTGACATCGGGACGCAAGCCCATCCGGTCCGGTGACCGACGCCATCCAGCGCACCCGGCGTCCGGACCCGCAGCGGCCTTCATTCCGGCCGAAAAGGCGGCAGCCCGTTCCGGTCTCGGGTGGCGTTCGACCCGGGGCGAGGGCTGCCAGCGCCTCGAACGGGCTTGCAGCACGCGAACCGGGCAGGTCGAACGGGCCGCACGATCAACCCGCCACCCCGGCCTTCAGCACCCGCCGCAAGATCTTGCCGCTGGCCGACTTCGGGATCGCATCGACCGTCCGAATGTGTCTGGGCACCTTGTAGCTGGAAAGGGATGCCCGCAGGAAGGCCGCAAGATCGCTGATGTCCGCCCCCGGTTTGGCCACGATGAACGCCATCGGGACCTCGCCCGCCTCGTCGTCCGGCACGCCGATCACGGCGGCGTCCAGCACCGCGGGATGGGTCTGCAACACCCCTTCCACTTCGGCAGGGGCCACCTGAAAACCCTTGACCTTGATCAGTTCCTTGAGCCGGTCCTTGATGAACAACTGCCCGTCCGCCTCAAATGCGGCGATGTCGCCGGTGTGCAGCCAGCCTTCGGCGTCGATCGTGCGAGCCGTGGCCTCGGGGTTGTTGAGGTAGCCCAGCATCACCTGCGGGCCGCGGATGCACAATTCGCCCTCTGCGCCCATCGGCAGGGCAGCGCCGGTGTCGGGGTCGATGATCTTGCATTCGGTATTGGGCAGGGTGACCCCCACGGCCCCGGCGCGGGCGTGGCGCTCGTTGCTGAAATGCGAGATCGGCGACAGTTCGGTCATCCCGTAGCCCTGAATGCAGATCGCCCCCAGCCGCCGACCGACGGCATCCGACAGGTCCGCCCCAAGGGGGGCTGCCGCCGAGACAAAAATCTTCAGCGCCGACAGGTCATACTGATCGACCAGCGGGTGTTTGGCCATCGCCACGGCCACCGGAGGCACCGCCATGACCATCCGCACCTTGTGGTCCTGCAGATGCTGCAGAAAGGCCGGCAGATCGAACCGCGGCATCGTGACCTGCCGCGCCCCGGCGGCCAGATGCAGGTTCATCAGCACCGTCATGCCGTAGATGTGAAAAAACGGCAGAAAGGCCACAGTCGTCTCATCCGCCACGATCCGGATCATGGCGAGGCCCTGATCGACATTCACCACCAGATTGCGGTGCGACAGTCGCACCCCCTTGGGCAGGCCGGTCGTGCCGCTGGAGTAGGGCAGGACCACCGGATGACCGACCAGATCGACCGGCATCTGGTGCGCCAGCGGCGGGCCCATCAGATCGTCCAGCGCGGCGGCACCCTCGGCCCCGCCGATCACCGCGATGTGGCGAACCTGGGTGCCCGCGGCCCCGGCCTCGGCCGTGGCCAGAAACGCGGGAACCGTCACCAGCAGGATCGCGCCGCTGTCGGTCAACTGGTGTTGCAACTCGGCAGCGGTATACGTCGGGTTGATCGTGGTGATCGTGCCGCCGGCCAGAGCCACCGCATGAAACACCACGACATAGTCCGGCATGTTCGGAGCCATCAGCGCCACCACCTGCCCGCGGCCAAAGCCCTGCGCCAGCAGGCCGCCCGCCAGCCGTCGCACCCGGTCCATCAGCACCGCACCGGTCATTGCGGCCCCCGACGGCCCGTCGATCAGCACGATCCGGTCGGGGTCGGCCGCCAAACCCTCGAACACCCGGTCGGTGATCGAGATATCGCGGATCGCCACATCCGGCAGCGGGCTGGTGATGTGTGTCATGCTGGCCTCCCTGCCGGGCAGGCTAGCGCAGGACAGCCACGATGGGAACCGGGGGCCTCATCACCGCGACCAGATCGTCACGGCAGGCACGACTGCCCCCGCGCTGCCGTTCCCGGCGTTTGCACCGATCTCAAGACCCTTCCCTGCCGGCGGCGATGCAGGCCGACCGTGGCGCAGACGTCGCTCTGACGCCCGCGCACGGGTTGCTGTCGCCGGAACC
>Ga0335397_10005468_pt1 | contig 16641 bp, 13 predicted proteins | sample MAT04_FD_205740 | JGI IMG/M metagenome (GOLD analysis project Ga0335397, IMG submission 205740) | Freshwater microbial communities from Lake Fryxell liftoff mats and glacier meltwater in Antarctica - MAT-04 (spades assembly) (version 2) ... | reverse complement strand
TTGCGACGCGGGTGCCGAGGTCACGCGCGGTGCGCTGGTCAGCGTCATGGACCGCGTCGGGTCCGCGGTCATTCCACGATTGTGCGCCCGCTCCGAGGTAGAAGCCAAGACGGTTGGTGTACTGCTTTACGAGTGGGCGCGGGCGCTACCATCAAGCGCAACTCACCAACACAACTTTCCGACCCGCGTGAGTGGTCGACACTTATTCGACACTACAGCGACATCTAGGCTGGCTGAAATTGCCCAATAGCGATAAAATCTATGATCGCAACATTGAAGCTTGGTTTTGGAAAAGACCGATTGACCAGTATTTCGTCCAAGTGACGTCGAACTTACGGCTGACGATAGACGAATCCCAGACCCGCTAAATACAACAGGGGGTCAGGGGTTCGAATCCCCTTGGATCCACATTCACCCCCGGAACCTGCTCAGGTTCCGGGGGTTTTTTCGTCCCACCGCGGAACGCGGCCGGTCAGCCGGTGAGCATCACCGTGACAGTGTCGCCGTCGGCCACCCGGGCGATGCCCTCGGGAACGATCGCCAGCCCGTCGGCGCGACCGAGCCCGGCGACGAGGTGCGATCCTGCGCCGCCCGAGGTCGCGCGACGCACCGTGACCCCGCCGCCGCCGCTGCCGTCGACGGTCACCGGCATGTACTGCGCACGATTCATCGGTGAAAGCCACCCACCGACCACGGTCGCGGTCATCGTCGGGCGGTGGAGATCGGCGTGGCCCAGCATTCGTCGTAGCGCCGGCCGCACGAATGCCTCGAACGACACGAAGGCGCTCACGGGGTTGCCGGGGAGCGCGAAGATGACCGGACCGTCCGGCCAGCGGCCGAAGCCCTGCGGCTTGCCCGGTTGCATGCGGATGGGCACGAACGCCACGGTGCCGAGCGGTGCGAGCACCGCCTTGACGACGTCGTAGGCGCCGACGCTCACGCCTCCGGAGAGCACGATCGCGTCGACCGCGCCGACCTGCGCGGCGAGCAGCTCCCGCAGCGTGTCGGGGTCGTCCGGCACGGCGCCGATCCGGACCGGCAGCCCGCCGGCGCTCGCGACCGCGGCGGCCAGCAGAAACGAGTTCGAGTCGGGAATCTGGCCACGGAGGGTGGCGCTCCCGGGGACGACGAGTTCGCTGCCGGTCGAGATCACAGCCACCCTGGGGGAGGGATGCGCGAGCACCAAGGGGTGTCCGGCGCTCGCGGCGGCCGCGAGCCGCGTCGGCCCCATCACCACCCCGGCGTGAAGCACGGTGTCACCGGCCGCGGCATCCTGCCCCGCCCTGCGGATGTGCGCTTCCTCGCGCGGGGTGCGGCTGATCGAGACGACCCGGGTGCCCTGATCGGTGTGCTCGATGGGCACGACCGCGTCGGCGCCGTCGGGGACCGGCGCGCCCGTCATGATGCGCGCGGCGGTCCCCGCGGCCACGACGGGATTCCAGGCGGTCCCCGCGGCGAGGTCCGCGACCACCGGCAGCGTGACTGGCGCCGTCTCGCTCGCCTGGAGCAGGTCGTCGCGGCGCACCGCGTAGCCATCCATCGCCGAATTGTCGAACGGGGGAATCGCGGTTCTCGCCCGCACGTCCTCGGCGAGCACGAGGCCACGGGCCCGGTCGAGGTCGACGCTCACCGCCGGGAGGCGGGTCACGGTGCCGAGTACCGCGGAAAGGTGCTCAGCGACGCTGCGCGAGTCGGGAGAGGCGGGAGTGTCGGTGGCCATGGTCTCAACGGTAGGCGTAGACCGGCTCGGCCGCCGCCGTTTCGCTGAGAGCTGGTGCAGGCCGGGCCGATCTGGCCGATCTCGCCCGGCGCCCGGGATAGTCTCGAATGATGTCCGGTTCGCACAATCCAGAGCACGCCACCGGCCGCGTGCGCGCGGCGGGCAAAACGCGGGCCGCAGACGACGCCGGGTTCGTCACCGACACGAGGGGCCGGCCGCTGCGTGACCTCCGGATCTCCGTCACTGACCGCTGCAACTTCCGCTGCGTGTACTGCATGCCGAAGGAGGTCTTCGGCAAGGATTACGCGTTCATGGAGCGCGACGAGCTGCTGAGCTTCGAGGAGATGACGCGGCTGGCCCGCATCTCTGTGGCGCACGGGGTCGAGAAGATCCGCCTCACCGGAGGGGAGCCGCTGCTGCGGAAGGGCCTCGAGGAACTCGTCGGGATGCTCGCCGCCCTGCGCACCCCGGACGGCCGCGAGATCGACATCGCCCTCACGACCAATGGCTCCGCCCTCGCCGCCAAGGCGCAGGCGCTCAAGGACGCCGGACTGAAGCGCGTCACCGTCTCACTCGACTCGCTCGACGACGCGACCTTCCGGGCGATGAACGATGTCAACTTCCCCGTCGCGCGGGTGCTCAAGGGCATCGACGCCGCGCACGCGGTCGGCCTGGGACCCGTCAAGGTCAACATGGTCATGAAGCGCGGCCAGAACGACCACGACATCGTGGCGATGGCCCGCCACTTCAAGGGCACCCCGCACATCCTGCGCTTCATCGAGTTCATGGATGTCGGCAGCAGCAACGGCTGGGACATGAGCGGCGTCGTGCCGTCCGCCGAGGTCATCAGCCGCATCCACGCCGAGCTCCCTCTCACGCCGGTGGCACCCAACTACCCCGGCGAGACCTCGTCGCGGTGGCGGTACCAGGACGGCACGGGCGAGATCGGCGTGATCTCCAGCGTTACCGCGTCGTTCTGTCACTCCTGCTCGCGTGCCAGGGTGTCGACCGACGGCAAGCTCTTCACCTGCCTGTTCGCGAGCGAGGGGCACGACCTGCGGGCCATCATGCGGGGCGGATGCTCCGACGAAGATCTCGCCGGTGCCATGGCCGCCATCTGGCGGGACCGCACCGATCGCTACTCGGAACTTCGCGGATCGGCGACCGGCGACCTGCTGGCAGCCGGACGCACCAAGATCGAGATGTCGTATATCGGCGGCTGACCGCTCCCAGCGTGAGCCAGCAGTCCGGGTAGCGGGAGTGGCGCACGCCGGCCGAAAGGCACAATGCAGAGAGCCCCCGCGCCGAGGCGGCGCGGGGGCGCTCTGTCGGCCCGTTCTACTTCGTCCTGGCCGACGTCGTGAGCCAGGCGCCGATCCCGATCTCGGTCACCGCCGCGATCCGCACGAGATAATCGGACTTCCGGGAGAGGCCGGTGACCTTCGCGCTGGTCTCGGTGCTCGTGCCTTCGCCGGTCTCGGTCCAGTTCTCACCGTCGTCGGTCGACGTTTCGATCACGTAGTCCGTGATCGCGAAGCCGCCGTGGGAGACCGGTGCTGTCCACGAGAGACGCAGCGCCTTGCGCTTTGCCGAAACGTGCGCCCCACGCGGGGCCGAGGGCGCCGAGTAGGTGCTCGCCGCGACTGGCCGGGAGAACGTGCCCAGCCCCGCCGCCGAGACCGCCCGCACCCGCACGTGGTAGTCGGTGCCGGGAACGAGGCCGCGGAGCCGGGCTCCGGTCGTGGCCGTGACCGCGTCGAAAACCCTGGTCCACTCCGTGGCTCCGGCCACCCGGTACTGCAGGCGGTAGTCGGTGACGGGGTTGGACCCGGCCGCCGAGGGCGCCTCCCAGACGACGTCAATCGTGGTGCCGTTCACCGCGGTGGCGAAGATCTCGCCGGGCGATCCGGGAATGATGACGGGCTCGGGCTCGGGCTCGGGCTCTGGCTCGGGCTCTGGCTCGGGCTCGGGCTCTGGCTCCGGTTCCGGTTCGGGCTCCGGGGCCGTGCCTTGGTCGCCGAGAGTCAGTCCGGCGAACGGCGCCTTCACGACCGAGGTCGCGAGGTCGATCGTCGATTCCGCGTTGCTGAGGACGCTCCACAGCTCGACCTTCATCGAACCGTCGACGAGGGCTCCCAAGTCGCCGACGAGCTCGGCGATTCCGCGGTCGTCGGTGTAACGCTCATAGCCGGGTACCGGGTCTGTCGGGAAGTAGTTATACGTCTCGATCCGGTCATAGGTGCCGTCATCGGTCAGGTCATAGGAGACCCTGATCCGCGTTGCATTTCCGACTCCAAGGGTGTCAACGCCAATGTCGAAAGCGGTGCGGCTGCCGGCGAACGTGCCGTTCAGGTTCTCCGCCGTGAGGACGAGCCCCGCCGACGCGTCGCCGACAGCATCCATTCCGCTACGCGGTGCCAGCGTTGCCGTTGTTGCCGTGCCCACTTCGGCGAGGAGTGACCCACTGGCACCGAGGTAGAACGCGGTTGTGGTTGCTGCGGGAGTTCCCGGATCCGTCGGATCGGTCGGCTCGCTCGGCTCGGTCGGATCGGTCGGATCCGTGGGATCGGTCGGATCGGTCGGCACTGCTGCTCCACTGGGCGCTCCACCGCCGCTCCAGACCTGGGCACCCGACGTCACCGTCTGTCCCACCGGTACATCGAGCACGGTGCCATCCGAGAAGGCCACCGAGATCGGCGCCTGCGTGATGTTGCTCGCGACGTAGGTCCTGGCGCCGTTCTTGCTGAACACCGCGGCCATCGGGTCGTCGGCGTGGATGCTGGAATCGAGGGTTCCGAGGGTCGCGAGGTTCGCAACCCAGTGGAACGTGTGAGCGCGGCTCTCGCCTTCCTCCTCGGGGTACTCGCGGTCGTTGTCGAGCTTTGCAAGCGCCGCGGTGCCGTCTCCGAGTGCGAGGTAAGACCAGGAGATGTCCTGCCAGACGTCGGGGTTGCCGCCGTTGACGGCGACCATCTCGTTGTAGTTCTCCACGACGTCGGTCGGGCGCAAACCCAGGTACAGGTGTCCGCCGGTGATCGGCAGGGTGTTGATGCCCTGGACCATTTCCGGTTGAGCGCTGAACCACGTGGAGTAGGTGCCGCCGTCACCCCAGATCATGCCCGCGGTGCTGTGCCCGAACGCATCCGGCATCGCGCCCGACTCATCGAACCAGTACTGCTGGATCGCGGCGGTCTGCGTGGCGTAAAGGTAGATTCCCGCATCGCGCGTGGCGGTGTCGCCGGTCGCGGTTCCCCACTGGATGAGCCCGTTGGCAAAGTTCTGGCCTTCGGAACTCGACTCCTGATTGTTTCCGGCACCGAACGCGCCGTGCCCGGATGCCCAGTCGTGGCCCGCGTAGATGTCGAAGTCGCGTAAGTAGGGGTAGCGGGTCTCGTCGCGGTCGAAGCCGTTCGCGTCGGCAATCAGCTCGTCGACCATGCCCCCGTAGGCCGACTGGGCGGCCCACTCGGGCTCGAATCGCGCCAGCGTTGCCGCGGCGACAACGTAATACCCGTAGTGGAAGTGGTGGTCGTTCAGCTCCTTGTCCGAGCCGTACGACGCCGGGTACCCGACGAGGGTGCCCCAGTTGTCGTTGTAGGCGAAGACCTGCTCGGTCTTGCCCGGCGTCGCGGTGAACCAGTCGGTGAGCGTCGCCTTGATCTGGGCCAGCGCCGTGTCGCGCACTTCGGTGCGGTCGAGCTGGTCGGCGATCTCGACGATGCGGGCGGCCCGTCCGAGCGCCTTCCCCGTCCAATAGGTGTCGTCGTTGTCGATGCTCATCGGGTCGGCTGCGACCTGGTCAAGCAGTGCGTCGAGTCGCGCGTTCGCGTCGCCCTCTCCGGTGGCGACGGCGGGAACCTCCGGCAGCACCCCGGTGAACGGGGTGGACGTGGTGAACGAGGTCGCGCCGACGAGCGTGGTCATCGCGCCCCTTGGCGAGACGTACGAGCGATCCAGGGCGGCCCCGGCTGACGGGCCGTCACCGGTCACACCGTCCAGGTAGACGCTCTGGTGCGGGTAAAGCGACAGCACGGTCCCGGAGTTCTCCCCCTCGAGCGACTCCGTCTCAGCCGAGTAAGTGGTTTCGACCATGCTCCAGGCTTCGTTGTAGACGAAGTCGGCGCGGGTCCCGGTGACCTTGGCATACGCGTAGGGCGTGTACTGGTCGGCGATCGCCGTGCGGGCCGCGTCGCTGTCGGTCGAGCTCGTCGGCAGCGCGGCGATGGCGAGGTAGCCCTTGCCGTCGAGCGCGCTCGTGAGGGTGCTGCCGGCGAGCGTCCAGCTCGACCCCGTCGGCGCGAAGGCGACGTAGTCGCCCCCACCGGAACTGAACCCGATGCGCTCCCCATCGTCGAGCCAGATGCGCAGGTCCGCCCCGGCGGCAATGACGGCGTCGCCGCCGGTGATGTCGTACCAGCCGATCGGCAGTCCGTGGCCGATGGTCGCGGTCATCGAGCGCGTGCCATCGGTCCACGAAGGGGTCACGGTCCAGTCGGTCCAGTCGGCCACCTCGACCACCGGCGCGGTCAGCCCGGCGACTCCGATGGAAACGTCCTGCTCGTAGGCGTAGTGGAACTCGCCAATGCCGCCGGAGGTGCCGTTCATGGTCGGTGTCGTGGTGTTCGAGAGTCCGAGCCCCGCGGCATGGGGCAGGTAGGAGAGGGGATGCGCGTGCAGCGGCTCGCTGCCGACACAGTTGTACTTCTTGAAGACCAGCGATGACCACCAGTCATTCGTCGGCACGGCGCCGCCGGGCGCGGTGTCGGCGACATACGCGCGGGCATCCGTCGCGAGGGGAGCGCAACCCTCGGGGGCCGGGCCGGCGGCGTCGGTGGTGTAGCTGCCGATCCCCACCGGCATCGTCTCGGCGTGTGCAACTCCGGTTGCTGTCAGGCCGCTGAGCAGCACCGCCGCGGTGGTGAAGACGGCCACCCGACGCGATCGACGCCGAAAGGATGCCGCCCTCCCGCCGCTCCCCGGTGCTGCGTGGACGTGGTTGTTGATATCCATGTTTCCCCCCTTGGATCCCCGGCCCGCATCGTTGCGTTCCGGCCAGCACCTCGATGACCTCCCCTTCGGCGGTCTTTGAGAGCGCTCTCACGAACCATAAACCGGTGTCGGGGCGAAAATCAAGCGATCGCCAGGCGCGCCGGATCATGTCCGCGGCCCGCGCGTCGAAAATCCCCGATGGCATCCTCCGCCGCCGGGGAAGGATTGCCGGAGGCGTAGCGTTATCCACAGACGGGTACGGATGGGAGCGAAATGACCAGGATCACCGCGAGGCGCAAGATCGTTCGGCTAAAGCTGGGGGAGTCGTCGGTGGCGCGCGAAGACGTGCTGGCCGTCGAGGAACCTCTTGAGATGCGGGTCAATGGCCGCTCCCTCGCGGTGACGATGCGCACTCCCGGCCACGACTTCGACCTCGCCGCGGGATTTCTCGTGTCCGAGGGCATCATCACGACCGGCGAGCACTACTACGCCGCCCGCTACTGCGCCGGGGCCACGGTCGAGGGGCTCAACACCTACAACGTGCTTGACGTCACGCTCGCGCAGGGCGTGGCTCCCCCCGACCCGAGCCTCGCGCGCTCGTTCCTCACGACAAGCTCGTGCGGCCTGTGCGGCAAGGCGAGCATCGATGCCGTGCGCACGAAGTCGGCATTCGCCGTGGACCTTGACTCTCTCGTGGTGGACGCCGGACTCCTGAGCACGTTCCCCGACAAGCTCCGCGCTGCCCAGGCGGTGTTCGAGAAGACCGGCGGGCTCCATGCCGCGGCGCTGTTCGACGGCACGACCGGTGAGATGCTCGTCGCCCGGGAGGACGTGGGCCGCCACAACGCGGTCGACAAGGTCATCGGCTGGGCGGTGAAGGAGAACATGCTTCCCCTGACGGGGACCGTGCTGATGGTGTCGAGTCGGGCAAGTTTCGAACTGGCCCAGAAGGCGATGATGGCCGGCATCCCGGTGCTCGCCGCCGTCTCCGCCCCGTCCTCGCTCGCCGCCGAGTTCGCCACGGAGGTCGGCATGACCCTGGTGGGCTTCCTGCGCGGCTCCTCCATGGTCATCTACGCCGGCGGAGAGCGCATCCACGAGGGCGCGCTGACCACAACGTCCTGACCCGCCTGGCGCGCGCTCCCGCTCCCGCTCAGAGTACGGGTTTTGGCTGCTCACGGCTCCTCGGAGCAGCCAAAACGCGTACTCTCGGCGTGCCGCGGGGAGGTGTGCGGCGGCGCATCCGCGTGGGTGGGGGCAGTGGGGTGGAAGACAGGGCGGAACCCGATCGCCCGAGATGCCGCGGTAACGGTCGTCCAGGGCGGAGAACGAGGTGGCGCACTGGTCGTGGCGGCGGGCGTGTCAGAGTTTCCCTCCTGTAATAGCAGGTTGACGACTTCCTCGAGGGCGTCCCGTACCCGAGGTCGGCGCAAACATCGTCGATTGTCTGAAACGGCCTAATTCCCGTGAGGAAAAAAGCTAAGGTGTCTTTCACGGCCGAACGGCCGTGGGGGATCCCTGTGTGTGACCTGTGGCGTGCGCGAGCGCGCGCCTGGATCGCGGCCCCCCTCTCGTCTCGATGAGGAGAACCACCCATGAGCTGGCTCGACCGTGAACACACCATCGCCCCTCCGGGTTTCAACCGCTGGCTGATCCCACCGGCGGCCCTCGCGGTGCATCTCTGCATCGGCCAGGCCTACGCGACGAGCGTCTACAAGACCGCGCTCGTCGAACACTTCGACGTGAGCCTCACCCAGATCGGATTCATCTTTTCGATCGCCATCGTGATGCTCGGTCTGTCCGCGGCGATCATGGGCACCTGGGTCGACCGCAGCGGTCCGCGCATGGCGATGTTCGTCGCCGCGCTGTTCTGGTCGGGGGGCTTCCTCGTCGGTTCGCTCGGTATCTTCTCCAGCCAGCTGTGGCTCGTCTACCTCGGCTACGGGGTCATCGGCGGGATCGGTCTCGGAATCGGCTACATCTCACCGGTGTCGACACTCATCAAGTGGTTCCCCGACCGCCCCGGGCTGGCGACCGGCATGGCGATCATGGGATTCGGTGGTGGGGCGCTCATCGCGAGCCCCGTCTCTACCGCGCTCATGACCGCCTACGACCCGAACTCGGGTGTCGAGGGCTGGGTGGCCAGCGGCGACGCCGTCGCCAAGCTCTTCCTGACGCTGGCCGTCGTCTACCTCGCCTACATGATGTTCGGAGCCTTCACGATCAAGGTGCCGGCGGCCGATTGGAAGCCGGACGGCTTCGACCCGTCGACGGTCAAGGCGAAGGCACTCGTTACGAGGAATCACGTATCGGCGAGCAACTCCATCAAGACCAAGCAGTTCTGGCTCGTCTGGGTCGTGCTGTTCTGCAACGTGACGGCCGGTATCGGGATCCTCGAGCAGGCCGCGCCGATGATTCAGGACTTCTTCCGCCAGCCCGACGGCCAGTCACTCGTCACGGCGGCGGTGGCGAGTGGATTCGTGGGCCTGCTGTCGATCGCCAATATGGGCGGACGCTTCGTCTGGTCGGCGACGTCGGATGTCACCGGACGCAAGCGGATCTACATGGTCTACCTGGGTGTCGGTACCGTCGCCTATGTGCTGCTCGCGCTTTTCGGCTCGAGCACGACCGCGCTGTACGTGGTGCTCGCCTTCATCATCATCTCGTTCTACGGTGGCGGCTTCGCCACTGTGCCCGCCTACCTCCGGGACCTCTTCGGCACCTTCCAGGTCGGAGCCATCCACGGACGTCTGCTGACGGCGTGGTCGGCCGCAGGCATCGCTGGCCCGCTGATCGTCAATGGGTTCCTGGATGCACAGGGCACCCCGGGGGAGCTGACGGCCGAGGCCTACCAGCCGGCGCTGCTCACCATGGCGGCCCTGTTGGTGGTCGGCTTCATCGCCAACCTGATGGTCAAGGCCGTCGATCCGGCATTCCACGAGGCCGACGCGCCCCGCCCCGATAACCGCGAGCTCGCAGGAGACAGAAAATGACCAAGGCACGAATCGTATTCGTCTGGGCCCTCGTCGGCGTTCCGCTGGCCTACGGGATCTTCATGACCCTCACCAGGGTGGCGGCGCTCTTCGGGTAGCGGGAGCCCGCAATCACGGAGGTGACCGGCGCAAGCCGGTCACCTCCGACGCCCGCGCGCTCAGCGCACGACGGCGAGAATCATCCAGATCCCGGTGGCGAGCGCTCCCCAGATCACGAGGGACGTCACCACGGCGATGGCCCAGCCGCGCAGGCGGTGGGTGTTGCGATCACCGGACCCAACCGGGGTGGACAGCGCCGGAGTTCGCATCGCTGCGACCGGCTTGGTTGCTTCGCTCATGTTCTCCCCTCATGGGGCGATGCTCCTGACACCCAAGGCTAGTGTGTCTCGGGGCAGGGAGCGCTATCTGGTCACGGGAGGTCGGTCCCGGCGAAGTACTCCGCCACCTTGTTGAGCGACGCCAGTGGCGCTGCCTCCAGTGGGTGGTGCATGCGCGTCGCATAGTAGAAGTCGCCCTGGCGTGCGACGAACCCGAGCAGGGCGTCGATGCTCTGCCGGGGAAATCGCCGGTCCGATACCCGCCACTCGGTCGCTGAGAGGGGGTGGAACTCGACGTCCGCGACGAGCGGACGGAGTTTCGTGATTGAGTTCATGTGGGACTCCTCAAACTGCTCAGGGGCCTGATTGTAGGCACCGGCAGTGTGAGGCGGACAAGGGATTGATCTGCCGTGGGCGATCGACTAACCCTCCATGTTCATGGGATTCTCAGCTTCCGGCGACCTCGCCGGCTGGCCGGATCTCGTTGCTCAGCTGCAGTCCCTGGCCGCTGTTGGCCGACGCGACGAGCGCCTCCACCCATTCGCGGTTGAGGGCGGGCATCTTGCCGCCGCTGTACTTGAAGTACAGCGGGATCGACTCGCTCAGCCAGATTGTGCTGCGCCCGTCGCCGACATTGGGGTCGTCGCGCCAGGAGAAGTAGAAGCTCTCACCGCGGCGGAGTTTGGCGCCGATCACGACTTGCAGGTGTGCCAGAACGCGGTCGTCGAAACCGACCTCGACTCCGGACATTCCGTACAGCAGCTTTCCCATGATGTTGCCCTCCGGTGCCGTGCGGGATCGCGGTCCCCGTCATTTCTGGCCTATCGTACGCTGGAGGAGCACACGCCATTGCCGGCGGTAGAGATAAGGATTTATCATATGACCGAGCAGGAGCTCATCGCCCAGTGGACCAGGGCGCGCCGCGACATCATCGCCGCGCAGCTCGGCCCCATCTTCCTTCTCACGGCCACTGTCGCGCTGTTGCAGTTCGGACTGGCCGAGGCGTCACTCGCCGTGCGCCTCGCCGCCGCCGGCATCCTTTTGGCGACCGGCATCCTCGGGGCCGCGGCCCAGATCGCGGCGGCGAACGAAGGCGGGGCGGCCGCGGCCGACCTCAAGCGGATGGGCCCGACGAGCACGGTCGGCCGCTCGGTCGCCGGTGCCGCCCCATGGGTCAACATCGTGCGGCTCGGAACGCCCGCGATCTTCGTGCTGATCTTCGTGGCGCTCCTCGCCGCGCTGTTCATTCCCGGCACCGCCTGAGTCACCAGGCCGCGGGGGTGTAGTCCTTCAGGAAGACGCCGTACTGCTCGTTGCCCAGCTCGCCCTGCACGATCGGGTCGTAGACCCTCGCCGCCCCGTCGACCAGGTCGAGAGGCGCGTGGAAGCCCTCCTCCGCGAGTCGCACCTTCGTCGGGTGGGGCCGCTCGTCGGTGATCCATCCGGTGTCGACGCTCGTCATCAGGATGCCGTCGGACTCGAACATCTCCTTGGCGCTGGTGCGGGTGAGCATGTTGAGCGATGCCTTGGCCATGTTCGTGTGCGGGTGCCCTGGTCCCTTATAGCCCCGGCCGAACTGACCCTCCATCGCCGAGACATTCACGATGTACTTGCGGGCGCCCGCGGACGCCGCGAGGGCCGGCCGAAGCCTGCTCACGAGCAGGAACGGGGCTGTCACGTTCGCGAGCTGAACCTCGAGCATCTCGAGCGGGTCCACGTGGTCGACGTACTGGGTCCAGCTGTTGCTGTCGTGGTGGTCGGGAACGAGTCCGCCCGCGTCGATGGCCGTGCCGGCGGCGAGCCGTTCGAGTGACGACGACCCGGCGGCCATCGCGAGGGTGGTGAGGTCGGCGGCGCTCAGGCCGCCCGCATTCGCGAGGATCGGATGCGCGGCGACGGAGGCGGCGAGGGCCTGCGGGTGCGCGTCGTTGGTGTGGCCGAAGGTCAGCAGCTCCGGCAGGTCCCCGTCGGGCAGGGGAGTGGACTCGGCGTCGGCGAGCGGCGCGTACGAGCCGGGAGAGCGGCGCACGGTCTGGGCGGCGTTGTTGATCAGGATGTCGAGCGACCCCGCCTCGATCATGGCGTCGGTGAGCCCGATCACCTGCGCCGGATCGCGAAGGTCGATGCCGACGATGCGAAGGCGGTGCAGCCAGTCGGCTGAATCGGGGAGACCCGTGAAGCGGCGCACGGCGTCGCGGGGAAACCGGGTAGTGATCGTCGTGTGGGCGCCGTCCCTCAGTAGTCGCAGGGCGATGTGCATGCCGATCTTGGCGCGGCCGCCGGTGAGCAGCGCGGCCTTGCCGGAGAGGTCGGCGTGCGCATCCCGTTTCGCGTGGCTCATCGCCGCGCAGTCGGGACAGAGCTGGTGGTAGAAGGAGTCGACGAGGGTATAGCGCTGCTTGCAGATGTAGCAGGGTCGCGACTTGATGAGCACCCCTGGCGCCACGGTGCCGGTCGTGACGGACAGCGGGATTCCGCGTGTCTCGTCGTCGATGCGGTCGGGCGCACCGGTCGCGGTCGCCGCCACGACGGCGCGATCCGCGTTGGCAATCACAGCGCGCTTCTCGAGCCGCCGGTTTTTCTTGACCGACTTGAACATGCGCGCGGTCGCGCGCCTGATGGCGATGAAGTCGGGGTGCTCCTCGTCGAGCGCGTCGAGCTGGGCCAGCACGCTCAGGGTCAGTGCGAGATCCTGAGGGTCAATGCCGACAGGGTCGCCGCCGGTGGGTACAGTCTCCGAAGTCACAGTGAAGTGTACCCGCCCCTCCGCGTGCCGGCCGGCGCCCTGCGGTCCGGCGGGTGACCGTGGCCGGGGTGTCGACGGCGGGCCAGGGCGCGCCGTCGCCCGCGACTGTGGCACGGTGGACACATGGCACCGAAGAAGCTTCTGCTCGACTGCGATCCGGGACTCGACGACGCGCTCGCGCTGCTGCTCGCCCACGGCGACCCCGGGCTCGATCTCGTCGCGGTCACCACCGTCGGCGGTAATGTCGCGCTGGCGAGAACGACCGACAACGCGAGGCGGCTCCGGGAATACCTCGGCTTCGACGAAGTGCCCATCGCGGCCGGGAGCGACCGGCCCCTCATCCGGTCGGTCGAGAACGCGTCCCACGTGCACGGAGAGAGGGGACTCGGCGACGTCCGGCTTCCCGGGGCCACGCTCCCGGCCTCCGGAAGCCACGCCGTCGACGTCATCATCGAGACGCTGCGCGCACGGCCCGGCGAGATTCACCTCGTCGCGACCGGACCGCTCACGAACATCGCGCTCGCGCTGCGCACGGAGCCGGCGATCGCCCAGTGGGCCGCCTCGTTCGTGATTATGGGCGGATCCTCGACCAGGGGCAACGCGACGCCCGCCGCCGAGTTCAACATTCTCGCGGACCCGGAGGCGGCCGCCATCGTGTTCGCGGCTGGCTGGCAGGTCGTCATGGTCGGCCTTGACCTCACCCTCCAGGTGATCGCGACGCCCGCGATCGTCGACAGGATGCGCCGCCTCGGCACGCTCGGCGAGAGCCTGGTTGTGCCGCTCGCGACCTTCTGGGTTGACCCGAACGATCCGGACTGGTCGGGCCAGGCCGTGCATGACGTGTGCGCGGTCGCCTACGTCGCGAGACCCGACCTGTTTCGCTCCCGTCCCGCGCGCGTCGAGGTCGAGGCCAGGGGGGAGTTCACCTCGGGGATGACCGTGGTGGACTTCTCCTCCAGCGCCCCGAACGCGCTCGTGCCGGTCGGCATCGACGTCGACGCCTTCTGGGACTACGTGCACGGCGCCTGGCAGCACGCGGCCGACGGGCGCGCGAATGACTGAGCCGCTGCTCGCCCGTGCGCCGGGGGAATTCGATCCGGATGCGGTCTACTCCGCCTTCGAGGACTGGTCCGCCGAGCGCGGCCTGAGCCTGTACGCCGCCCAGTCCGAGGCGCTCATCGAGATCGTCTCCGGCGCGAATGTGATTCTCTCCACGCCGACCGGAACCGGCAAGTCGCTCGTCGCGATCGGCGCTCACTTTGCCGCCCTCGCCGAGGGAAAGCGCAGCTACTACACCGCGCCGATCAAGGCACTCGTATCGGAGAAGTTCTTCGCGCTCGTCGACGTGTTCGGTGCCGAGAACGTCGGCATGGTGACCGGCGACTCGTCGGTCAACCCCGACGCGCCGATTATCTGCTGCACCGCCGAGATCCTTGCCAACCTGGCGCTGCGGCACGGCGACGACAGCGACGTCGACCAGGTCGTCATGGACGAGTTCCACTTCTACTCCGACCCGCAACGCGGCTGGGCCTGGCAGGTGCCGCTGCTCACCCTGCCGCGCGTGCAGTTCATCCTCATGTCGGCCACCCTCGGCGACGTGAGCTGGCTGTCGCGCGACCTCAGCGCGCGCAATGACAGGGATACCGCGGTGATTACGGGCGTCGAGCGTCCCGTTCCCCTGCACTACCACTACGAGACGACGCCGGTGCAGGAGACCGTCGAGGAGCTCATGTCGACTGGGCAGGCGCCGATCTACATCGTGCACTTCTCCCAGGCTGCCGCACTCGAGCGGGCGCAGGCACTCACGAGCATCAAGGTCGCCACCCGCGAGCAGCGCGACATCATCGCCGAGACGATCGGCGGATTCCGGTTCACGACGAGCTTCGGCAAGACCCTCGGCAGGCTCGTGCGGGCCGGCATCGGCGTGCACCACGCGGGCATGCTGCCCAAATACCGCCGCCTCGTCGAACAGCTCGCCCAGCAGGGCCTCCTGCGCGTCATCTGCGGCACCGACACCCTCGGCGTCGGCATCAACGTGCCCATCCGCACGGTGCTCCTCACCGCGTTGACGAAATTCGACGGCACTCGGATGCGTCAGCTCAGCGCCCGCGAGTTTCACCAGGTCGCGGGCCGCGCCGGCCGCGCCGGGTTCGACACGGCCGGAACGGTCTCCGGCCAGGCCCCCGACCACGAGGTCGAGAACGCCCGGCTCGTGGCACGCGCGGGCGACGACGTAAAAAAGCTCAAGCGCGTGGTGCGCAAGCGCGCGCCGGAGGGCTTCGTGTCGTGGGGGGAGCCCAGCTTCCAACGCCTCATCGCGGCCGAACCCGAGACGCTCACCTCGAGCATGCAGGTCACCCACGCGATGCTGCTCAACATCATCGGCCGCGGAGCGGACTCCTTCCAGATCGCCCGCGACCTCATCTTCGACAACCACGAGCCGTATAAGCGCCAGCTGGCGCTCGCCCGCCAGGCCCTGGCGATCTACCGCACCCTGCGAACGGCCGAGATCGTCGAGCAGGTCGGGGGCGGGATCGGAGGGTCGGCCACGATCCGTCTCACCGTCGACCTTCAGGCCAACTTCGCCCTCAACCAGCCCCTCTCACCCTTCGCCCTCGCGGTGTTCGACCTCCTCGAACCGGAATCTCCGACCTATGCGCTCGACATGATCTCGGTGCTGGAGTCGACGCTCGACGACCCGCGACCGGTGATCTCGCAGCAGCAGTTCATTGCTCGCGGCGAGGCCGTCGCCGCGATGAAGGCGGAGGGTATCGAGTACGACCAGCGCATGGAGCTGCTCGAGTCGATCACGCATCCGAAGCCCCTTGAGGAGCTGCTCGGCGAGGCGTTCCACACCTACAGCGCCTCCCAGCCCTGGATCGGGGACTTCGAGCTGAGCCCCAAGTCGGTCGTGCGCGACCTGTACGAGCGGGCGATGACCTTCGTCGACTACATCAACTTCTACAAGCTGGCCCGCTCGGAGGGGCTCGTGCTGCGCTACCTCTCCGACGCCTACCGGGCCGCGCGCCAGACGATCCCCAACGACGCGAAGACCGAGGAGCTCATCGACCTCATCGAGTGGCTCGGCGAGCTCGTGCGCCAGGTGGACTCGAGCCTGCTCGACGAGTGGGAGGCCATGACAAACCCGGAGCCGTCGGCCGGAACCCAGGTCGACGTGCTCCCTCCCGCCCCGCGCGGGGTCACCGGCAACCAGCGCGCGTTCCGCGTGCTGGTGCGCAATGAGATGTTCCGGCGGGTGCAGTACGCGGCCCGTGAACGCTGGGACGAGCTTGGCGCGCTCGATGCCGCGGGCGGATTCGGCGCCGATGCGTGGGCCGACGCCCTCGATCCCTACTTTGACACGCACGACCGGATCGGCACCGACGGCGACGCGCGGGGACCCTCGATGCTCGTCGTCGACGAGGGCCAGACCCAGTGGCGGGTCAGGCAGATCCTCGCCGACCCGGAAGGCGACCACGACTGGTCGATCACCGCGATCGTCGATTTGGAAGAATCGGACGTCGCCGGTGTTGCAGTGGTGAGGGTCCTCTCTGTGGGGATGTCATGACCCGTCCGGGAGCGAAGGGAGCCGCTATGCAGCACGACACGCCGCCACGAAGCGAGGAGCCGGAGGCCGTCGGTATAACGACCGGGCGCATCCACGTGCTCGACGACGGGGCCGAGGTGCTGCCGGCTGAGCAGTTCAAGGCGGCGTTCCGCACCCACCCGGCCGGGGTCGCCCTCATCACCGCCGACGCGGGTGACGGGCCCGTCGCGCTCACGGCGACGAGCGTGTTCTCGGTGAGCGCCGAGCCTCCGCTGCTCGTGTTCTCGCTCTCGGCGCTGTCGTCGAGCACCCCCACCATGATGCGGGCC
>Ga0335397_10005467_pt1 | contig 16642 bp, 13 predicted proteins | sample MAT04_FD_205740 | JGI IMG/M metagenome (GOLD analysis project Ga0335397, IMG submission 205740) | Freshwater microbial communities from Lake Fryxell liftoff mats and glacier meltwater in Antarctica - MAT-04 (spades assembly) (version 2) ... | reverse complement strand
GAGAAGGCGTTCACGGAGCAGGCGGTCTGGACGACCACGTAGGGGATGGGGGCGGGCCCTTCGGTCGCCTTCTTGCCGATATCGCAGATGGTGCCCGAGCCAACGGACACCACGCACCCGGCGCCCGCCAGCGCGGCCGTGGCGATGGCCACGGTCTCCATGTCCGCGTGCACCTCGTGGCCGCCGTCGCCGATGGTCACGAGCTGGGCATCCAGGTCTGCCAGCAGCTCCACCACATGGGCCTTGAGGTCGATCCCGGCGCGCTGCATGGGCACACCGTCCGCGAGCACGAGGACCGGCCCTGTCCCGGCGAGGGATCGGACCAGTTCCGGCAGTCCGCCGAGGACGTCCGGACCCTGCACGATGTGACGCAGGCCGATGGGTCGCAGCCGCTCGGGGCGCGGGCTGTCCGCGAGCCGGCGAGTGACGGCGTCGATGGTCGACGCGTCGCTGGCGGGCACTCCCGAGAAGATGGCCATGGCGTCCCTCGTTCACTCTCCGGACCGGCGGCATTCGCTAGTCGTATGATGACTTTAGCACGCTATCGCGGAGTCACACGCCCGTCAAGAGTGGCCATGTCAGCGACGGCCGAACCGCCGGATGGTCGACGCCGAGAGCGCTCGGCACACCCCGGAACGTGGCACGATTGGCGCCTGGATACCCGCGATCCGGTGGGATCATGGAAGGGAGGCCGGCCATGGAGAGGCACGACTGATGGCTCGCGCGCGCGTTCGGCCGTTGCTTGCCGATGTGGTCCGGAATGAATTGCGTCGGGCGATCCTGTCCGGCGAGTTCCCCTTCGGTACCAAGCTGCCCAACGAGGACATGCTCTGCGACCGGTTCGGCGTCAGCCGGGTGACCATCCGGGAAGCCGTGCGTGGCCTCATCGAGGATGGCTACGTCATCCGTCGCCAGGGATCGGGCACGTTCGTGACGCGCCGCCCGAACCTGCGTAACTCGCTGGACAGCAATTTCAGCTACACGGCCTTCCTGGAGGGAGCCGGGACGCGCGCCGGCAAGCAGATCCTGGGCCTCCGGACGGTTGCTGCCACTGCCGAGACCGCAGAAGCGCTCGCTGTCCCGCAGGGCACGGACGTGGTCGAGGTGCGCCGGATCAGGACCGCTGACCGCCGACCGGCCATCTACTCCATCGACCAGCTACCACCGGACCTCATCGAGCCGGTGCGCGACCGGGACGCGTTCAAGGGCTCGATGTACCGCTTCCTGTCGGACATCGGGCATGCGGTGGATCACGGCGAGGCCGTGCTGATACCCACGGTCGCCGATCGGGAGCTGGCCCACATCCTGGATGTGGTCATCGGTACGCCCCTCCAGCAGCTGGTCCAGGTCGACTTCGACGCTGCCGGCCGGCCCATCATGTTCTCCCACGAGTGGCACGTGCCCGCGGTCATCGAGCTGCGTGTGTATCGGCGAGGACCGGGCGTGTTCGAGGCGGCGCCGGCAACCTCGTCACAGCCGATCGATCAGATCGCTGAGCGCCGCTGATCGCTGAGCGCCGCTGATCGCTGAGCGCCGCTGATCGCTGAGCGCCGCTGATCGCTGAGCGCCGCTGATCGCTGAGCGCCGCTGATCGCTGAGCGCCGCTGATCGCCAAGCGCCGTTGATCGCCAATCGCCGCCCATCGCTGAGCTCCGCTGATCGCTCGCGCGTCGTCGCACGTGCTCCGGAGTTCGGCGGTCGGCACTGCCCGGCCCATGTTCACCCCGTGACCGGTACGTCGGTTGGCAGCCGAATCGGACCGAGCTTGACCGACAGACCGGTCACCCGGTGCACATCCGTCGGTTGGAGTGGTCCAACGGGCGTTCGAACCGGCTCCTGACCGACGCATCGACCATGGGGTGATCGATTTTCCGGCGACGACGCGGGCGACGACGCACCCGCCCGACGCACCGGCCGACGCACCCGCCCGACGCACCGTCAGGCTCTCTCGTGCACCCCGGGAACGACAGCTAGACCGACGCGTTGGCCTCGCCGTCGTACATCAGGACATGCCAGCCGAACTCGGTCCGGACCGGCCCGATGATGTCACCCGGCTGGGGATCGACGGCATCGAACAGGGCATCCGCGAACGCCGGCACCATCACCTCGCGCGTGAACGCACCCAGGTCGCCGCCTCGCGCGCCACTGCCAAGGTCGTCGCTCTGGGCCTCGGCACGCACCTCGAACTCCGACCGTCGGGACGCCGGGTCCGCGATGGCGCGCAGGTTGGTGGCCAACCGAAGGGCCTCCACGCGCGCCAGCCCCCATGCCGGGTCGGATGGGTCCAGGGAGGAGGCGCCACCGGGGTCATCGTAGGGCGAGATGAGGATGTGGCGTGCCCGGATGACACGCTCCGGCAGGACGCCGGTCGCGCCCGGGACGCCCGTCGCGCCCGGCGCAACAGACGCGGCTGGTCCGCTCGGGGGACCCGCGCCGATGACGAAGTCGATGGTCACGTCCGTCGCGACCTGGCGGTCCGTGACCTCGATGACGTTGTGCGACCTGATCGTGAGCTCGCTCACAGGGACGATGCCGTTCAGGGACATGGTCATCGTGGCGCTGCCGCGACTGGTCAGCTCCAGCAGGGTCGCAGTGGTGCCGCTGGGCGCACCCTGCAGCTCGATGGGTCCTGGGACGGCAATCTGTGTCAGGTCCAGTGACAGGTGCAGTCCCGCGTCATCGATGGCGTCCAGCCGATACGTCACCGACTGGTCCACGATCAGGCCGCCCGTGGCTACGTGCTGATCCAGCAACCAGCGGGCGCCCACGCCCACTGGTTCCTCCGGCAGGGGTGCGGACTGCTGGGCCACCGAGCGCTGGATGTCGTCGAGGGTGGCCTGGGTGGTCGGGTCAAGGTCGTCCGTGCCGATGAACCCGCCATCGATGGCCTGGCCCCGGTCATCCACGGTGGCCCACCCGGTGACACCGACCAGGCCCGCGAGGGCGGCGTTCATCTGTGCCACCGCGACGTCGTCGGCATCGGATGGCTCCACCACCTCCGCCGTCGTGTACTGGAAGTCATAGCGCACGCTACCCGCCGCGGTCACCCCGCCCAACTGGACAGCTGCCACGAAGTGCATCGCGGGGATGATGGTGGAGGGGACCGGAGCACCGTCCACGGAAAAGCCCGCAGTCATCGTCATGCGCATGTCCATGGTGGCTTCCTGACCGGAGACATATCGATATCGGAGCGCAGATCGCGGCGCCGCACCCGGATCGAGCACTACGACCTTTGGAAGCGCACCAGCGGCTGGCGGGACGCTCGCCGATGGCTCGGGCGAGGCCGCCACTGACCCGCCCGGCAGCAGCGCCATCACTGACAGGATCGCCGTCGCGAGCACGCACGAGCGGCGTGACCACTGGTTCGCCACGCGGACCTCCGGGTTCTCGGACCACAGCCGGGATGACGACCGCCAGTCTATCGATGCGTCCCGAGGCGCACCGACGTGCCGATCGCGGAACCGCAGCGGGTCTGCGGGCGTCAATATCGACCTACCCACGGAACACCCGCAACCAGCCGGAGGTCCTCGCATGTCCCTCGATACTCGACTGTCCCGCCGAATCACGTCGGCGCTGCTCAGTGGCTTGCTCCTCGTGACGATGGCGGCCTCCGCGGCCGTCGCCCAGTCACCGTCCACCGGCGTCGAGCCGAGTGCACCAGTGTCCACGCCCGCGGCCACGCCCGACCCGACGGATGGCGCGACCCCGATCGTGCCCGACCCGAGAATCATCAACGCCGTGCCCCAGCCATGGACGCAGATCGACGTCGCTCCGGACGGCACGACCCTGACGGTCTACTTCTGGATGGGCTCGACCGGCTGCAACGGCCTGCACGATGTCGTGGTCAGCGTCGTCGACGGTGTCACGACCGTGACCGTCATGGTCGGCCTGACGCCGGAGGCCAAGTTCACGACCTGTGTCGCGGCGCTCTTCCTGTACAAGACGACCGTCGTGCTGGACGCGCCGATCCTGAGTGGCGGCGCCATCTAGCGCCACACCCGCCTCCCGGTGGCCGCGGCTCAGCCTCGCTGGGCGGCCGCGACCAGCTCCGGCACGTCGTCACCCATGAGCCCGTCGACACCCAGTCGGCGGGCTCGTTCGATGTCCGGGGCATCGGTCGTTGGCCAGGCCCAGATCGCGATGTCCGCGTCGTGGAGCGCACCCACGAGGTCCTGCGACAACTCCTCGTGATGGATCTGGACGATGGGCGCGCCGATGCTGCGCACCTGGTCGATGACCGCCTTGCCCGTCATCGGACCCCGCTCGGGCAGTCGGTCGGGTGCCAGGATGAGGCCCGGGTGGCGTGCCCCGGCAGCGGTGAGTGCCTCGTGGTCGAACGAGGACAGCACGTGCGTGCCCAGCAGCTGACGTGCCGCCAGGCGGTGCGCCACGGCGAGCGCCACGGCCAGATGCTCTGCATGATCGGCGCCCTTGGCCTCCAGGCACAGGATCGTGCCGTGGGCATCGGCGAGGTCCAGCAGCTCCTCCAGGGTCGGCACACCGGCACCTCGGAACCCGGCGCCGAACCAGCTACCGGCGTCGAGCGCGCGGATCTCGTCGAGGCTCATCTCGACCACCGGCCCGTGACCATCGGTGGTGCGGTCCACCAGCTCGTCGTGGAGCATCACGAGGTGGCCGTCGCGAGTCAGGTGGACGTCTGCTTCGATGGCATCGGCGCCGACCGCTATGGCCTCCCGGAAGGCGGCCATGGTCTGCTCCGGGATGGTCGTTGAGTGGCCGCGATGGGCCAGGGTCATCGGGCGTGTCGTACGTCGCCAGGGGTTCACGGTCCGGGCCTCCATGTCCTGTGGGGTTGACGGGGCGCAGCGACCCACCTAGTGTGGCAAAGTCGTCATACATCATACTTTTGCGGCTGTGCCATGGCGCAGCGGACCACATGCGTCGAGTGATGATGCTCGACATCTGGGCGGCGGCCGACGTGTCGGGGACCTCCTCCCCCTGTCATGGGCCGTCGCCCGCCCGTTCGCTATGGGACGATGTGGCGATGATCCTGGACGCGTTCCCCCGAACGCCCCTCACCTTTGGTCCGTCGCCCATCCAGCACCTGGAACGGCTGACTCGGCACCTGGGCGGCGCGACCCTGTGGGCGAAACGCGAGGACGTCAACTCCGGGCTCGCCTTTGGTGGTAACAAGGTGCGCAAGCTGGAGTACCTCGCCGCGGAGGCCCTGGCCCAGGGGGCTGACACGCTGGTGTCCATCGGTGGCGTCCAGTCCAACCACACTCGCCAGGTGGCCGCGGTCGCCGCGCACCTGGGCATGCGTTGCGTGCTGGTCCAGGAGAGCTGGGTGGACTGGCCCGACGCGGTCTACGACCGGGTCGGCAACATCCAGCTGTCGCGCATCATGGGCGCCGATGTGCGCCTGGTCCAGGCCGGCTTTGGCATCGGCTTCAAGGAGAGCTGGGAGCAGGCGCTCGCGGAGATCCGCGCGTCCGGGGGCACGCCGTACGCCATCCCGGCGGGAGCTTCGGACCATCGGCTGGGTGGCCTCGGCTTCGCCAACTGGGTGGTCGAGCTGGAGCGCCAGGAGGCGGAGCTGGGCATCTTCTTCGACACCATCGTCGTGTGCTCCGTGACGGGCTCCACGCAGGCGGGCATGATCGCGGGCGTCGCGGGGAACGGGCGATCCCGGCGGATCATCGGCATCGACGGTTCCGCGAAGCCCCTCGAGACCCGCAGCCAGGTGGCGCGTATCGCACGGGCGACCGCGGCGCTCATCGAGGTCGGCCGGGAGCTGCGTGAGGACGAGATCATCCTCGACGATCGGTATCACGCGGGCACCTACGGCATCCCCGATGCCCAGACCCTGGACGCGATCCGGCTGGCGGGGCGGCTGGAGGGCATGATCACCGACCCGGTGTACGAGGGCAAGTCGATGGCAGGCATGATCGACATGGTCTCGACGGGTGAGATCGGCAGCGACTCGAACGTGCTCTACGCGCACCTCGGCGGCCAGCTGGCGCTCAACGGGTATTCGGCGCTCTTCCGGTAGTCGCTCGGTCGGCTGACACGCCCTCGGCTATCTCCGCGGGGTCTCTCCTGCTACAGCTCGATAGTGCCGATCGAGCGCGCGAACACGCGGCCACCGATGACGATGCCGTCGCTGACGTCGACCTCGATACGGCTGGGGTCGCCCATCTCGACGCCCTGGAGCACGGTGATGCGTGATGGGCCGCCAAGCTGTGACAGCCAGGCACCGAACGGCCCCGCCGCGGAACCGGTGGCCGGATCCTCCCAGCCAGCGATGTCCAGCGCAAGGCTGCGCGCCCGCCACGTGAAGGCGTCCAAGGGTGTCACGAAGTAGCAGTTGAGGTGACCCGGATCGGCGATGGGTGCCAGTGCGGCGCGGACCGCGGCGGGGTCCATGCGGGCACGCCCGAGCGTCGGGATGTCACGAACCGGCAGTACGACGGACTCCAGGCCGGTGGAGACCAGTTGCGCGGGCAGGTCAGGATGGGCGTCGGCCGGCTGCAGGCCGAAGGCGATGAGGATGGGCCCCGGATCCACCATTGCCCCCAGCACGAGTGGGCCCTGGACCAGGCTGGCCGTGCCGGCCTGGCCGTCCGCAGCGATGGAGACATGTAGCGCCTGCAGCCCGACCGGGGTCTGCTGTACGAATTCGGCACGCTCCAGGCCACGCTCGATGGCCACCGAGACAGCGGTGCCGATCGAGGGATGGCCCGCGAACGGGATCTCACCCGCGACCGTCCAGATCCGGTGGCGATAGCTCGCGTCGGCGAGTGTCGCGGTCTGCACGAACGACGTCTCGGACAGCCGCAGGCGTCGCGAGAAACGTGCCATCTGGTCGCTTGTCACGCCGTCCGCATCGAGGATCACGGCGTGCAGGTTGCCCTCCATGGGTCGCTCCGCGAACACGTCCAGGAGATGCAGCGGTCGTCGGCTCACGTGGCGAGTCTACGTGGCCACCCACCGGGGACGTGCCCCATGCCGGCCGGACGTGCCCCATGCCGGCCGGACGTGCCCCATGCCGGCCGGACGTGCCCCATGCCGGCCTCATGGGGTGATCTGAGCTCTCTGCCGGCACGCCTGCGAACGCGCGTCCCGCTGGACGGGCGATCAAGGCAACAACACCCGGGCAGGACACCCGATCGGGGCCGTCCTTGGCCGTGGCACCCTGGCTGCGGGCCAGACAGCCAACGACGGACCCAGTGGTGGCCACCGTGGCGGCCCCGTTGGCTTGAACGCCCGCTGGACGGGATGGAGCGGTGTGCGATCAGGACTCGGCGGGTGCCCCGTGCGCGGTGGTGAGCGGAGCTACCCGTGCGCGGTGGTGAGCGGGGGTGCCCGTGCGCGGTGGTGAGCGGAGCTACCCGTGCGCGGTGGTGAGCGGAGCTACCCGTGCGCGGTGGTGAGCGGAGCTACCCGTGCGGCGGTTCGCGGTCGAGCGGGCTACCCGGTGGGTGGGTGATGAGGCGGCGAGGCGCCAAAGCCGCCCTTCGAGCCACCCTTCCCCGGCACTTTGACGGGCCCGCGCCCAGGTTCCAGGAACGACGTCGCGCGGCCGTCCCCCCATGGGTCAGCCGCGCGACGTATGGGGGGACCGGTGCGCGATGCCGATGGTTGGTCGGCTCGCGACTGGAGGAGGTAGCCGCGGTCCGCGGCACCGATCCCGTATGTGGTCAGACGACCGTGCTCTCCGGCAGGTCCTCCACGAGATCCGGGCCAGGTCGGGCCGCGTCGTCGTCGTCGGCAGCGACCATGTGACAGGTCCCCGGCTGCAGCTCAGGCTTGCTCGTGGTCGATGGCGCAGTCGCATGCCACTCGCAGGAGGGCCACTCAAGCGCCCGCTCCGAAGCGGGACCCGATACCGACCCATCCGACTCAACGACCAGCCCCAGGATCCATGCGCGCGACGGCTCGACCGCGGCGGGAGTCTGGTGGGTTGGCGAGGCGAGGGTTTCGAGGGCCATCAGGGCCTCCTGCAGGGGTGGTGTGTATGCGCCCCAAGGTAGGCCGGATGCTACGATCGGTCCAATCGAACTTCGTGGTCACGGCGATAGATCTGGTGGATCGCTCATGCCGGTGACCGTGTCGCGCCCGATCGTACAGGCGGTCCAGCACGTGTCCTTTGCTCGCATCCGGCTGCTCTTCGGTGCCCATGGCCTGGCGTCCGGGTTCCTGTTGCCGTTCCCGGTGCTGCTGCTGTCGGCGAAAGGCATGGACGCCGCGACCATCGGGCTCGTGCTGGGCGCCGCCGCGTTCGTGTCCATGCTCTCGTTCCCGGTCTGGGGCCTGCTGGCCGATGGGCCCCTGGGACGCGAGCGAAGCGTCGTCCTGAGCGGCCTGCTCGCGGCAGTCGCGGGTGTCTGCATCATCCTCGCGGGCGCCAACGTGGCCCTGATGTCGGTATGCATCGTGCTCGCCTGGGTGGGCATGGCCGCGTGGTCACCTATCACGGACGCGATGGCTCTCACCGCCCTCGGGGATCGGTCGGGCGCCTACGGCAGATTCCGGGTCATGACCTCCGCAGGCTGGGCCGTGGCCGCCACGACCGGCGGGTTGGCATACACCCTGGTCGGGCCCGACCTGCTGTTGGGGATGTTCGTGGTCGGGTCCCTGGGCGTGGCCGTGTTCGCATTCCGGCCCCGCCACGTGCGTCGTGGCCGTCATGCGACGGCCCATCGACCGCCGCTGCTGCGGGAGCTGCGATCGGCACTGGTCGTGGCCCCCGTGTTGCTGCCCATCCTGCTGGCGCTGTTCCTGGAGATGCTCGGCAACAACGCTGCGAACAGCTTCATCCCGCTGCGCATCCTGGACGTGGGTGGCGGCGCCTTCATCATCGGCGTCGCGGCTGCGGCCCCGGCTATCGTCGAGCTCCCCCTGTTTCCAGCCACGGGGCCGATGATCGCCCGGTTGGGGCTGCGACGCTTCTATGTCTTGGGGTTGCTCATCTCGGTAGCCACCCTGATGTTCGTGGCGGTGGTCTCCGATCCCGGTCTGGTAGCCCTGATACGAGGTGTGGACGGCGTCTCGTATGTGCTCCGATACACGGCCATCGTGGTCATCGTGGGTGCCGTGCTGCCGGCGAGCCTGCGGGCGACCGGGCAGTCGCTGGCGTGGCTGGTGGGCGGTGGCATCTCCGCGGTCGTGGCGGGACCGATGGCAGGCGTGTTGTATGGCAGCCTGGGTGGTGGCGTCCTGTTCCTCACCAGTGCCCTGCTCGTGCTGGCCGGCGCCATGGTCGCCTGGTGGGCGTTGCGGGCGCCGATGTTCCGGGCCAGCGGCGACCCGCGCATGGCCACGCGGGGCGCCACGCAGTGATCGGCCTCACCTATCATCGGGGCATGCAGATACGGCTCGCACCGATGGCACGGCTCATCGGTCTCCTGATCCTCGCCACGATCATGGCCAGCGCAGTCGCCGGCCCTGCAGCGGCACAGGGGACGCTGGTCCCGGGCGGCCTGGACATCACCGGCGTCGCGCCACCGTCGTGGGTCCAGCCGGGTGCGCGCGTGACGTTCTACTCTGCGGCCGCAGCGGTCGCCCAGAGCAGCTACCAGCTCATCGAGGATCCTGCGGGGCCGTGGCAGGACCCGGTCACGGGCAAGCGCTACCGCAACACCGCCGACACGGGCGAGAGCGTCGGTGGTGCCAGCGGCGACGGCGTGTCCCAGGTGGACGTGGTCGCGGTCGAAGGCAACGACGTGGTGCTGTCGATGGCCACCTACGGCATCGATCGGGCCACCAACACGCTGGCGGTGCTGCCGAGCTCCGGCACCAAGCTGCCGGGTGGCGCCATCGACGGCCTGTGGATGGCGCCCGAGTTGCTGGCACAGCTCCAGACCGGGTCACTCGGCGGGCTGCTGGTCCTGCGCGGGGACTACCCCCTCAACGGCACGACATACCAGGCGATCAGCGTCGTCAACCCGACGCCCGGTGCCTACTCGTCCCGGACCTATGACACGGTCACGGGTGTGCTGCTGGCATCCACAGCCAACACCGCGGGCGCGACATCCCCCGTCCAGCTCCCTGGCCAGGGAGCGACACGTGCCGCGTCGCAGCTGACCATCAGCCGCTTCGTGAGCATCCGCCAGAGGACCATCCCGGGCATCGGGTCGGCGGCACCCACGTGGGTCGCCCGGACCTCCGGCCTGTCCTACGCAGGCCAGTATCGATGGACCAATCCGCTCGATCCGTCCAGCGGCAGCTTCAGCTATCCCATGACCGCGGACGTCAGGTTCACGGCCACGGGTCCCACGTGGGCCACCTTCGGGCTGCACACGGTGCTGGAGCTGGGTGGCGTGCCCAGCCCCAGCGACTCCGCCGCCGTCTCGAGCGGCACCGGCCCCTACTGGTGGGATCCGACGGCGCTGGCCGGCTTCACCACGGGCCAGGCGCTGGACACCGACCCGGTGACGACCATGACCACCAGTGTCACCGATGTCGGGCAGAGCGAGGTCGGGCCGGCCGTGACCATCACGACCCAGATCCCGGGCACCAGTGGCCGGTCCACATACGACGTCGCGACCGGAGTCCTGCTGGGCCAGGCCATCTCCGTGGCGAGCAGCGGCGCGGACGTCGTGCTCGGCCTGCAACGGTTGCCCTGACGATGCGCCCGGGATCCCGTGCGGCGCTCGGCGCTGTGGCCTCACTGGCAGCCTCGCTGCTCATCGCGGTCGGGCCCGTCGCGGCGCAAGCTCCGGCGACCACGCCCACTGGACCCCCGCCGTGGGTCAGCGCGGGGACCCGTGTCACACACGCCTTCTCGGTGGCATCGGTCGCCAACGGCGGCTACGAGCTCGTCGAGGACCGCGACGGGCCGCTCACCGACCCCGCCACCGGCACGCGCTACCGCGAGGTATTCACGGCTGGGTCGGGCGGCGCCGGCGGCAGTGGCGAGGGCCTGGCGGAGGCGACGGTGGTCGCGGTCGAGGGCGACGATGTCGTGCTCCAGCGCATCGACTACGGCAGCGACCTGCTCAACGGTGGTTTCGCGAGCGCGACTTCCAGGTCGGAGCGCGTACCGGGCGCGATGGTCTCCGGGCTGTGGATGCATCCCGAGGCGCTGGCCACGTACCAGCCGGGCGCCGCCAGCGCGGTGCGAGTCCTGCGGGGGCCGACCACCGTGGCTGGCGTGACCTCTGACAGCGTGGCACTGGTCGACCCGACCCCCGGCAACTACGCCTCGTTCACGTATGACGCTGCGACCGGCGTGCTGTTGACGGCGGCGCTGCGCATCAGCGGCGGTCCCGGCAGCTCCACCCAGCTGTCCACGACGGAGCTGCGCGGTGTGCGTCAGCTGGCCGTCCCCGGCATCGGCAGCGCGGCGCCCGATTGGGTCGCCCGGCGCGTCCCGCTCAGCTATGCGGGGACGCTGGAGTTCGTGAACCCCATGGACCCGTCCAGCCCGGCACAGACCAACACCGCGACCACCACGACCTCGTTCGTGGACACGGGTTCGACGTGGGCCCGATACGAGACAGCCCTGACCCTGGACCTGGGTGGGGTGCCGTCCACGTCGACCGGCACGGGTGCCGTCGGCGGCGTGGGCCCGTACTGGTGGGACCCGGCCGCACTGAGCACGTTCTCGACCGGCCAGGTGCTCGACACCGACCCGTACACCGGGCTGACCCTCGCGGTGCTGGAGACAGGGCCGGGACCAGCGGGGCCGGCGGTGGGCATCGTCGGGCGGATGCCCGGCATCGATATCGAGGTCTACTACGACATCGCCACGGGCGTGATGATCGCCCAGGGCACGGCGAACGCAAGCTCGGGTCTCGCCACCCGGCTCCAGTTGCTCCGGATGCCCTGATCATGCTCAACGCCCAGGTCGAGGGGTTCGTGGCGGTCGCGCGGGAGGGCAACCTGCGACGCGCCGCGGAGCTGTTGTATGTCAGCCAGCCGGCACTCACGGCGCGCATCCAGGGCCTGGAGGCGGAGCTGGGCACGACGCTCTTCCGCCGGACGCGCTCGGGTATGGAGCTGACCCACGCGGGTCGTGCGTTCCTGCCCTATGCGCAGCGGGCGCTGGAGTCGTTGCGCGGTGGTGCGGCGCTCGTGGCCGAGCTGTCGGAGGGGGTGGTTGGCGAACTGGCCATCGGGGCGGCACCCGCGGTGAGCGCCTATGTGCTGCCGGAGCTCCTGGCGCGCTACACCGAGCGGCATCCCAACGTGCGCCTGGTCGTTCGCACGTCCCACTCCGAGGCGCTCGTGGACATGGTCGTGCGGGGTGAGGTGCAGCTGGCGGTGGTGCGCGAGATGCGTGACGCGCGTATCACCAACCGGCCGCTGTTCGAGGACGAGCTGGTGCTGGTGGCCCGTCCGGATCACCCCTTCGCGGCGGCCGGCAAGATCGATATCTCGGCCATCCACGGTGCTCAGCTCATCCTGTTCGACCGGACATCCAGCTACTACGACCTGACCAACGCCCTGTTCCGGAGTGCCGGCGTGGTGCCCCGTGGCGTCATGGAGCTGGACAACATCGAGGCCGCCAAGCGGATGGTGGAGCGGGGCCTGGGCGTGGCGCTCCTGCCCGGCACGGCCGTGGCCCAATCGCTCGCCGAGGGATCGTTGACCGAGGTCGAGCTGGATGGCGCCGGGCCCATCGAGCGACGGATGGTCATGGTCGAGCACCAGGCGTCACGCGGTCAGCCGGAGACGGTGGCCTACTTCGTATCGCTGCTGTTGCGCATCCCGGAACTCATCCCCAGGGCGCGGCCGATCCGTCCCGGCTAGCCGCTGGCGGTTGCCCACGCGCACACTCGCGGGCCGCCCTGGTCCTTGGTCCACTCCTCGACCCAGTGGTCACCTTCAGGTTGCTGAACTTGGGCTGGTCGACCTCACAGCGGACCGCGAGCGCCCTTGCGCACCGAGATGGTGCGATCCCAGGTCGCCGGCACGAATCCCTTCTGCTTGGTCCCCGGGGAGGTCATCCGATCGCCCTTCACCGTGAATATCAGGTGATAGCCAGGGCGCACGTTCACCAGGCGTCCCGTCTTCCGGTCGTATCGGGTCACGCGATAGATGCCCTGATGGACCTTGCTCCACTTGCCATGCATCCTGGCGCGAACGCGACGTCGATGTAGGGCTTGCCGACACCGAAGAACCGCACGCAGTCCGCGGGCGAGGTCGCCGTCCCGTCGGCGGTCGCGACCGTGACCGGCGATTCGCTGGGGTCCGCAAACCGGACCGTGGGTGCCGTGGGCGTGGTGGTCGCACCCATGCTCGCCGCCGATTCCACGACTTCAGCATCGTCGACGCTGACCGTGGGGTCAGTGGTGGTCACCGCCGCACACTCGCCGACGGCCGAGACCGCCGGCCCCCTGACAGCGATGCCATACACGAACCGCTGGGGACCCAGCCGACGGGCCAGCTGGAACGCGCCACTGCCGTCTGGGCCGATGTCCACGCCAACGGAGCCCAGGCTCTCGACGGCCTCGCCCGCCATGCTCCGGGGACGGATACCGTCCGGGGTGCGCTGGGTGCTCGCGAGGCTGACCACGACACGGCTGCCGGGCTCGCCCGCGATGGTCCCTTCGATGGTGTCCGAGAAGCTGGCCGCCACGTCCCGGGTGTGGGTGATGACCGGGGCCGGCAAGCTGGGATCCTCGGTCGTCACTCAGAGGCCGACGGTGATGCGCACCCACGACGTGCCGTTGGGCCCGGATAGCGCGGGGTCGCTGGCGGCGCACGCCCAACGTGCAACCAGGAGCGGCTGGGGTGTTGTCCGGGTGCTCCCGGGCGCCGATTCACACGGACTGTGCACCCCTGACGTCGGCCGGCCGTAGGCGCGCGTCAGGTGATCGTGGGTGCACCAGGTGTGCACCCACGATCGTGCCGTTGGGCCCGGATCGCGCGGGGTCGCTGGCGGCGCACGCCCAACGTGCAACCAGGAGCGGCTGGGGTGTTGTCCGGGTGCTCCCGGGCGTCGATTCACACGGACTGTGCACCCCCGACGACGACCGGACGCCGGAATGCATCGAGCTGGTCATGGGTGCACGCCCGGTGTGCGTGCTGGCCCGCGCCAGATGTCTGGGGGTACGACTAGCGACCAGGCAGCTCAGCGACCAGGCAGCTCAGCGACCAGGCAGCTCAGCGACCAGGCAGCTCAGCGACCAGGCGGCTCGGCTGCGCTACAGCTCGAGCGCCAGGAGCGCGGCCTCCACGATGTGGTCGGTATCGATGCCCGCGTAGGCGTACAGGTCCTGGACCGTGCCCGACTGCCCGAACCGATCCATGCCCAGGGGCACCACGGGTGCCCCGAACGCGGCGCCCAGGAAACCGAGCGTGTGTGAGGCGCCATCGAGCACCGTGACCATGGGGCGGCGGCGGGAATCGGCCGGGAACAGCGTGCCCAGGTGGGGGAGGGCAGTATCCGTGCGATCACGCACGGATGACAGGCGCCGGCCGGCCAGCTCCGCCGAGAGACGGTCCGCGGACGTGACCACGACCAGGCTGGCCGCGACCTCTTCCCGGACCAGCTGCCGGACCGCCTCGATAGCCTCCGGCACGAGGGTGCCCACCGCGACGACCGTGACCACGGGCGAATCCGCGGGGAGTGCCACACCCAGGTCCGTGGCGACCTCCGCCGCCTCCAGCAGCCGATAGCCGCCCGCCAGCACCTGGCGGCGCCACTCGGCGTCGCCGAGGCGCGTCCGGACCGGACCGGCAAGCGACTGGTCCAGGCCCCGCGTCGTCAGTCGCAGGTAGGTGCTGAAGCCACTCTTGCCCCGGTCCAGGACGCCTCGGATCGCCTCCAGCAGGCACCACGCCGCTTCCTGCCCGAACGCCGGCTCCCAGCTGTGGAGACCCGGCAGCTCGATACCCAGCGACGGCGTGACCGTCGACTGGTGGGCGCCGCCCTCCGGTGCCAGCGTGATACCCGATGGTGTGGCTACGAGGATGAAGCGCGAGCCGATATACAGGGCATGGATGAGCGCATCCAGACCACGCGCGATGAACGGGTCATAGACCGTGCCGAGCGGGATGAGCGGCTCGTCGAACAGCTCCGCGGTCAGCCCGAACTGGGACAGCCACATGAACAGGTCCATCTCGCTGATACCCAGCTCGATGTGCTGCCCGGACGGACCCGGCTGCCACTTCAACAGTCGCGGCGCGTCGTCATGGACGGTCGACTCGGTGGCCGAGAACACGCCAACGCGGTTGATCCAGCCACCCAGGTTGGTGGATACCGAGACGTCGGGTGACGCGGTGACGATGCGCCTGCCGATGCCCTCCACGCGGGCCAGTGCCGCGAGCGCGTCACCCAGTACCTGCTGCGTGCTGGTCTTCGGCGCGATGCGCACGTCCACCTCGGTGGGCGCCTCCACCGGCCCCAGCACGCCGGTGGTGTGGGTCGCCCGGCGGCGCAGCTCGTGACCCCGTCGGTCCAGGAGGCGTGCCTCCGCCGAGCGGGCGTCGAAGCCCGCCCACGGGTCGTCCGGATCCGCGCCGAGCGTCGGGGCCAGGGCCGCGATCTGGTCGGCATTGAGCATCGCGGAGTGGTTGAGCGGGTCCCCCGCGAAGGGCAGGCGCCAGCCTTTCACGGTGAACGCGAAGATGACCGCGGGTCGGGTCCGGTCGGTGTCGGCCTCGTTGAGCACGCGGACCAGTGAATCGGTGTCATGTCCGCCCAGGTCCGAGATCAGGCGAGGTAGCTCGGTGTCATCCGTGCGTCCCAGGACACCCGCCAGGACATCCCGGTCGGTCGCCGCAGCACCCGACAGCAGCCGATCCCGCAGGTCGGCGCCGGGTCGGCGCAGCAGCCCCTGGTATTCCTCGTTGGGCATCTCGTCGATGCGTCGGCGGAGGGTCTCGCCGCCCTCCGAATCGAACGCGGCCTGGAGTCGACTGCCGTACTTGGCCTCCAGCACCTGCCAGCCAGCGGCCCGGAACATCTGCTCCAGGCGCCGGATGCGAATGCCGGGCACCACCCGGTCCAGACTCTGGCGGTTGAGATCCACGAGCACGGTCACGTTGCCGAGACCCTGGAGCGGGTCCTCCAGCACGGCCTCCCAGACGTTGCCCTCATCCAGCTCCGCGTCACCCACGGTGGCCACGAAGCGGCGATCTGGCCACGCGATGGCTTCGTCCCGGATGTGGGCCCGCAGGTACTGGTCCGCGAGTGATGCGAACATCGGCGCGACCGCGCCCAGGCCCACCGAGCCCGTCGAGAAGTCGACCCGATCGTGGTCCTTGGTGCGCGATGGGTATGACTGGAGACCGCCGAATGCACGCAGCGTGGTCAGCCACTCCCGGTCCAGGTCCCCCAGCAGATAGCGCAGCGAGTGATACACCGGGCTCGAGTGGGGCTTGATGGCGACCAGATCATCGGCGCGCAGCCAGCGCAGGTAGAGCGCGCTCAGGATCGAGACCATCGACGCCGAGGACGCCTGATGGCCGCCGACCTTCAGGCCATCCGGGCTGGGCCGCACCGCGTTCGCTTCGTGGATCATGCGCACCGCGAGCCACAGGACGCGCTCCTCGATGGACTCCACGATGGCTGCCTCGGGCGTAATGACGGTCCCCGGCGCGCGCCGGCCGGTGCGCAGCTGCCGCGCGGGGGTTCCCTGGGTGACGGTCACGGCTGCTGCAGCTCCTCGTGCATGGGTGCGGTCCCGGGTTGCGTTATGGCTTGCGTTCTGGGTGTGCGTCCCGGATA